>ERZ1740070.1031-NODE-1031-length-17978-cov-5.466607_pt1 | contig 17978 bp, 8 predicted proteins | sample MGYA00581734_ERZ1740070 | MGnify/ENA primary metagenome ERZ1740070 (study PRJEB43018, sample SAMN04849744) | marine metagenome | isolation source: floating plastic debris | place: Pacific Ocean | collected 2008-09-01 | study: EMG produced TPA metagenomics...
CCAGTTGGCACGCGGCGGGGCAGATCCATACGATCAGTTCGGACCCCAATATCTCACGTCTGCAAGGCTACACGATCGACCTTTACAAAGAGATCGAAGAGACGTCTGGCCATTCGGTCGGCCTGCACATGACCGGTGGGTTTTATCTGGCCTCCAACAAGACATGGTATGACTACCTCAAGCGCGAACGTTCCAAAGCGCGCTACATGGGCTTGCAACAGGAGTTCATCAGCCCCAAGGAAGTGGCTGAGCGGCATCCGCTGATCGACCCCAAGCACTATTTGGCCGCCTTGTGGGATGATCAGGATGGGGATTTGGACCCATCCGGCGCGACCTATGCTTTTGCGAAATCTGCCAAGCATCACGGCGCGCAGTATTTCACCCACACGCCTGTCACCTCCACACGCCAGCGAACGGATGGGTCTTGGGATGTGACAACGCCCAAAGGTGTGATCAACGCCGAGATCATCGTGAATTGCGGTGGTCTATGGGCGCGCGAGGTGGCGGGCATGTCGGGGCTGCATGCGCCGGTGCAACCGATGGAGCATCACTATCTGCTGACCGAAAAGATCGATGCGGTCGCGGATCATCCGACGCGCCTGCCCTGTGGCATTGACTATGAGGCGAACATCTATTTCCGGCAGGAACGGCAAGGCATGCTGCTTGGCACCTATGAACCCGTGGGCGTGCCGTGGAAGGTTGGCGGCACACCGATGGATTTCGGGCACGAGCTGTTGCAGCCCAATCTGGATCATATCGCCGACCGGCTAGAGCTGGCCTTTGACCGGATCCCGGCTCTGGCGAGTGCCGGGATCAAGGATGCGATCAACGGGCCGTTCACCTTTGGCCCGGACGGCAACCCGATGATCGGGCCGGTCCCGGGCATGACCAATTACTGGTGCGCGATTGGCGTGATGGCGGGTTTTTGTCAGGGCGGCGGTGTGGGCCTGACCATGGCCGAATGGATGATCGATGGAGAGCCATCGATTGATGTCTGGGCTATGGACGTGGCGCGGTTTGGCCATTGGGCGACGCCCGATTGGGGCACGGTGAAATCGACCGAAAACTACGAACGGCGTTTCGTCATGACCTTCCCCAATGAAACGCTCCCCAAGGGTCGCCGCCAACAGACCACCGCGCTTTATGATCGCTTGGTCGCCAAAGGCGCGGTGATGGGGCAAAGCTTTGGGTTGGAAAACGCCATGTGGTTTGCCAACGGCCCGGATGACGCCCACGAAGACCCGACATTTGAGCGCAACAGGTCGTTCGACTACGTCACCGCCGAATGCAAAGCCGTGCGCGAAGGCGTCGGCGGGATCGAGATTGCCAATTTCGCCAAGCATCTGATCAAAGGCCCCGGCGCGAGGGAGTGGCTGGATCGCACCATGGCGGGCCATATCCCGAAACCGGGGCGTATGACCCTGACGCCGATGTTGACAGAAAAGGGTCGGCTTTACGGGGATCTGACCGTGGCGTGCCTCGGTGAGGACCATTTCATGCTGTTTGGATCAGGGGCAATGCAGGACGCCCACACCCGGTGGTTTGAACGTACGCGACCGGATGGTATCACCCATGAAAACCAAACCGAAGACTGGCATGGCATCGCCATCTCCGGCCCCAAATCCCGCGCCTTGTTAGAGAGGATCACCCGCGAGGATGTCAGCGCGGATGGGATGAAGTTCCGCGACTGTCGGCAAAGTTTCGTGGGGGGTGTGCCAGTCATCCTCAACCGGATCAGCTTTTCGGGCGAATTGGGGTTCGAGATCTACTGCCGTCCGCAATATTTGATCCGGCTTTCTGAAGCGATTGAAGAAGCGGGCGCCGACCTTGGATATCGCTGGTATGGTGGGCGGGCACTCATGTCGCTCAGGCTAGAAAAAGGCTGGGGCGCATGGGGGCTGGAATTTCGGCCAGACTTCAACGCGGTCGAGGCAGGCATGGATGTCTTCATCAATTGGAAGAAAGACTTCGTCGGCAAGGCCGCGACACAGCAATTCCTGACCGATGGCGTGACGCGCAAATTGGTGACGATGACGGTGGATACCGAGATTGATGTGACGCTCGATGAGGCGGTGCTCAGCGATGGTGAGGCCGTGGGTTACATCACGTCGGGCGGCTATGCGCATCATGTGAAACGGTCCATGGCCATGGCCTATGTGGCGGCAGACTACGCTGTGGCCGGAACAAAACTCGATGTTGAAATCCTGGGAGAGATGTACCCGGCCGAGGTCCTTGGCGGACCGATCTACGATGCCAATGGGGCGAATATGCGCGCCTAATCAATCCAGACGGTGACCCGGTCGGCGCGGCCCTCTGCGTCGATCACAGTCAGGGTTGAATACCCCCGCGCCACGCCGTTCACCGTCGCGTCTCGGCGGTGCATATTCGTGACCACGGGCACCCCATTGGCCAGCCAGGTAAAGGGCGGCGTGCCATCGCGCAACTTGAGGGGGAGCGCGCCGCGACTGAGCGGCAAGCGGGTGCCGTTGGGCGGAAAGATGAGTTTCGGCGCATCATCAGGTGCCTCAAAAACCGCGTTGCGCCCAGTGAACCGACGCAACGGTTGCGGCAGGTCTGCGGTGGACAGGATCAGGGTTTCCGGCGGCGGGGGCGGCAAAGGGTCCGGGACGGATTTCAGACGGCCAAAGGCCTGAAACAGGATCGGCGCGGCCAAGTCGCCTCCGAAGATGCCCGGCACCGGCGTACCGTCTGGGCGGCCAATCCACACACCGGCGACATGGGTTCCGTCAAAGCCCACGGCCCAGGCATCACGATGACCATAGGAGGTGCCCGTTTTGTAAGCGAGCCGCCCACGCGGCGAGCCCGGCGGCGGTGTCAGGTCGGCCAGGATATGCCCCACCTGCCAGGCCGCGACACCTGAAATCACGCGCGTGACGTCTGTGTCGATGTCCCCCTCACGCCAGCGCAAATCACGTGCTTGTCCACCTTTGGCCAGCATGGCGTAAAGCTGCACCAAGTCCATCAGGCTGACGCCCACACCGCCCAGTGCGACGGCAAGACCTGCCTGATCGCCAGGCAGCACAGGACGTGCGCCAGACTTGCGCAAGGCCGCCATAAGATGGGCCGGGCCAATCTCGTCCATCATCAACACCACAGGGATGTTCAAAGACTGTCGCAAAGCGTCAGCGACCGTAAGCTCCCCACGAAACGCACCGTCAAAGTTTTGTGGCGCGTAGCCTGCGAAACTGACAGGGCGGTCATGGATCAAGCTTTGTGGATGCGCCAACCCCCGGTCAAAACCCAACGCATAGACCAGGGGTTTGAGCGTCGATCCAGGCGACCGCACAGCGCGGGTCATGTCGACATAGCCCTGCCGCCCATCACCCGAGCCATAACTCGCGGACCCCACGGAGGCGAGGATCTCTCCGGTCTGATGATTGGCCATAACAATCGCCACCGACAGATCATCCGGCAACCCGTTCAGCGCGGTATGTGCCAGGGATTCCAGTTGGCGCTGAAGATCGATGTTCAGCGTCAGTCGATGTCTTAGACGGGCGGGGTCATCCGTCTTGGCACGGTCTGCAAGGTGCGGGGCAAAGGCGGGAAAGGGTCGGCGGCCTTCTGGGACCGGTTCGGTCATGGCCGCCCGAGATGCCTCTGGTGTCAGTGTGGCGTTCGATACCATGCGCTGCAAAACGCGATCGCGTGCCAGGCGGGCCGCTCGTCGCTCCCTGTCGGGGCGTCTCGCTTCCGGGGCTTGCGGCAGGGCTACCAGCAAGGCGGATTGGGCCGGCGTCAAACGCGTGGGTTCCTTGCCGAACCAGGCCAACGTCGCCGCACGCACGCCTTCGAGGTTGCCGCCGAAAGGTGCCCGAGACAGGTACAGCGCAAGAATGTCGTCTTTGCTCAATTGCCGTTCCAGAGCAAGTGCAACGCGGATCTGACGCAGCTTACCGCGAAGCCGGCCTGTCCCGCTCTCCTCCAAAAGCCGCGCCACTTGCATGGTCAGCGTTGACCCGCCCGAGACAACCTCCCCATGCCAGAGCGCCTGCCCGACCGCGCGGACCATCGCGCGCGCATCCACGCCATTGTGGCGGTAAAAACGTTTGTCCTCATAGGCGATCAGCATGGTGATGTAATCGGGATCCACGGCATCAAGGGAGGTTGCCAAACGCCAGCGCCCGTCATCTACAGTGTACAACCGCAACAACGCGTCGTTGCGATCCAACACTTCAACGGATGTCTCCGTCAGCAGCACCGGCAATTCTGTCTCCGCAATCCATTGGTTGGTGATGTCGCGGGCGACCGCGATGGTCAGCAACATGCCCGCCAAAAGGGTGAGACACCGATCAACTCGCATGGGTCACCTGCCCTTCCCAGAGCCCCGGGTAAAGTGTGACAAACCCCGTGCGATCCACGGTCAGATCGGTGGAGTAATCGGTCTCTTTGGCGCGATACCTCATGACATCGGCAACGCCCGTACGCGCATAGGTCTGCTCCAAAGGCACAAGCTTGGCCTGCGGATATTGCAGCCACGCGGCCGCGACGGGCAAATCTTCGGTTCCCAACCGTCGAAGCGGCATCAGGTTTGTGGCAGGTGTAAACGACAGGTCAATATCATGCGCGCCCGTGACGGCGGGTTGCGCGCGGTCGTCGACCCACCATGTCCCGCCCGCATTCACCATCTTGGCGCGCACTTCGTTGCGCTCATGCTGACCGGCCAGATCAACACTTTGCGTGACCCAATCGCGATCACAGCGCACCACGTAATTGAGGCTGGCCTGCCCCAGCTCATCCCGAAACTGCGCGTGCCCAAGAAGGATCCAGCCCTCATCGGTTTGGCTCAGGCGGCAGGTGTCCTGCCCTTCTCGATCCAGCGCGCGCCATCGCGCTGTGGCGATGTGTTTGGCACTCATGGCGCTTCCACCACGCGGTCCACCATGGCCCGATTACTCCGTCACCTGCATCTGCCCTGTCGCGGTCACGGCACGGTATTGCGGGCGGTACATATCTTCGACCGAGGCCGCAGGATGGTGATACGTACCCGGAGAGATCGCCCGCACAATGTAGGCCAAATCGAACGGTTCATTGCTGCGCCAGTCGACCGCGGCCAGGAACCTGTCAGAACGGAATTCCGTATTTTCCGGGAAGGCGACATCAAGCCAGTCGAGCGCGCGAATGTCGCCTGACCGCAGGATATTCGGGTTGTCGATCTCAAGGCCCGCAGGCAGTGGATCATTGACCATAAGCCGCGCTTCACCGCCTTCGAACGGATTGACCGTCAGCACCGTGACAAGACGCGTTCCCGTCTCAACCGCATCAAGCGACACCTCTTGCCCGTCCATGTCATAGTACCGCCGCGAGATCGCATAGCCGTACCCATTGGCCTCTGGCGCCACTTGCGGCACGCCCAGCGTGGTCAGCGTGATATCAACCGGACGGTTGCCCGTGTTGACGATCTGTTGCGGGGTCAGGGCCTGCTCTTCGACCATCCGCACCAACGGGCCATCCAGTGGCGTGCCGTTCAGCGTAAGACCCGTCAGCGAGGGATCTTGCACCAGCGCATTGGCCGCCAGCAGGGTCCAGACCTGTTCTTGCGTTGACAAATGCGGCCCGGGACGGCTGAGCGTGGTGGTCAGCGCATCGGCATCCACGGCATTGCTGCCCGCCTCCACCGCAAGGGTCAAAACGGCTGCGCGGTCTCGCAACCGCGTGCCATAATCCGCGCGCCACAGATGACGCTCTTGGCCCGAGATGCCGTTGATCCGCGCCATGGCCAGCGCAAACATGCGGTCGGCCCGGGTTTGATCGCCGTAACTGGCCAGAGCCGCGCCAAGTTGCGCCAGGGACATGGGCGTCGCGAAATTGCCCGCCTTCACATCCGCGAAATACCGCAAATCGCCCATGCGCGCCGCCCCTTCACGGGCGAGCACCATCAGCGCGTAGGCCACATCCTGACCCCCATTGTCGAAATCAGGGGCGTAGTTCACGCGGTTGCGCAGGTTGTCCATGGCGAGCGTGAACGCCTCGCGCGGCACGGTGTATCCCTTGGCCTTCGCGCGGGACAGGAAATCGGTCACATAAGCATCGAGCCAAAAATCCCCGCTGCCCGCGCGCCAGAGGCCAAAGGCACCATTGCTGGCTTGCCGCGACAGAATTTGCGCCACGGCCTGATCGATGCGTGTCTGTATTTGATCATCTGCAGCCAGGCCCAGCGCGTCCGCCACATCGCCAAAATAGAGCAATGGCAGCGCGCGGGATGTGACCTGTTCCGTACAGCCATAAGGGTAGCGATCCAGCGCCGACAGAAGACCAGGCGCGTTAAGCTTGGCCAGAGGTCCGGCAGAAAGGATCGCGCTGCCTGTGCCCGGGCGCAGATCAGTAAAGACGTTTTCATCCAGCGTGAATGTGTCGCCCGCCCCAATGGAGAAGCGGCGCGTGACGGCCACCTCTGGATCATTTGACCGCACCCCCAACGTCAGGTCCTTGACCAATTGCTTGCCATCGGGCGTGGTCAGCGCCACGCGGATCTGATGATCACCCACTTCGCCCGCGCGGAATGGCAGGGTCAGCACGGCCTTGTCTTGCGCGGCGAGGTCAAGACCAGAGGGCACTTGACCGGTGAAGGCCAGACCGTCTGTCGTGACATCCAACCCCATACGACCGGCGGGCCCTTCGGTATGGACAACTTCGAGCAGCAGGCGGCTCTCATCCCCGGGCGCCAAGAACCGCGGCATGGAGGCGGTGACCACAACCGGGTCGCGGATCAGCACCTCATCCTCGGCCTGCCCGACACCTTTGTCCGACCATGCCACGGCCATAAGCCGCACGGTGCCGTTGAAATCGGGAATGTCGAAACGGGCGGTGGCACGTCCATTGGCATCCACCGCAATCGGACCTGTGAAATAGGCGACAAGCTCGTCTTGCGGGGGCGGGCTCTCAAACCCGCCACCGGAATTGGCATCCCCGCCAGATCGCACTTGTCCTTGCGCCCCGTTCATCCCATCGATGAGCCGGCCATAGAGGTCGCGGATTTCAACCCCGAGCCGGCGCTGACCGAAGTAATGCGCGGATGGGTCCGGGCTATCGAACCCGGTCAGGTTCAGAATGCCCACGTCCACAGCGGCGAGGGTCACGTATCCCTGAGCATCGCCCAGCCCCGTTACATCGACAGAGACCTCGACCGGCCCGCGTGGATCCAACATCTCAGGCGCATCAATACTGACGGAAAGTTGCCGCACACCGGGATCGATCCTGGCATATGCCAAACCGAGCGAGCGCGCGGGATTGCGCCCGTCGGAGACATCCATTGGCCGGATCACCTGCGCGGTGACATAGGCACCAGCGCCCCAGTCTTCGGTCACGGAAATGGGGATCAGGTTATCGCCTTCGACCACTTCAACCGCCTGCATGTCGATGACGCGGTTGGACATCACGGTGATGAGCGCAGTGCCCGCATAGCGCGGCACGATGCGCAACTGCGCGGTGTCGCCGGGGTTGTAACCAGGCCGATCCAGCGACAGCTCCAACGTGTCCGGCGTGCTGGTCGCATCTGCCGGGGCGTACCACCCTGCATAGAAATCCGACGACGACGCGACATATGTGCCATCCATACGCTCAACCACCAACTCATAGCGCCCCCAATCAACCGGGGCGGACAGCGTGACAGGATCCGATCCCAGCGTCGCCTCACCCGTTTCAATACGGGTGCGTGTGGTAATCGGCTCCCAATTCCATTCGCCGAATTCCTGGTACCACTGATACCGCGTCTGGATGCGGTTTACGGTCCATTTCACGGTCATCGGCATCGGCGCCAAATCCGCGTTGATCGCCATCACGTCGAACTCTGCCCGCGTGCCTTGCGCCACCACATCCTCAAAGATCGGTTTGATCCCGATCATGGGTCCTGCGGGCGCGAGCATGCGGGTGATCTGGCGTTCCACCGGGCGGCCAGACCCTTCGCGCACACTCACGGTGACTTCGGCCTCATAGGGGCGGTCTGTGATTGTAACATCCGGCACCGGCACGCTGAGCACGATCTGACCGGAGGTGTCGGTTTTGCCACCTTCAACATAGTCGCTGGATGACCGTGCGCGTTCGTCAAAAACACCGAACTGATAGCCAGGAAACGCCTCTAGCGCGCGCTTTGGCATGATGCGGATCAACCCATCCGTGGCCAGCCCTGAACCAGGCGCACCAAAGAGGTAACGCGCATCAACGGTGAGCGGTGCCGTGTCCCCGGGTCGAATGGGCGCGCCGGGCAACGAAAGATCAAAATCAATCCGTTCAGGCAGGAAATCTTCGACCAACACCTTTTGGGTCGCCAACACCGGCGCGTCGGGGTCTGCTTTGATATCGAGCGTCCACGCCCCCCGAGGCGCAGAGGCCGCGACCGGCATCTCAAACACATGCCCGCCTGCACGCCCGTCCGAGGACAAATGACGTGAATACTCCACCCCATCCGGGCGGCGCAGAATGGCTGTGAGCGGCAAGCCCGGGATCGCGTCTGCCAAAGCATCGCGCGCCAACGCCGTGGCGTAAATCACCTCTCCCGCGCGGTAGGCCCCACGATCTGTGGTCAGGAATACGTCTACCGGCGGGGCAGAGGCGCGGCCCTCTACGCCACGATCAGACAGGTCAAAGGCCGGATCTGTCAGTGACAGAAAGGCCAGATCCTCCTCACCGCTTTGCGCAATCACCATGGCCGGCGCGGCCCCGCCCGATCCGCGCGTCAGCCCCGCATCAAAGAGCGCATGGCCCATGGCATCTGTGGTCACTTTGCCCAGCTCAGCGTTAGAGCGTGACAGCAACGTAAGCGTCACGCCCTGTTGCGCACTCGCGTCGCCCAGAGCTTTGACAAACACGTGCAGCCCATCATTGCCCTTGAGTGTTGTGAGCCCAAGATCGGACAGAACAAACCATTGCGTGGCACCTTGACTGTCATACAGGTCTTCACCCGGCACACGGGCTGTCAGCGCGTAAATGCCCGGCGGTTGATCGGCCAGAACATCGCCCAAAGGCAGGCGCGTCGTCATGGTTTGGTTGAGTGTATTCTGAACCTCACCCACGCCGGTCCAGACCTCTTCGGCCAGGTTGTTTCCGAACTCCTGGGCCGCCCAATAATCGAGGGGACGACCAAAGAAATCATCCTGCAACGTCCTTAAGAGGTTCCGATCACTCATGCGGCGCAGCTCAAGATCAACCTCATCGAGATTGACCGATTCAACCGGCAGCGCGGCATCGGCGGATTTCGGCAGCACATAAGCGCGCCCCGGAAACGCCACGGAGGGGGAGCGATCCCGGATATAAAGGGCGATCTCCACATCCTTGATCAGGGTCTCACCGCTGGCGGCAGGCAGGCCTTTGCGGAAAGTCACTTGGTACCGTTCGCCATGCTGCACCCCGTCGATGCAGAGCTGGCGGCCATCAGGTTCCACCACCATGCCAGCGCTCGGCAAAGCGACAAAGGGCGTGTAATCGGTGCCACCTTTGATCAACGGTTCGGAAAACTCCGCACAGATCCGCGGTGCGGCGCTTTCGTTGTCCGCGCGGTGTTCGGTGATACGGAAACCGTATTTCGCCACCGCCCCTTCCAGAGCGGTCACCACGTCGGCGCGCGGTTGAATGCTTTCGGCCAAGCGCAGCGCGCTGACCATATCACGTCCCCGCCCAAGCCGTTCCAGCGCGGGCGCCATTTCCATCAGTGCTGTCACCCGCATCGGATCATTCAATGCACGCAAATAGGCATTGGCGGCGGCCTCAAACGCCTGACGGCCATAGCGGTTTTTCTCGGACGAATTCTGCGTTTTGATCAGCATCGATAGGCGCGCATACTCGGCCCACTGATCGGCTGCATCCGAGCGCGCGACAATCGCGCCGGTCCAGCGCATGGCGTTGAGATAGTCGCCCTGACTGATCTCATTGCGCGCAGCCTCCAGCATCTGGTCCACGCCCCATTGCCCACCAGGATGGCGCGCGCCGATGTCCCAGGCCAGTTTGCGAATGTTCTTGAAATCTGTCTCACCGAGAAAGCCCAGATCCCCCGCCCGCGCGCCCGCCTGAGCCAGAATGCGTGGGTCTGTGGCAAACATCTCGGCCGATGTGGCCCCGTCAAAGGCTTGAATTTCCAGCACCTCGGATTTCAGGAAACAGGCGTTCTTTTCGGTGTTGAACGTGTAGGCCTGACAGGCGGTATTGGCCATGCACGCGGCCTGGCAATTGTTGATCGTGGTGTCAAAGAGCGGGCTGATATCCGCGCCGAAAAAATCCGTCTTGGGCGTCACCACCTGGCGTCTTTCAGGCACAGGCGATTGGGCAACAGCTTGCGCAGCGAAAGTGATAAAAATAAGGGCGGATAGGATGTGGCGGAGCATGCTGACCTCCTTGTCATGCAGGCGTATCGTGCCACGCGTTCCCGTATCAGACAACGATTCCTGTTCGGTGGCGGCTTTAACACGATCTTCAGCAAGTTTGCCTTATCACAAACCCGATCAAGGTTTCGCGGCAGAGAGAAGGCATGACCCTCGCCAACAAGCTTGCGGATGAGCGCCGCGCCAGATTGGCGGCTGAGCGCCTTTTGGAGCAAAAACAGGCGGAGCTATATGCCGCCAATCGTAAGCTGGGCAAGCACGCGCTTGCCCTGAGCGAAGAAATTCATGAAACCCGCGCTGTCGTCAAAACCGTTCAGGATGAAAACGCCCGGGTGAAATCCGACCTCAGCGTCGCCCATGAAAAAGTGGAGGTGCTTGAGCGCAGGCTTTGGCATTCGATCAACACGATCGAGGATGGCTTTGCGGTGTTTGACATGGATAACAAAATGGTCACGGCCAACAGCGCCTGGTTGTCCGCCTTTGCCGGGTTGGAGGATGTAAAACCCGGTATCACCTACGTGGAAATTCTCCAACTCGCGACGGAAGAAGGCCTGATCGACACCGGCGACCGCAGCCTGGCAGACTGGCGTGAGGACATGTTGGACCGCTGGCAAAGCGCAGTGCCGGAACCTGTGATCATTCGTTTGTGGAATGACGAATACATCAAGCTGATCGATCAAAGGGGGGCGGGGGGCGATGTTGTGTGCTTGGCTTTGCGGATCACCGACACCGTGCGCTATGAGAAACAGTTGGAACGCGCGCGCCATGAGGCGGAGGCGGCCAATCACGCCAAATCGACCTTTTTAGCCAATATGAGCCATGAAATCCGCACCCCGATGAATGGCATCATTGGCATGGCGGAATTGCTGTTCGACACCGATATGAACGACGAACAACAGCTTTTTGCGGAAACGATCAAAAGCTCAGGCGAGGCGCTTTTGGTGATCATCAATGACGTGCTTGATTTCTCCAAGATCGAGGCCGGAAAGCTGGTTCTGCAAGAAGACGAGTTTGACCTTGAACGGTGCATGCATGAGCTGGTGACGCTGATGCAGGTGAATTGCCGCGACAAGGGGATCGAGCTGATGGTCGACTATGATCTCTTCCTGCCCAGTCTTTATCGCGGGGATGCCGGGCGGATACGTCAGGTGCTGACCAACCTGATGGGCAATGCGGTCAAGTTCACCGAAGAAGGCAGTGTCATTCTTCGGGCCACCGGGGTCCCTTCAAAGGTCGGGAACACAACCGACCTGCACATTTCCATTCAGGACACGGGTATCGGGATCAGTGCCGAAAAGCTGCGCCATGTCTTTGGTGAGTTCAATCAAGTCGACGATGCCCACAATCGCAAGTTTGAAGGGACTGGTCTGGGCCTCGCGATTTCAAAGCGCTTGGTTGAGATGATGGGCGGCCGTATGTGGGTGGAATCCGAAGAAGGTGTGGGTTCCACCTTTGGGTTCTCCGTCACGCTGCCGCAGGTTCACAACCCCGACGAAGATCTTTTGCGCCTGCCGGATGGGTTGTCATCGGTTTTGGTGGTCGAAGAGCAAGATGCGAGCCGCGCCATCCTGAAACGCCAGTTGGAGGCGATCAACCTCACCGTGACATGTGTGGCCAGCGGCGCAGAGGCGTTGGCCCAGATAACCGATGAGACGGATCTGATCCTGTCGGCACATGTCATGGACATCATGGATGGGTTCGAACTGGCCGAGGCGTTGGCAGAGGCTGGTCATACAACGCCGATCATGATCTTGAGCGCGCATCAGGCCAAGACCCATACGGAACCGGCGATCCGTCATGTCACCTCCGTTCTGCAATGGCCGTTGCAGCGCAGCAAACTGCTCTCCGCGCTACAAGATTGCAAAGACAGGTTTGAAAAGCCGACCAAAGCCCAAATTGCCCCACCGGTGAGCGCGCCAGACCCCGAAAGCACGGCGCATGAGGCGCCTAAGCCTACGGTTCCTCGGCGATTGCACCTAAGCTGGTCAGAGCCTGCCGAGGGGCATGTTGATCCCCCTGCCGCCGCGCCATCTGACATAAGTCCAAGCGTGAACGATACGCCGGCGTCCGCGCCGCCCCCTGACCCATCTCCAGAGCCACCTTCAGACTCTGCGGCGACCAATGATCCCCCGCCCATCGATGCACCGTCAAAGGACGGACCGGCAGCACCCGGCGCGGACGCGGGTGGAGAATTGCGTCAAATGCGCGTTCTGGCCGCCGATGACAACAAAACCAATCGCCTGGTTTTTTCCAAGATGGTCAAAAATTTGGACATCGACCTGCGCTTTGCCGTCAACGGGGTGGAGGCAGTTGAGCTGTTCGAAAGTTTTGAACCAGATGTGATTTTTATGGACATTTCCATGCCGGAAATGGACGGAACAGAGGCATCACGCCGCATCAAACAGTCTTTGGCAAACACCGGTCAAACCGTCCCCATCATTGCGGTGACGGCGCATGCCACAGGCGGCGAAAAGGAAAAGATCCTCGCCGCCGGCCTCGACGGGTTTCTGACGAAGCCGCTTAAGAAGGCCCTGATTTGTGATGAGATTTCCAAGGCATGTCCGGAAGATGCCCGTCCACCGGAACCACCTCAGGACTGAACCGGCCCTTCCGCGCCGAAGGAGGCCCCGGGTCAAGCCCGGGGCGCGCGCGCGATGAGGTCAAAGCTCAGCCCGGCGCGTGAGCGAGGGCGACGCGCCAAGGGTCAGGCGCGCACCAGTTCCTCATAGGACGTGGCAATGTCACGCGTCATCGCGCCGACTTCAAAATTGTAGTCGCCGATCTGTCCGACCGGGGTGACCTCAGCCGCCGTCCCAGTCAGCCAGCATTGTTGAAACCCTTCCAACTCACCGGGTTCAATATGGCGCTCATGCACCTTGACCTGACGCTCCTTCAGCATGCCGATCACGGTTTGGCGCGTCAGACCATTGAGGAAGCAATCCGGCTTGGGCGTGTGGACCTCACCGTCTTTGACAAAGAAAATGTTGGCACCCGTCGCCTCGGCCACATAGCCGCGATAATCAAACATCATGGCGTCGGAACAGCCTTTGGCCTCGGCCTCATGCTTGGACAGAGTGCAGATCATGTAGAGCCCGGCCGCCTTGGCCTTGCACGGAATGGTCTCCGGGCTCGGGCGCTTCCACTTCGCGATGTCGAGCTTGGCCCCTTTCATCTTGGCGTCACCATAATAGGCGCCCCATTCCCAAGCGGCGATGGCGATGCGCACCGGGTTCTTGGCACTGGCAACGCCCATGTCGTCCCCGGCACCGCGCCAAGCGACCGCGCGGACATAGCCATCCGTCAGGTTGTTGGCCTGCAGGACCTGTGCTTTGGCGGCCTCTATCTCATCGACCGAAAACGGGATCTCAAAATCCAGTTCGCCGGCGGAGAAATGCAACCGCTCCGAATGCTCCCGGCTTTTGAAGATCTTGCCGTTATATGCGCGCTCCCCTTCGAAGACAGAACTGGCATAATGCATCGCATGGGTCAGGATATGCACGTTGGCATCGCGCCAATCGATCATCTGACCGTCCATCCAGATGGTGCCGTCACGGTTGTCATAACCCGCCATTGTCTGTCTCCTTTTCCACTCGCGCTTTATGATTGTTGCGCAGAATACGTCCGCTTCGGACATAAAATTTCGTCAAAACTGCGATTCGCTACCAGTTCGACCTTGGAATGTCAACAAAGCTGACGTATTATCCGGTCGAGGAGAGGCACGAGGGATCGGAGGGCTTGGATGGATGATATCCACACAGGAGACCCATCGCATTATCTGAGCGATGAACAGGTCCGCCAAGGGATCGAAGCGATGTTCTTTGCCTATCGCGGGTTCACCCATGATCCTGATCGCATTCTGGCGAACCTGGCTTATGGTCGTGCGCATCATCGTGCCATTCATTTCATCGCGCGCAGCCCGAGCACAACCGTCAACAACCTGCTGGGCATTCTGGGCGTGACCAAGCAATCCCTGAACCGTGTGCTGCGGACGTTGGTCGAGGATGGTCTTGTTGAAAGTCGCGTCGGGCAAAGTGACAAACGCGAGCGCCACCTGCGCCTGACCGAGGCGGGCGCCCGGTTGGAGCGGCAATTGAGCGATGCACAGCGCGCCCGTATGCGCGAAGCATACCGCACCGCAGGACCCGACGCAGTGGCGGGTTTCCGCACAGTGCTTGAAGCTATGATGGAGCATGAGCTACGCCGGAAATATCATGCCATCGGAGAACAAGACCCATGATTGACCCCGACCCGCATATTTTGATCGTCGATGATGACGAACGCATCCGGGAACTTTTGAAAAAGTTTCTGATGCGGCATGGGTTTTTGGTGTCGATCGCCCGCGACGCGACCCATGCACGCAAAATCCTGTCCGGGCTGGAGTTTGACCTGATCGTGCTGGATGTGATGATGCCGGGTGAGGATGGGATCGCGCTGACGGCCGCGCTGCGCGAGGATATCACAACGCCGATCCTGTTGCTCACGGCCAAGAGTGAGACAGAGGATCGGATCAAAGGGCTGGAGGCCGGCGCGGATGATTACCTCGCCAAACCGTTTGAGCCTAAAGAGCTTTTGCTGCGGATCAACGCGATCCTACGCCGTATGCCCGCAACAGAAATGGAAGCGGTGGCACCGAAAGTGCTGCAAATGGGTCAGGTCCGGTTTGACATCGAACGCTCTGAATTGATGAATGCCGAGGATCCGGTGCGCCTGACCGCGACAGAGGTGCAACTGATGCGGATCTTCGCGGAACACCTGCGCGAACCGGTCAGCCGCGCCAAGCTGGTCGAAGAGCTGGGCCGCGACAAAGGTCAGGCGCAGGAGCGGGCGGTGGATGTGCAGATCACGCGCCTGCGCCGCAAGCTGGAGGCCGACCCAAAGCAGCCGCGCTATCTGCAGACGGTGCGCGGCGAAGGGTATATGCTGGCGCCTGACTGATCCGTCGGGATTTGAGTATTTTTGGCAAAATGAAACCGGGGACATAGGATGCCGGAGTTTGACGTGGTGGTCTACGGGGCCTCAGGCTTTACCGGGCGGCTGGTGGCAGAGTACCTGCACGCCACCCATCCAGGACGGCCTTGGGCGATGGCCGGGCGGAGCCTTGAGAAACTGGCCAGCGTGCGCAATGAGATGGGCCTGCCCGATGATATCCCGCTGATCCGGGCAGATGTGGCCGACCCGGTATCGTTGCAGGATATGGTCGCGCGCAGCAAGGTCGTGATTACAACGGTCGGGCCGTATCAAAAATACGGTGAACCTTTGGTGGCCGCCTGTGCCAAAGCGGGGGTTGATTACGTAGACCTGTGCGGCGAGCCGCCGTTTATGTGGCAAATGATCGAACGCTACGACGCCGCCGCGAAGGCGTCTGGCGCGCGGATTGTTCATTCCTGCGGATTTGACAGCATCCCGTTCGATATGGGCGTCTATATGCTGCAGCACGAAGCGCAGGCGCGGTTTGGTCAACCCTTGCGGGATGTCAAAGGCCGGGTGCGCGCCATGAAAGGGGAGTTTTCCGGGGGCACCGCTCTCTCCGGGGCGGAAACGACCAAACGCGCGAAATCCGACCCGGAGGTGATGCGGCGCTTGTTGTCACCGTTTGCGCTGACGCCAGGGTTTGAGGGACCAACGCAGCCCGCGAGTCACAAGCCGGTGCTTGACGATGACCTTGGCACCTGGGCAGCCCCGTTTTACATGGCCGTCATCAACACCAAAAATGTGCACCGATCAAACATGCTGATGGGGCATGCTTATGGGACGGATTTCACCTATTCGGAAATGATCACCACGGGCCCGGGTGATCTGGGCAAGGCGGGCGCTAAGGCAATCGCCGGCGCGGATGTGGATGCACAGACCAAGGCTCTCAAGGCTGGAGACGGCCCAGACAAGGCAGCGCGCGAGGCAGGTCACTATGATCTGATGTTCACTGGCCTTGCGGACACAGGCGAGCGACTGAGCGTTAAGGTCAGTGACGATCGCGATCCGGGCTATGGCTCCACCTGCAAGATGCTCACCGAGGCCGCGCTTTGTCTAATCGATGATGTGGCGGATGCCCCGGGTGGCGTGCTGACGCCCGCGCCCGTTTTTGGCCAAGCCATCATCGAAAGGCTGCGCACCCATGCCGGCATGGTCTTTGAACTGGAGACCTGAGGCCTTACCTCAACGCTAGACATTCTGGTGCCGAAATGCTTTGGCACCTGCAGCTGTAAATTAGGGAGGCGACCCATGCTCGACGTGACGACAAACCTGAAATCTCTGCTCAAAGACCCGAGCCTGTTGGTTGATCAATCCTATGTCGATGGGGCGCTGATCGATGGCGACAATGGCACGTTCGACGTGGTGAACCCGGCACGGGGCGACGTGATTGCCCAGGTGGCCGACATGAGCCGGGCGCAGGTGGCCAAGGCCATCGCCGCAGCAGAGGTGGCGCAGAAGGAATGGGCGACCTGGACGGGCAAGGAACGCTCAATTGTGTTGCGCAAATGGTTCGACCTGATGATTGAGAATGCCGATGATCTGGCAACCATCCTCACCGCAGAGCAAGGCAAGCCGCTGGCCGAAGCCAAAGGCGAAATCACCTATGGCGCCTCGTTCATCGAATTTTTCGCAGAAGAGGCCAAGCGCATCTATGGTGAGACGATCCCCGGCCACCAACGTGACAAGCGGATCACGGTGATCAAGCAACCCATTGGGGTGGTCGCCTCAATCACACCATGGAACTTTCCCAATGCCATGATCACTCGCAAGGCCGCGCCGGCGCTTGCGGCGGGATGCACCTTTGTTGGCAAACCCGCAGGCGAAACGCCGCTATCGGCCACAGTTTTGGCCGTGTTGGCCGAACGGGCGGGCATCCCCAAAGGCGTTTTGAACATCGTGACATCGACGTCAGAATCCGAAGTGGGCAAGGAATTCTGCGAAAACCCCGCGATCCGCAAGATCACCTTCACCGGGTCGACAGCGGTGGGCCGTATCTTGCTGCGGCAAGCGGCGGATCAGGTGCTGAAATGCGCGATGGAGCTTGGCGGCAATGCGCCCTTCATCGTGTTCGATGACGCAGATATTGATGCCGCGGTTGAAGGCGCCATCATGTGCAAGTTCCGCAACAACGGCCAGACCTGTGTCTGCGCCAACCGCATATACGTGCAGGCCGGCGTCTATGATGAGTTCGCCCAAAAGCTGCAGGTGGCCGTGTCCAACCTCAAGATTGGCGACGGTCTAGAAGAGGGTACGACACTGGGCCCGCTGATCAATTCCGCAGCCATCGATAAGGTGCAGGAGCATGTGACTGATGCGACCTCCAAAGGCGCCAAGGTGATGATGGGCGGGGGAGAGGCCATGGACGGCACTGGGTATTTCCTACCGCCGACGATCCTGACCGACGTGACCCAAGAGATGATGGTCAGCCATGATGAGACGTTTGGCCCGCTGGCCCCGCTGTTCAAGTTTGAGGATGAGGACGCGGTGATTGAGATGGCCAATGACACGATCTTTGGTCTGGCGAGCTATTTCTATGCCAAGGACCTCAGCCGGGTCTACAAGGTGGCCGAGGCGCTTGAATACGGGATCGTGGGTGTGAACACGGGTATCATCTCGACCGAGGTGGCGCCGTTTGGCGGGGTCAAGCAATCCGGCCTCTTGCGCGAGTGCAGCCAC
>ERZ1740070.1032-NODE-1032-length-17973-cov-6.586673_pt1 | contig 17973 bp, 14 predicted proteins | sample MGYA00581734_ERZ1740070 | MGnify/ENA primary metagenome ERZ1740070 (study PRJEB43018, sample SAMN04849744) | marine metagenome | isolation source: floating plastic debris | place: Pacific Ocean | collected 2008-09-01 | study: EMG produced TPA metagenomics...
AGGCAGTGGATTGTGATTCCACCATTCGCGGGTTCGATCCCCGTCGTTCGCCCTTCGAAAACATAGGCACAAGCCTGTCAATAGGCTGTAAGTTTTGCTTGCCATGCCTACGCACATTGGGCGTGAAGGGTGAGCTTGACTACTTAGACTATGACAAAGGCTCTCTACCCATAAGCCGTGACTTCTGTCAAGTTATGTTGTGGATGTTGTCAGAGCTATTCAGATGTGTGAAATTTTGCGTAAATGTACGTGAAATTCAATGCAGAAACAAGAGTCCTCTTAATAATTCTGTTATTTTATTAAGAACGGTGCTTCCTGGTTTTTTGGATAAGCCTTCCTGCAATGGGTATTCCAAGCAATAGATTCTACCCTTCACCCCCAGTGTCTCCTGGCTAAGGCCTAAAAGACTAACTTGAATCGCCTCAGTAAATGTACTCTACTTTCCTTAGAGGGAGCGTTTTGTCGTTTGCAGTCAGGAGGTCAGACATAGCAAGAACTATGGCTTCTGTGCCCCCATTGAAGTTGTTTAAGTCATTAATTCTTCGCTAGAAACAGAAAAACGCTTACGCCGAGAAACACTTGTTTCGAGCCACAAACGCAGAAGAATAATTAAGATATGGTGATCCAAAAAAAATTGTCTATTCTTGGATGCCGAGGAATTCCAGGCAACCACGGTGGATTTGAAACATTTGCCCAGCGATTGGCCCTCTCTCTCATAGAAAGAGATTGGGCAATTACCGTCTATTGTGAAAACTACGAACGCCCTGATACTCACGAAGAGATTTGGAAAGGTGTTCGATTAATTCATATTCCAGTGCCACACTCTAGTGCCAAATCAACAATATTGTTTGATTGGAAATCTACTTTACACGCCGCGAGAGAAAATACGCTAGTTCTCACGCTTGGATACAACACAGCTATTTTCAGTTTGCTGTATCGACTCAAAGGCATTCCTAACTTAATCAATATGGACGGCCTGGAGTGGAAGCGCCAGAAATGGAATTTTGCTCAGCGAGCATGGCTGTACATTAATGAGAGACTGGGCTGTTGGTTTGGCAACCACCTCATTGCAGACCACCCTGTCATTGCAGACCACTTGGCTACCCGAGTCCCTCGCACCAAGATCACAACGATTCCGTACGGTGCAGACCCTATCAAAGCAGCAGATGAAGCTCTGATTGAGCCCTATGGTTTGATGAAAAACGAATACGCTATCGTCATTGCCAGACCTGAGCCCGAAAACAACATTCTCGAAATTGTTTCTGCCTTTTCTACGCGTCGTCGGGGTCTCAAGCTGGTTGTTTTGGGCAACTACTACCCCAGCGAAAATGACTATCATCGCCAGGTGATTGCGGCTGCTAGCGACGAAGTCATTTTTACCGGCGGCATTTACGACCAGCCTGTTGTAGAAGCGCTGCGAACCTATGCTCAGCTTTACATTCACGGACATGCGGTTGGTGGTACCAATCCTTCGCTAGTTGAAGCGATGGCAGCAAGTTCACCAATTCTGGCTCATGATAATGCTTTTACTCGCTGGGTCGCGGGTAAAGAAGCTCGCTTCTTTGCTGATACCCAAAGCTGTAGCGATCAATTCGATCACCTGCTGAACAACACAGCAGCTCTAGAATCTATGGGTTGCTATAGCCTACAGCGATACGAAGAAGCCTTCTCAGCTGATCAAGAGCTGTTTGCGTACGAAGACCTATTTATTTCTACGATAGAAAGATTTGGCCTACAGGCGGTAGAGACGGATAGATTGACCGTAGAGACGCCTCTAGTGACAACTCCCAAGCACTAATGCTTTAGTTTTTTATTCGCAAAGAGAAAGTCCCATTGTTTGAGTCATCTCGAACAATGGGACTTTTGTTTTCACTCTAATGTTGGCTTGTTGGCTTCTACAGGTGCTTTCTCTCCAGTGTGAGGTCATGAAGCGCTAAGCAGACTTTGATGGCGGGTTTTACTTTATTCGACGCTTGATGGCTTCTCCTAGGTTTCGCATCCGCTTTAGGCTGAGCAATATAGCTAATGAAAGCTTAATTGGAAAAAACAACACACTGAAGACTAAAAGAATAGGGTTTGGAAAGACTGACTCAGCTTCATATCGATGAGTGTTCATAACAGAGATGTTTATCTTTTGGCACAGAAACATCTCTGTAGAGCTGAGCCCACCTTTTTTCCAGCTATCTGCCCTGCCTTTGTTGATCCCTTCTTGTGTAGGCTCATCTTTTTGGCTAGAAGAGTTGACCTGAGGCACTTTCAGCATATCGGGCGAAAATGTAATGCCTACGAATTGACAAACCTTCTCAACTTCTTCCTCGGGTTCTGTTAGTAAGTCTTCATAGCGTAGTGTGTATACTCGCTCGTCTTCCAAGAATTGATCGGCGGTGCGAACGTTTACTTTCCACAGCTGACTCATCGTGATGGGATGGTAGTTGAGCCAGTAGCGAATAGCTTCTTTCTTGGGAATGCTATCGGATAATTAAGGCCGTCGCCATCTGTTCTTTTGCGATAGCAAGATAGCGCGTGGGTCTCGAATCATATGGACAATTGAGGCATGGGGATTATGTTCTAAAATTTCAGCTATGTAGAGGATGTTTTGTGGTGTTTGGTCGCAACCTCTGCTTTTGTTTTGGAGTGTTGTTTCGTAGCTGAGAAACGCAGAAAACACATTAGCAGGTGACAGGGGGTGAGGAATGTCTTTTATCAATGCTTGAGACTCTTCAAGAAAGTCTCTCCAATCTCCTCTCGTAAGATACCCGTTACGCTGAATGTCAAATAGTTTTGCAGCTAGCGTAGCGGCTTCCTCTACAGAACAGCTGACCTCACTTCCCGTAGCACTCCACAGCTCCTCAAAAAAGTGAAGCTCTTCAAATCTAAAGACAGAGGCATGACGACCCAGTATCGTTCCCATTAGAGTGGTCCCACTACGGCTATTGCCAACCACAAAGATGGGCCGAAAGATTTCTTTTTGGGTAGCGTCTTTTAGTATGGTGTTGCTTTTTTCGACAATCTCGCTCATAGCTGATGCAGTAGGTGTTTGTGGTGAGTGCATTGACAGGTCATTTAGGTCTCTTGTAGCCAGCTTGGCAGGTTTTTATAGCCGTGCGATCGCAGTTGCTTAGCGAGCCGCTGGTTGTACGGCTGGTAAATAGCTTGAACCTGGTCGAGCGTTTCTGGCTTTACGCCGCCTTGATGAGGTTCTCCATTTAGCGAGTAGTACACAGTTCTCAAGAAATTTTTGATACCTTGATTCGCTCGCCAAAATTTCTCAGCCTTTTCGTTGATTAGCAGTGCTAGCCTCTGTAGTCCGGCATTCTTGTAGCTGACACTTTTGTTTTGAACATTTAAGTCAAGGGTGTTGATAAAAGAATTGTCCAGTTCTAGCCACTGGCAGGTTTCTTCAAGAAATCCCTTTGAGTCTTGTTTTAAGTCATCAAAGAACAGTACTTTCAGCGACGAGTCGAATACCTCAAACCACTCTTCTATGTAGTTAGCATAGTAGCCTCCATCGATTCCCCAGTAGCGGTCATTTTCTTGCTTGACACGTTCTTCGTAGGACATTGCTTGGCACACCTCCAAATAGCTTTCTAGCGTGAGGTCGCTTTCTAGCTGAAGCATACTCTTTTTGTATTTCCAAAAAGAAACCAGTCGGTCAACAGGATTTCTAAGAACAATGAGTATCTTTGTATTTTCTCCCAGCGTCTTTTTGATTTTGTTTGCAACGCTAGCACCGCCTTCAAAATAGCCAGGTGTTGCCTCCATCACGTATTTTTGTTGTCCGCAGTGAGAAAAGTACCCCTGAAACTGCTTGAAGGGATCGTCGGACCCTTCGTATCTAGAATCTAGCTGGCCATAGCGATACATAGAGAAGTAGCAGGTCTCTTTGACACTAGAGCAGCAAATGTCTGGATGCTCCGATAGATAACTATAGAGCGAGGTGGTTCCACCTTTCACAATCCCGGCAATCACTAGGTTAGGTAGTCTTGTTTCAGTCAATGGGTCGTCTCCTTAGATGCTTGACTTGTCTCTGCTGATGTTTTTGCTTGATGTCTTTGGCGGTATGAATATCACGAATTGAGCGCTGAGGATATCGGCATCGATTCTCTTGGCGGCGGGGTTTCTTTTCGCTCACGATTGTTGTAAGCGTTGACGACCAGCCCCGAAAACATCCAGAAGTAAAAACTAAAGGCTCTAAACTTGAAAATGCGCTCAACGAAGGCATAGAGAACAGTGACCACAACGATGGTGCAAAACATCGTCCCGAGTCTTCTATATTCTGGGTTGGGTGAAAATTTTGATAGCCATCTACCGGCTCTAAATAGTCGCCAAATCATTGCGATATAGAGCCCTAGGCCAATGACGCCGAAGTAAGCCATCAGTGCAAACCAATAGGTGTCTTCGAGCGGATCAAGTTCCAAGATCTTATAGCGATCGCTGCCATCTACCAGCATGTCGTATATTATGTTGCGGACATTCTCAATATCCGGGCCGAAGCCAAACCAACTGCCCGACTTAAAAAGAGTGCTGACGATAGTGATGACTACCCAGCCACGAGCATTTTCTGATGACCGTTGCCAGTAGCTAGGAGAGAAGAGTTGCAGTATGTAGGAGCCTACATCAATGCTTCTTTCTCTGGCTTCGACCCCTGCGAAGGAAGTATCAAAACTACTGCCTAGGAAGCTAGTGACACCGAGTAATATCAAGAGTAGAAGCACATATAGCCAGATGGTTTTAGCTAGTCCTTTTGAGCGTCTGCGAAAATACAGCACGACGAGGGGAAGGAGAATCGCAATCAACCAGGATGCTCTTTTCTTAGAAGCAAATAGCCCAAACAGGATCATGCCCATACTGGGCAGCGCTCTGAGTTTTGCTGCAAAAATATCTGGCGTCATAAAAAAGCCGACTAAGCAGATAACAAGCGTCAGCAGTAAAAATGCAGAGAGTACAGCTGGCGAAGCAAATGTGCCAAATACTGAGCCAATTTTGATTTCGCCCGACTCCGCCTGCGAGACCCTTTCGAATCCTCCAATTTTGAGCTCTCGAGGGGCAAATATTTTGGCTACTATACCGTCGGGCAAGAAGTACTGGACACTAGCGATACCTGCTTCGACTAGGCCCGCGATTTTGATGCCGTTTACAATGGCCTTGAGTTGACCGTTAGAAATATTTATATTGACCACGATGTAGAACACAGACAGATATCGACACAAGGCCCTCATGTTGATTAAAGAAGGTGCGAGTCGGCTGCCATTAATCAACATTGAGATCAAGGTGGACAAGAAAAATAGCATCAGAAGGAGGTCTATCGGCGTCGCTTTGAGGTTGCGAGTTTTAAAGAAACGAGTCCCCAATACCTGTATCATGAGCCCGTATAGAACGACCTCAGGGAAAAACCGAATAAGACTCCCTATGGCTGAAGGCATCCACTTAATGAGGAACTCTTCGAAGGGTGTGTAGATTGCGATCGCAAACACAATCCAAAACGGAATATCACCAGCTGCTAGAGTGGCCCTGTACCAATCCACTACACTGTGAATAGCTTCGCTAGGTTTTGGAATCATCATGGGTAATCTCTAAGAGATAGGTTGACTGAGCGGCTTCTTTTCATTTTTCTCGCATTCGTATCAGTTATGACAGTTGCAATCATTGCTAACTATCTGGGCCCTAAGCTAGGTATCGGCCAGTACATTGATCAACTTATTCAACCGTTGGTTGAAGAACTCAGGAGTAAATCTGTTGATGTCCTGATTTTTGGCTCTCCTAATGCTGTTCAGCAAACGCCATCGCTTCAAAAGCTGAACGGTATTGTCCGCGTGTTGCCTCAGCTGGATTATTCTCCTGCCAAGCGATATGCATGGGTTGCGACGCAGTTTACTGGATACTGTCGTAGCGCTGGCATCGACTGTGTGATTTGGCTTTCTAATCCCATTGTAATGCCGTGGCATCCGCCGACGATTGCTGTTTTGCATGATGTGAACGAATGGAAAGCTGGAAAGAAATATGGCAGTCGCTTGAAGACAGCATTGAGGTCTTTAGTCTATTTGGATGCTTCTTTGCGCTACGCCGAAAAAGTTATCGTCGTGAGCCAGGCAACAGAAAGTGACCTGTTGTATTTTCGCTCTAAGCCCTCCTTAAAAGAAAAACTAAGGGTGATTTTGAACGGTGCCAACTCGCAGCTGAAGCAACTATCGCCCGTTAAGATTCCCTATCCTAGCCATCCTTTTATTCTCTCTGTGGGGCGAATTGACCCAGCGGCCAAACGTTTACCTGAAGCGGTTCGTCTGGTATCCGCCATGCGAGAGCTGGATTCTGTCGACTGGGAGCTGCACATCGTTGGTGGGATGAATGCTTCTACTCAAGCGTCAGGAGAAGCCTTTTTAGAAACACTTGAGCCTTTGCCTTGGGCGTCTTACCACGGGCACGTGGATGATGCTGTGTTGGCTGAGTGGTATCGCCACACCACAGGTGTCGTGTTCTTATCAGACAATGAAGGGTTTGGTTTCCCGATTGCTGAAGCCGCTTCGTTTAACCGCTGGGCTATAGTGAGCCATAAAAACGCAGCGAGTGCAGAAGCAGGTAGCGATGCGTTAATTACAGTAGATGCAGATAGTCCTCAAGAGGCTGCTGCTGAAGCGATTCGTGTCTTGAGTCAAGGCGCGCCGCCAGCTGTGGAGCTACAGTCGTGGGAAGAGACTGCTGCTGCCTATGCCAACGAAATTAGTGCGCTTGCATTAAGCAGTGCTAGACAATAGAGCAATGACTCTTGATATGAGATTCTCGATATGATGTAAGTTGAGCGTGACTATAACCTAAGCACAGTCTGACGTTGGAGGCTGCTCAAATGGTATCGCAATCTACGTAGCGTTCCGTATAGGGTACGACTGCCTTTGCGGTACTTTTACGCAAAGAGTCGTTATGCAAAGGTTGTTTATTTTCGTATTTACTTCGTACTTGCCGATTATGATTGATTTTGCCTTAACGGTTTAGCGAGTTCTTTCCGCTGTGGCTATTTTATTCCAGGGTGAAGGGCGGCCCAACATATCTTCTAGTTGCGCTCTGTCTTCTTGATAGTATTTCTCTAGTTTGGTGCGGATTTCTGGCGAAACAACAATTTCTTCCATTTCTTGTGCGTTGAGGCGGTGATAGATAGGGTCGAACCAAAGCTTCAGCTGACTGAGCGCCTTATGAATGGGCAGGTTGTGGGTACGACGACGAACAGCACGGCGTAGGTTGGAGTAAGCCTGATTGAGAGTGGCGTTTTTCATGGCAGTACTGCGATTGAACACCTTAAAATCGTAGTTAGTATAAACTTCTGAGGAGATACCGGAGAATTTGCAGAGGTCTGTTAGGATCGTCTCTGGATCGCTGCATAGGTCTTCGTAGAAGTAGACCTTGACGTTCTCAGTGCCGAATGTTTTGAAGTATGGCTGCAGATAGGTGGCATATCTGCCATGCTCTAAGGCACTTAGAAAATAGGCTGAAGGAATGTTGCGTAGACCTGTATTCTCCTCAGTCTCTTGGCCTTGATCCATTTTGAGTCTGTTTTCTTTAGCTTCTTCAAAATATTCATGCTCAAGCTGAGTTTCAACATAGTCTGTGAAGCTCATGGATTCTGGAATATCTGCTCTTTGCCGCGCATACTTGTACCAGGAAACCATTCTAGTGATAGGGTCTCGCAGCAGAAAAACTAGCTTGGTTCCAGGAAGCATGCTTTTAATTCTTTCGGGCGTTCCCGACGAATAAAGGTAGTCGGGGGTTGCTTCTACCCGGCATGCTGCTTTGGGTTCTTTGAAAAAGTTTGAGAAGTCTTGTGAGCCTGCATTCCATTTGGCGGAAACAGGGGCAACGGGATAGTCCTCATCGATGAAGAAACGCGTTTCCTTAAGGGTGGAAACAGAAACTTCGGGATGATCTGCCAAATAGTAGTATAGAGATGTAGTTGCGGCTTTTGTGGTGCCGCCGATAATCAAATACTGGTACTTTAGCGTTGTCGACGTGCTCACGGATGGATCCTCATATAAGGGTTTGATGGCATGCTTCTCAGGCTAATCCCACCTTATGGAAACGGTTGGTTATTAAGCTTTCCTAAATATATTGGGGTGTATTCCTATTTCTTTGTATGCCCAAACGGTGTTGATGATACCTGCGATGAGTACGCCAGAAGTGGTTGCGATCGCAGCCCCACTAACGCCATAGCGCGGTATCAGAATGGTGTTGAGTACAACATTAATCACCGCGCCGACAAATCCGCTAATGGCCGTAAATTGGGCATGGCCAGTCATACTTAATACCGCTGAAGACAGCCCAACAAAAACATACAGCACCCGTCCTATACAAAGAATCATGAGTGCGTTGAGCCCGACAACAAACTCTGGTCCAAATATCAGGAGGTATTGGCGACCAAAGCTTAGTAGAAAGGCCGCCGCTATACCCGAGACGAGTAAGCAGATGCGTGCCGATCGGTTCAAAATGCGCTGAAGCTCTTCCTTTTTGCCATCGGCATACAGGCTCGCAATGGTTGGAGATATCGGTCCATTGAAAGCCATCAGAACAAATACGATTAGCTGTGCTCCTCGGTTGACGGGTGCATAGATGCCAGCGGCCTCCACGCCGCTCAGTGAGCCAATCATCAAGATATCTGCTCTGGCGTTAATCACATGAATGCTCTCTATGAACATAAATGGCCACGCCTGCTTGACCCAATCTAGGCGGTAGTAGTATGGGAAAGCCCGCTTTACGTTAAACGGCAGGGAACGGTCTAGAAAAAACGCACTTAGAGCAAGTGTTGTGGCTGTAGCCAGTACATAAGCGCCCACCGCCCAAGGTGCCGTCAAATCATCTCCTAACCAAGCGGCCGCGCAGCCAATGAGTATGAGCAGTAACAAAGGCGCAACTAGCATTTCTGGGATAAGACCATACACAATTCTATGTATGCCTCTCATGGCTCCCCGGCGAACGTTTCTCAGTGCCATCAAAGGCAGTGCGCTCATCGAAAGGAAAAAACATAGAACCAGCTGCGGCTCGTCTGCTTTGGTGACGTACCACATAGCGGCCGCACTGATTGCTAGCGCTGTAGAAATAATCAGTGCTAGCAGGTTTGCCCATCGGAGCAGTCCGCCCATATGGTTCCAAGCAAACTTGGTTTCATATATGGCCAACTCTTTTCCGAGTAGCCCGTCGAAGCCGATCGTGGCAGGGATTGCCAATAGATAGGCCCAAGACGTGGCAAAGGCGTAAGTTCCGAAGCCAGCCGGACCTAGCAGTCGTGCAAGTACAACGCTTGTGACAAATGTCGTAAGCGTGTAGAACACCCTAAGCCCTAAGGTTCCGGCAGCTCGCTTGAGCAGACGCTTCATACAGTAACGAGCTCTCTAAATTAGGACGAAAGCCACGAAGGTAACTGCTTATCTACCTGTTGAGTCTGATTACGGGGTTCACGGTTTTCGTACCAGAGCAGCAGCAGCCCAAAGGTGACTACAAACGAGCCAGCCAACCCTGCTAAGAAGATCATTTTCTTATTAGGTGATACGGGGTCGTTTTCATCAGGAAGCGTCGGTTCTGTCACGAGCTGGATAGGTGGATATATAGAATAGATGTCATTCTTGTTGAGATCCAGCTTAGCGAGCGTCGATGCGAAAATCGTTTCGGCGACCTGTAGGTTTCTTCTGAGTCGATCAATGGTGAACTTCTCTTGAGATAGCTCGTTGAAGCGGCTCTCCATTTGATTGATTTCACTTGCCAGGGTTTGATTCTGAGAGATTAACCCTTCTCTATCAGCCTGGTTGACGACGGACTCTCTGAACAGTTCGCCTCGCACAACTCCTACCTGTGGGTCGAGTCCCAGTGGTGCAATCCTAGTAAGCGTTTCTTGGTTAACAGGTCTGCCCAGTAGGAAAGAGCCTCTCTGCTGAACGGCTGCCTGCGCGCCTTGCAATTCGGCTCGCTTGGCTACCACTTGAGGGTGCTGTGCGCCCAGTTGGGAAGACACATCAGAGAACTCTGCGCTCAGTCGACCGTACTCGGTAAACTGCTGTTGATACACCGGATCGCTCTGGAGACTGTAAGCGTCTGAGACGTCTTGAGACTCAAAATCCACGTCGCTATTTAGCTGAGCAATACGCCCACCCAAGCCTTCTGCCTGCGCAGAGTACTCAGAGCGCAAACGACGAAGTTCCTCTATCCCTGTCGCGAGCCCTTGCAGCTGCTGATCTGAGCCAAAAGCAGACGTTGCTTGATACTGCGCCAGTTCATCTTGAGCGGTCTCTACTCTGAGGCGGGCTTCTTCTAAGGTGACTTGGTTTTCCTGCTCTCGGCGGGCAAGCTCATTCTGTCTGAGCTGTTCAATGTGCTGGTTGAGCACGACGTAGAGGGCCCTTGATTTGCGCTGAGCCAAATCGGGCGTGTCTCCTTCAATGACAAAAGACATAATAGCGCTGTCTTCGTCAGTTGTGATGTCAGGGTCACCGAACTCGTCGCTCTCGATGCCAACCTGGTTGGCCGCTTCCTCAAGGACTGAAGCACTCGTCGCGATGTATAGATAATCGCTGCGAGGATCTTCAAATGCCTGGGCGCGACTGCCTCCACCAGTGGTCGATGCTCGACCACTATCGGGCAAAGACACATCGACATTCGCATCTTCTCCCAGGACGATGACGCCCCATGTGCTCGCATAGGTAGGCGCTGCCTTTCTAAGATAGAGCAGCGTACCGCCCCAAACGATGGCGTTGAGTATGACGCCCAAGAAGAGATAGTTGAACCCAGGGAGGGCCAACTGCCGAGAAGGTTTTTGGGGTTTGATTTTGGCTAAAACGTCAGTCATCGGAAAATACTTCGTAAGAGGTTCAGGGGGTTGAGGAAATCACCAACGGTGTCAAAGAGGCTTCTGGCGTTGACAACGCCGGAATCGTAGCAAGCGATCGCATCGTTAGGCATTAACAACGGCGTGTCGTTTGGATTCTCTGTAGCCTGCGTGATTAGATCTTGCACCAAGTATTCTGAAGTGTTTAATTCACCTGAGACCGTATCAGTTTGAATTAACACTGCCCTTCTGTTGGCATTGGTAGAGCGCGTTCCACCAACACATCGAGCAGCCACCAATGCCTGTACTAAATTGGTGCCATACTCAAAGCTCGCTGCGTTGATATCGCCGTCTCCTTCTAAATTCCTGCCGTTGCCGGGCTCGGTGATATTAGAAACATAAAGCTGTACGGTATCGGGCGTTATCTGGGTTGGCCTGACCAAGGTTCCTTGAAAAACGCCCTTGTTTGGAACGATAACTTGGTCGCCAGCAATCAGTGGAAAGTCATCTACTGAGTCTCCAGTGATTATGCCGGAGAGGTCAACGACCGTTGACTGAGTTCCGCGTAGTATCTGTACCTGACTAATATCAGCAGTAGGCTGCACACCACCGGCCGATAGCAGGGTAGACGTTAAATAGCGTTCGACTGGGTAATCACCCGGAAACTGAGTACTATCGTTATTGATGTTGGTTGTCCCAGCTGCTGCGCTCTCTTGTGATACAAGCAGTCGACCAGGGCTGAAGACCGCGCCTGTCACAGAGACCTGAATAGGAGAGTAGTCGAGGACTTGGACGCTAAGCTGTAGCAGCTCTGGGCGAAACAGCTGCCGCTCTACAAGCTTGGAGCCGAGCTGCTGCTCTAGCGCCTCGGGAACAAACCCTGCGGCTCGTAAAGGTGGGATGTAGGGAACTTCTAGGTCACCATTGAGATTGACTTCGTAAACGCCGCTAAATTCTTCTCCACCTACACCTGGAATAGTGACCTGTAGTCGGTCTCCAGGAGATAGCGGTAAGGGGGCTCCGTAACCAATGCTGCCCAAGGCGCTGACATATCCCGAACCATACTCGGCGGTATTGGTATTGAGGACAGGTCCACCGGGAACCGGCAGGCTTGCTTCGGGCGTTGATTCAACCTGCGCTGAACTACCCGCTGCCGCTTGCTCATCGGACAGCACGGGTAATTCGTTCGCCGCTGTGGGGCCCATTAAAAACAGTCCACCAGCGACAGATAAGGAAGATACCTTTACCGCTCGTGAAGAAAACATAGATTTCGACGCTATGACAACAGCTCGATAAACATTCATTTCTTCAAAAAAGTCATTTAACAATATGTATGTGAAGCTACCCTTGCTTTCCGGTTTGCCCGTTTGATAAGGCTACTGGAGATTACGCATACTCTATGCTGCGAGGCTTGGTCACATCAAGACAGATGGGCAGCACTCTCTCTATATTTACGATTGTTTAAAGTTCTGGTGTGTGGTAACAAATATTACATTTAGATGTTGCCTAAATGCTTTAGGTGAGTGAGACACTCTGGAACACCAAAGGATGGCGTGCCAGGTAATTCACCCGCTACCTTACACGAAGAACTTCCCTGAAATCGTTATTGGAAAGCTATGACAGCGTTCAGGAAGTATTTCGCTGAGTGCTGCTGTGTTTCCGGACAAAGGAATCAGCAATGTGAAACGCTGTGATATGTCGGGCAGGGATGCACTCCTCCCGATTCAAGAGGCACTAAGATGCCATTTTTACAAAAGGAAAAGACTTCAACCTTTCTAGACTCTGTTTCAAGAGTCGGGGATCATACCCTAAAAGATCGCAATTCTTTATATTGCCCTCTATATTTTTATTATGGCGTGTTGTTGCAAATGTGGGACCACAAACTTAAAACGTACTTGAAAAACACATGTAGGTGACTGTTGTCAGCCACGATCGCTTCTGATGACTTGGTAAAGATAACTCCACCCAGCAAAAGGCTAGGCAGCATCTACTCTAATCCTGCATGGATGACTACGTGCGTTCTTAACAACCAATACAGCACAGTGTGCGTACGTGAATTTGCTGGCGTGCCACTTTAGCTAAATGATACAGGCTGGCCTATTGCACTGGCTGATTGGGTGATGCTGTCTCCTGTGCGGCCTGTGCCCACCAGGCTATGGCATAGGGCTCAGCGTCTGTTCCTTGATTTTGGACGACTCTGAGTTTGTATTGGCCCGTGGTAGGGATAGGGATAAAGATATGCTCCAGACTGTCTTCCGTACTGACAGAAGACCATACGCTTTGTGAAATGTCGTCGCTATCGGCAGGCATCAGGTACAGATCGAGGTTGCCTAGCGCTCTGCCTGTAAAGCTTTCACCTCGATCGAAGTATTCGTCGTCTGAGTTCAGTTCTACTGTGCGCTCCCAAGTAAGGGTGGCGCTGACGTAGCTGCCGCCTTGGAGCGGCTGCTCGAAAGTGTAGTCTTCGCTGTTGCCACTAAGACTGCTGTAATTCCACCCTGTAGCGGGTATGGCTCCGGGAAGCCACTGTCCCCCAGAGAGTTGCTCGTAGGCTCGAAATGCGTTGAGGTGACCTGTGCCTAGCTCGGCATGTAGCGGGATATTTTGACTGGCGTAAGCGTCCGACTCTATCCAGGTTTTGCCACCTTCATCTAATAGCGTGCGGGCCATCCCTAGTAACGCCCCATCGCCTGCATCTTCTAGTTTGTCTGCTGAATTAAGAATCACCGACTTCATGACTAAGGGCTCTCTAGAGTCTAAACTCCAGTTGCTAATACCGCTGCGCAGCTGGCGATCGCCGAATTCTTGTAAAAGCGCGACGGTTGCGACAACGTGGGGTGCCGCAAAGCTGGTGCCGCTGCTAACCGTGCGGCTGCCGTTGGGGTCAAACATTTCGATTTCGCTGCCGGGGGCCACTAGGTTGATCGAGCGGCGCGCGCCAACGTTTGACTCGATGCTGGGGCCTTGGGTCGCTGTGGCGGGCGGCTCGCTGGTGAGGTTGGCGTTGTCTACACGAACGAATCGACCGTCGATTCTGCGGGAGTAGGCGACGTTGATGCCGTTGAAATTGTCGGTAGGAATGGGGATGCCGCCTCGGCCTTGGTTGCCAGCGATGACGTATAGCAGCTTGTGAACGCGTGATGACCAGTCAATGCACTGGGTGAGAAGCGCGTTGCCGTCGAGGGTGGCGTTTGGTCGGTCGTCTCGGCTGAGGGGCTCGCCAAAGCTGAAGTTTGTGGCGCGTACGTCGCCGCTATTTTGCAGGGCGACATGCTGGGAGGCGAGACATTCTTCCTGCTGGCCGGTGAATTCTGTGAGGTTGCCGATGGCAGCTGAGTATAGGAAAGCGTCTGGGGCAACGCCTCGGAGGGTTTTGTCGTTGCTGATCATGACGCTGGCCACGTTGGCAGCGTGGGGGTCGACGGATTCGTCTGCGATCGCAGGTCCATCTATCTCAAAAATTCTGCCGACTCGAACGGGTGCATTTTCAGTCGCAAGCTTATCGATGCCGAACTGACTGGGCCTGCCAATTTCAACCTGCCCAATGGCGATTTTTTTGCCGGTGATATTGTAGGGGGCGGCGTGAAGGCGGCGGGCATCAATGCCATCGCTATCGACAGAGGTGGAGAGGGCGAGTGCGGGGAGGCCAAGTGCGATCGCTAAGCCACTCCAAGAAAGTAGTGTACTGAGTCCTCGCGTACTAAGGCCTATCCCAAAATGATTGCATTTCTTCACAGGGCGTGTAGAGTCGCTTTTTGCAGCATTGCTCTTGTGAGCCTTGTTACCAGAAGCCTTGCTGCTAGAAGCATTACCTACCGAATTCGCCATGGATGTCAAAGAAGTAAAAGACAATAGAGCAACTTTAGCTTAATTAACCCAGACACGGTAAGTGGGGTGGAGCATTGGTCGCATGTCAACTTTAGTCGGGCGGATTTCACAAGTTTTGCCCAGGTAATTCATGAGGTAGTTTGTCGTGTGAGTGAAATATTTTGTTACAATAGCTACACACTTTATAGAGCCTGTATCTATAGAGATGTTTTTCTGTAGATACACCCGTTAGAGAGGCTACTTCACTATGGCAAAGACGCAATCTAATAAGTCCACTGTTATTTCTCCGTCGATTTTGTCGGCTGATTTTGGTCGCCTAGGTGAGGAAATTCGCGCCGTCGATAAAGCGGGTGCTGACTGGATTCATATTGATGTGATGGATGGTCGCTTCGTGCCCAATATCACAATCGGCCCAATGATTGTCGATGCGGTACGTCCTCATACAGATAAGCCTCTCGACGTTCACCTGATGATTGTGGAGCCTGAGAAGTATGTAGAGGACTTTGCTAAGGCAGGTGCTGACATTATTTCTGTGCACTGCGAGCACAATGCTTCTCCGCACTTGCACCGTACTCTCGGTCAGATAAAAGAGCTGGGTAAGCAGGCAGGCGTAGTGCTCAATCCTGGCACAAGCCTAGACATGATTGAGTACAGCCTTGAGCTGTGCGATCTGATTTTGATTATGAGTGTGAATCCTGGCTTTGGCGGTCAGAGCTTTATTCCAGGCGTGGTTCCCAAGATTCAAAAGCTAAGAGCGATGTGTGATGAGCGTGGCCTTGATCCTTGGATTGAAGTGGATGGTGGACTCAAGTCTCACAATACTTGGCAGGTGTTAGATGCGGGTGCGAACGCGATTGTAGCGGGTTCGGCGGTATTTAAGGCGAATGACTACGCGACGGCAATTAGCGATATTCGTAACAGTAAGCGCCCTGAGCTAGCTGCTGTATAGGCCTTTGTTTGCGCTCAGCAGTAGCTAGCTGCGAGTGGATAGCTAAGAACTCAACCGTAGAGAGTCGTGTTTTTTAGGGATCTCAATGCCCTAGAAAACACGGCTTTTTTGATGATCAGGACATTTTTTGTACGGACAGTACCTGTAGTGTCCACGTGTGTGGTCTAGGTATTTCGGGCATTCTGATAGGTGTAAGCCTTCTCATTTGGTTGTCAGCGCGACTGCCTTCAATCGCATATGCCGTCTGTTGAAAAGAGAGTTTCTAGAATATTTGCAACGCGTCGCATCACCCGAAAAGATCAGACGTTTTTGATGTCAGTATTTGCTAGTGGAAAAATTAGTGCTGATGACGAAGCACTGATCAACAAAATCTATGATGCTTTGAATGCTGGGCAGCTTCGAGTGGTTGATTAAGCCTTGTCTTGTTTTGCTAGACGGCTGCAATAGACTCAACCCCTTGATATGAAATAAGCCCCGTTGGATCAAATTTGATCCAACGGGGCTTATTTGTGTTGATTCTCTAGGTCGAAACCAAGTAATAGAGTTACTTGCTATCTGTGGAGATTCCCCTTTTTTGTGAAGCCCATGACGAGGATTGAACTCGTGACCTCACCCTTACCAAGGGTGTGCTCTACCACTGAGCCACATGGGCACTGCTAGCAAGGTGGTGGGCCAGGCTGGATTCGAACCAGCGTAAGCATAGCTAGTGGATTTACAGTCCACCCCCATTAACCACTCGGGCACTGACCCTTGCGCGCATTTGCAGCCTATAAAATGTAGCATACGATGCGTCACGATGCGCAGGGATCTAGATCTAGATTTTGGTGTTTTGAATGCGATCGCCTCAGGTAGTCACACACGCATTAAATGCATTGCTAATGCCCAGGATAAGCAGCGCTCGAGTGACAACGAGACGCTATCTACTTTGGACTGTCTCCAAGTTGTCTGATTCATTGCTCTCGAAACAACTGTAGCTTCAATAAGCGTTCAGTCGGTACATGAAAAAGCCTAGTGCCTTGGCAATCTGGTTCACAGAGGATGTCTGACAATGTATTGCCTAGTTGTACTCTATTGCAACCAGTCACCAACCTAAGGCGCTCGACTAGATGAAGTTGACAGGCTGCGATCAATAGCAACCATGCAATGCCTTCTTACGCGCTATGTGAGAGGTTGTGTTCTATTTGCATTACCGTTTCTTCAACTCGGTGGTTTGCTTCACCCAGGATGAGGGTGGTCTTTGTGGAACTATCAAGCCCAGATTCGTTGTCTAGATATTCTCTTACCAAAGCTAAAATTTTTGCTTCTATTCGCCCTTGCATCCAAGAGATTTGGTTGATGCTGAGACTGTCAAATTCTTTGACTTCATCATCATCAAGCACGGCTTCAATAATGATTCGAAAGGATTCTTCTTTGTACCAAGGCACCAAAGGCTTAGTCGATTTGGACTCCAATACAATCTTGAGCTGAATTTGCGGAGTGAGCAAAATAGTCTTGTATGAGTTATAGAATTGCCAAATTATTTCAGGTATGTAGATTCGATTTGCTTGTAATTCAGAAGTGATTTTCAAAAAGTTTTTTGTTAAATCTGGTAAGGAGATATTTTTTATTTGCTCATTAAGCACTTTTGTTGTGCGGAACAGCTCTTGCTCATGTTCTCTAATTAAGTCTATTAGAACATTGCCTGCGGTTAATTCTCGTAATTCTATGATTGACTTCCAAAGTGTTTCAATGGCTGTCAGTCTTTTTTCACTAATCAGCTTCTGGTTCTCAGATAGTCTGGAAATTGTTTTTTCAAAGAGAAACCTTGACTGATCTAGCTGAGTAGTTAGTGTTTGATTTGTTCGTTCTCTATCATTTAGAAGCGAATTTTGTAGTTCCTCTAAAAAAACGCGGTTTTTGCGCCGATCATTCTCAAGTATTCTCTCTGCCCATATCTTGCCAAGCCAAGCAATTAAAGCCACTAATACAACCTGAGTTCCACCTAAAATAAGAGTCAGTTCGTTGGCGGCTTGTTTAATGGCATTAAGGGTTGCATCAGGTTCAATCATTGTTTATTAATTGCGTAGAAAGAATACGAAAGAGCTGACCTCCCTTCTCTAATAGGGGCTTTTTAACTTCTGCTGCTTAGTCTTTCCAGTTAGTTAATTCAAAGGTGTGTCAGAAAGGTTTAAGTAGGGACTCCATAAAGTTGGATAAGTTTGGCACAGGCTAGTTCAGTCTATGAAATACGAAGTCCTATTGAGTAGTACCAGTCAATAGAATCTAATGATATGAGTTGCTTTAAAAAAGTTGGGAGACGGATTTTACCTACCGGCGTTAGGGTTTCCCATCCTGATAAAAAAATACCAAACCAGTTAAGTTTGGAGTGCTTTTTACTATTCAAAATGACAGGAGGCGG
>ERZ1740070.1036-NODE-1036-length-17957-cov-8.132778_pt1 | contig 17957 bp, 13 predicted proteins | sample MGYA00581734_ERZ1740070 | MGnify/ENA primary metagenome ERZ1740070 (study PRJEB43018, sample SAMN04849744) | marine metagenome | isolation source: floating plastic debris | place: Pacific Ocean | collected 2008-09-01 | study: EMG produced TPA metagenomics...
AGCCGATCGAGCGCCTGGTCCTGCGCACGCCGAAGAATCTCCATGTGCACAAGCCGCTCACGCCGCTGATCGATGTGCCCATACAGAATCGTCGCGTTCGAGTTCAGCCCCAGCTCGTGCGCCACCGTGTGCACATCGAGCCACTCATCCGAGCGAATCTTGCCCTTGTACGCCGAGTCGTGCACGCGGTCGTCGAAGACCTCCGCGCCGCCGCCCGGCAGCGAGCCAAGCCCCGCCTCCTTGAGCTCGGCGAGAATCGATCGGATACCCGCCTTGCGATCCGCCCGCTTGTACCGCTTCGCGATCTTCGCCAGGTGCACAAGCTCGACCGCAGTGAACGCCTTGACATGCAGCGACGGCGCAACCTCGCGGATCGCGCGGATCATGTCCGGGTAGTACTCCCACGGCAGGTACGGATGCAATCCGCCCACGATGTGCATCTCGGTCGCGCCGTTCTGCACCGCGCCGACCGCCTGCTCGCGGATGTAATCCAGATCGCGTGTGTAAGCGCCCTCGTCGTCCTTCTTGCGATAGAACTCGCAGAACTTGCACGACAGCGCGCACACGTTCGAGTAGTTCAGGTGCCGATTGATGTTGTAGTAGCCGACCCCCGGGTGCAGGCGATCCCGCACGCGCTGGGCCAGCCCGATCACCGAGTAGATGTCGGTGGTCGTGTAGAGCACCTCGCCGTCGTCGATGGTAAGGCGCTCGCCCCGGTCCACCTTGTCGGCGATCGCCGAGAGCCGAGGATCGCGGAACGCCCCAGCAGAGCGTGGGTCGGCGGGCGGCGCGGCGTGCGACACAGTTGGCGAGGCGGTGATCATCGCGGGCTTTCTCCAAACTTCCGGGAGCAGAGGACTACCAGCGGTTTCGTCGCCGACCCACCCCGAAGTTTCAATGATTTCTGAAAGTATCGCCTTTTCACCACGGAAAGTCCACTCCCGGCCGGCCGAGATCGCCCGCGTGGGCCTCCTCCGGTCGGCTGCCAGATCGGCAGCGCCGCCGGCCCCATCCCGTCCTCCTTGCGGGCACGCCCAGCCGCACCCGCCTTCTAGTTCCTCCCGAGCCGGTTTTGCCCGCCCACCCGCCGCTGGCACCACCCTTGCATCTCCCCTCCGGCAGCAGCAGGGGGCCTCGCCCACGCAGGGCTCCCGGGAAAGGAAACGCAGCATGTCGAAAATCATCGGAATCGATCTCGGCACGACCAACTCCGTCGTGGCCGTCATGGAGGGCGATCAGCCCAAGGTCCTCATCAACTCCTCGGGCAACCGCACGACCCCCTCGGTCGTCGCGTTCACCGACAAGGGCGAACGCCTCGTCGGCCAGCCCGCCAAGCACCAGCAGGTCACCAACCCCAAGAACACCATCTACTCCATCAAGCGCTTCATGGGCCGACGCCACAGCGAGGTCGCCGATGAAGAAAAGCTCATCCCCTACGGCATCACCGGCGGCGACGGCGAGTTCGTCTCCGTCAGCGCCCGCGACAAGACCTACACCCCCCAGGAGATCTCCGCCTTCACCCTCCAAGAGCTCAAGAAGGTCGCCGAGGACTACCTCGGCGAGGCCGTCGACCGCGCGGTCATCACCGTGCCCGCCTACTTCAACGACTCACAGCGCCAAGCAACCAAGGACGCCGGCGAGATCGCGGGCCTCAAGGTCGAGCGCATCATCAACGAGCCCACCGCCGCCGCACTCGCCTACGGCCTCGGCAAGAAGACCAACGAGAAGATCGCCGTCTTCGACCTCGGCGGCGGCACCTTCGATATCTCCATCCTCGACGTCGGCGACGGCGTCTTCGAGGTCCTCTCCACCAACGGCGACACCCACCTCGGCGGCGACAACTGGGACGACGCGCTCATCAACCACCTCGCCGATGAGTTCAAGAAGACCGAGGGCATCGACCTCCGCGGCGACGCGATGGCGATGCAACGCCTCAAGGAAGCGGCCGAAAAAGCCAAGACCGAGCTCTCCACCATGCAGGAGACCTCGGTCAACCTGCCCTTCATCACCGCCGACCAGAACGGCCCGAAGCACCTCCAGCTCTCGCTCACCCGCAGCAAGTTCGAGTCGCTCGCCGCGTCGCTCTTCGAGCGCCTCCGCAAGCCCTGCCTCGACGCGCTCAGCGACGCCAAGCTCGACCCCTCCAAGATCGACGAGGTCATCCTCGTGGGCGGCTCGACCCGCATGCCCAAGGTCCAAGAGATCGCCAAGGAGATCTTCGGCAAGGAGCCCAACCGCAGCGTCAACCCCGACGAGGTCGTCGCGGTCGGTGCCGCGATCCAAGGCGGCGTCCTCCAGGGCGACGTCAAGGACGTGCTCCTGCTCGACGTCACGCCCCTCTCGCTCGGCGTCGAAACCCTCGGCGGCGTCATGACCAAGCTCATCGAGCGCAACACGACCGTGCCCACGTCGAAGAAGGAAATCTTCTCGACCGCCGCCGACAACCAACCCTCCGTGACCATCAAGGTCTACCAGGGCGAGCGGCAAATGGCGACCGACAACCGCCTGCTCGGGCAGTTCGATCTTGAGGGCATCCCGCCGGCACAACGCGGCACGCCCCAGATCGAGGTCGAGTTCAGCCTCGACGCCAACGGCATCCTCACCGTCAGCGCCACAGAGAAGGCGACCAACAAGTCCGCCGACATCAAGATCACCAACTCGGGCGGCCTGTCCGACGACGAGATCGAGAAGATGAAGGCCGACGCCGAGGCCCACGCCGCCGACGACGCCGCCCGCCGCGAGCTGGTCGACGCCAAGAACAAGGCCGACCAGATGGTCCACCAAACCCGCCAGCAGCTCGAAGAGCACGGCGACAAGGTCTCGGGCGAAACCCGCTCGAAGATCGAGTCCTCGGTCTCGAACCTCGAAGCCAAGCTCAAGGGCGACGACGCCGCGCCGATCACCGCCGCGATGACCGAGCTCGAGCAGTCGGTCATGGAACTCGGCAAGGCGATCTACGAGAACGCGGGTGCTGCCGGCGAAGCCGCAGCCGAAGGCGGCGAATCCGAGTCGGCGGGCAACGCCTCTGAGAACGACGACGTCATCGACGCCGAGTACGAGGTCAAGGACGACGACAACAAGCCCTCATAAGCCCCCGCGCAATCTTTAGCCCGGCTCATAACACCCACTATCAGGCGATTCTCAACGCACCATCAAGCCGCCGGGACCCCCACGGTCCCGGCGGTTTTTCATGCGCTCCGTAACCCGCCGCAAACGGAGCGCACATCCGCTACACACAGATTGCCCAAACTACCTATATTGACGCACATCTCTCTCTCCGCCGGGGCCCGCGGCAACGCGACCCCGGCACTTTCATCATCAAGGCCGCCACCGCCCTCCCGTGCCACTGACCTTGTCTTCAAGGTCAGTGCTCTTCATCCGCGCAGCCTCATCCAACCAAGTCCCGCAGCCGCGTCGCCATCGCCGCCCCCGCCAGCGCCCGATGGCTGATCCGGTTCTTCTCCTCCGGCGCAAGCTCCGCACCCGTCTGCGAGTAGTCAGGCCCAACCAAAAACAGCGGGTCGTACCCAAACCCCTGATCGCCCGCCGGCACCCGCGGCCGCTCACCGATCCGCCCCTCAAACGCACCCCGCGCCTCGGCAACGATCTCATCGACGCCCGGCACCGCGAGCGCCATCACGCACAAAAACCGCGCAGTCCGATCCGCCGCCGAGACGCTCTCAAGCGCGCCCAAAAGCTTCGCATTGTTCGCCGCATCGCGCGTCGGCCGATCCATGCCGGTCTCGCGCCCGTCCGTGCAATAGTGGCTCGAATCCACGCCGGGCGCACCGCCCAGCGCATCGACCACAAGCCCCGAGTCATCCGCCAGGCAAGGCTTGCCCGTTTGCGCCGCGTACCCCCGCGCCTTGATCCGCGCGTTCGCCTCGATCGTCCCACCATCCTCGACCGGCTCGCTCAGCCCCTCGAACTGCCCAAGCGACACCAGCCGAACCGCGTCCCCAAGCGCCGCCGCGAAGATCGGTTGCAGCTCCGCCACCTTGTGCGGGTTCCCCGTCGCCAGAACGATCTCAGAAAAGTCATGCATGCTCAGACTGTACGGCCTCTCATCTCTTGCGAGCCCTCGGCGTGAGCCGAGGGACCCGCGCGTCGGACTCCGTCCGACCCACCTTGCCCGCCCCCCCAACCACGCCTTCACTGTTGCATGTCAGCCACTTCCGACACACCCGCCTCCGACCGCCAAGCCATCGCCACCGCCGCCGCCGAAGCCCTCGAGAAGGCCCGCGCAACCACGCACATCGCCGACCATCCCGTGCTCGCCGGGTTCGACGGCTTCGTCGACGAGATCATCCACGTCGTCGACCGCCGCCATTCCATGGAGACCATGGACTTCGCCCGCATCGAGACCATCCCCGCCTACGCCGAACGCATCGCCAAGGCCGCGGGCAAGTCGGCCAACATCGAGCTGGTCAACATCGAAACCCGCTTCGGCGGCAACGGCCCACTCATGGCCGGCGCAATGGCACAGCTCGGCGCACCCACCACCTACATCGGCGCGATCGGCCGCGAAGACGACCACAGCGCGCTCATGCCCCTCTTCGACAGCTTCGCCAAGCGCTGCGACGCCATCATCCCCGTCGCCGCACCGGGCCATACCGACGCGCTCGAGTTCCACGACGGCAAGCTCATGCTCGGCAAGCCGCAGAACGTCCAGATCATCACCTGGGACCACCTTAAGCAAACCGTCGGCCTCGACGCGCTCGTCAAGTTCGCCACCGCCGCCGCCCTCATCGCCAACGTCAACTGGACCCTCTCCGGCGGCGTCCCATCCATCTGGCGAGGCATGATCGATGAGCTCCTCCCCGCGCTCCCCCCGCACGCACAGGGCAAGCCCCGCCGCGTCATGATCGACCTCTCCGACCCCGCAAAGCGCACCGACCGCGACATCGCCGACGCGCTCGCGCTCCTCGCCGAGATGAACACCCTCGCGCCCGTCACGCTCGGGCTGAATCTTTCCGAGTCCGAGCGCATCAACCGCGTCATCGACGCCGGCGCGTTCGCCGACGACCGCCCCCTCGCCGCGCGCGTGCAAGACGCCGCGGTGCGACTGCAGAAAGCAACCGGCCTCGACACGATCGTCATCCACCCGCGCGAGGGCGCCGGCGCTGCCAATGCCGCGGGCGACGCCGCCTGGTTCACCGGCCCCTTCACCGCCTCGCCCAAGCTCTCCACCGGCGCGGGCGACCACTTCAACGGCGGCTTCGCATTCGCCCAAGCCCTTGGCATGCCGCTCGACCAATCGCTCGCCGTCGGCACCGCCGTCAGCGGCGCGTACGTCCGCGACGCCGAATCGCCCACCCTCGACCGCCTCATCCCCTTTCTCCACGATCTCCCCGAACGCGACGACTAACCGACGCTTCGCACGCAGTGCTCGCTCTCTCCGTGCCTCGGCTCGACCCAAAGTGCAAGCCGTGTCGTGCGCTCCACACTCCCGGCTCGAACCCCCGGCTCGAACACCCGCCGCCGCGCCCGCCCTCCCCGAGGGCAAGCCCTACCATCCCCCATGCCCCACCCGCTGCTCGAAAAACTCGGCGTCGCCAGCGACCCACGCCTCGGCCCCGCTTCCGACGCCGGCCCGGGCCGCGTCGTCTCCGACAACCCGAGCGCCGGCGAGCCCATCGCCTCGATCCGCCTCGATTCGGCCGCCGATCTCGAGCGTGAGACCGCCGCCGCCGTGGAATCGTTCCACGCCTGGCGCGCCGTCCCAGCACCCGTCCGCGGGCAGGTCGTCCGCGCGATCGGCGAAGAGCTCCGCCGCCTCCGCGAGCCGCTGGGCGAGCTGGTCGCCCTCGAGGTCGGCAAGATCCGGGCCGAAGGCATCGGCGAGGTCCAAGAGACCATCGACATCGCCGACTTCGCCGTGGGCCTCTCCCGCCAACTGCCGGGCCAGGTCATCCCATCCGAGCGCCCCGAGCACCGCATGATGGAGCAGTGGCTCCCCCTCGGGCCTATCGGCGTCATCACCGCCTTCAACTTCCCCAACGCCGTCTGGGGTTGGAACGCCATGCTCGCCGCGATCTGTGGCGACACCGTCCTCTGGAAGCCCTCACTCCTCGCCCCGCTCACCGCGATCGCAACCAACGCCATCGCCGATCGCGTCGCCACCGAGATGGGCCACCCCGGCGTCTTCCGCCTCGTCATCGGCACCGACGACGAGGTCGGCGAGCGCCTCATCGCCGACAAACGACTCCCCCTCATCTCCGCCACCGGCTCCTGCCGCATGGGTCGCCACGTCGCCCAGGTCGTCGCCGGCCGCCTCGGCAAGACGCTCCTCGAACTCGGCGGCAACAACGCCTGCATCGTCGAGCCCGACGCCGACCTCGACCTCGCCCTCCGAGGCATCGTCTTCGGCGCCATCGGCACCGCCGGCCAGCGGTGCACCACCACCCGCCGCCTCTACCTGCACGAATCGATCGCGGGCGACTTCACCAAGAAGCTCGTCGCCGCCGTCGAGAGCGCTGCGATCGGCGACGCCCTCGCCGAGGGCACGCTCGTCGGCCCGCTCATCACACAGGGCTCGGTCGACCAGTTCGAGTCGGCCGTCAAAGTCGCCCAGCAGCAGGGGGGCGAGCTCCTCTGCGGCGGCACCCGCGTCGCAGGCAAGCCCGGCAACCACGTCCACCCCGCCGTCGTCCGCGCCCCCTCGTTCGACCTGCCCATCGCCAAGGACGAAACCTTCGCGCCGCTGCTCTACGTGTTCACGTACACCGACCTCGAAGACGCGATCGCGGAGAACAATGCCGTCGATCAGGGCCTTTCGTCGGCCCTCTTCGCCGGCTCCATCCGCGCCTCCGAGCGCTTCCTCAACCCATCGGGCGCGGGCTCAGACTGCGGCCTCGCCTACGTCAACCTCGGCACATCCGGTGCCGAGATCGGCGGCGCATTCGGCGGCGAGAAAGACACCGGCGGCGGACGCGAGTCCGGCTCCGACTCATGGAAGGCGTACATGCGACGCCAGACATGCACCATCAACTTCGGCACACAATTCCACTTCGCACAAGGGATCTCCTTTGGCTGACACAACCCCCCAAACGACCGCCGCCGCACAAGCCAGCATCGACGCCAACGAGAAGGGCATCGGCACCGCCGCGCTCGCCGCCGCGGCAATCGCCGAGGTCCAATCCGACATGCTCGTCGGCCTCGGCAGCGGCCGAACATCCAAGCGCGCCATCCGCGCCCTGGCCGATCGCGTCCACAACGAGTCACTCAAGATCCAGTGCGTCGCCACGAGCGAACGCTCCGACGCCCTCGCCAAAGAGCTCGGCCTCGACGTGATCGACTTCCACCGCGTCAGCCGCGTCCACCACTTCTTCGACGGCGCCGACGAGGTCGACCGCGAGTTCCGCGTTCTCCGAGGCTCCACCGGCTCCATGGCACGCGGCCGAATGGTCGCCTGGGCCTCCGACCGCACCCTCTACCTCGTCGACGCCGAGAAGGTCGTCGACAAGGTCGGCACCGATGTCCCCCTCTCCATCGCCGTCATGGCCTACGGCTTCACCTCCATCCGCGACCGCATCCGCGACATGGGCTACAACGGCGTCGTCCGACGCAACGCCGAGGGCGAAACCTTCATCACCGACAACGGCAACCTCATCCTCGATGTCACCCTCGAAGCCGACGAAAACCTCGAGCAACTCTCCACATCACTCAACGACATCCCCGGCATCATCGACCACGGCCTGTTTATCCACGAGGCCGACGAGATCCTCATCGACCACCACGACCGCATCGAACACCTCATCCGCCCGGACGAGGACTAGCGAGCGGCGCAACAGTCCTCGCCGAAGCGGTCGCAATCGAGCGCGATCGCTCAGCCCGCCCGCTCGCACGCCGCCTTGAGATCCGCCATGTCCTGCGCGATCGCCTTCCGCATCATCTTCTTCATCATCGGCCCCATCGCCGCGCCCATCACCTTCGCGATCATCGTCTGAGGCGTGCCCTCAAACTCGAGCGTCACCGCGGTACCCCCGCCCGGCGCGTCGGCAAACCGAAACGTGCTCAGGTACTTCGTCCCGCACGACTCGGCCGCCATCGTGTAATGCTCGTCTTGCACGACCTCGGTGACCTCAAACTCCTCGGTCGCCTCCTTGCCCATCATCACGCGCGTCTCTTTGAACCGCGTGCCCACGCCGAAGGGCCCCTCGGTCACACGCTCGATCCTCGTGATGCCCGAGATGTCGTCGGGCCAGCCGTCGATGTTCGTCGAGCGCGCAAAGACCTCGTGACGCGACGCGTCGATCGTCTCGGTACACGTCATCTTGGCCATGGCCGGTTCCCCTTCCAAAGAGGAACGCAGCCTATCGAACCCCTGCCGCCGGTCCTACTGCCCCTGCGCCAGCGAGTAGCCCGCCTCGCCATCGAAGTGCTTCAGCGGCTGGAAGTCGGTCACCAGGAACTTCTCCGCGATCCGGTCGAGCAGCCGGATGATCGGGCTCTGCCCCAGGCTCGCCGAGGCGTGCATGTCGCGAAGCTCAAACCGCACGCGGTAGTAGTCCACGATCTCCGTGTACACCGACCCGCTCGGCCACACCTGCGTGCCGCGGTTGCTCATCATCGTCAGCTTGAAGGGCGTCTTCTCGCACAACGCCTGCAAACGATCCGCGAGCTCCTGCGGGCTCAGCAGCGTGTCGAGATAGATATCGCACCCGACAAACACGCTCTGCGTCGTCTCGAACGTACGCATCAGCGTGTTGTGCCGCGGCCGCTCGGGCCGATCGAGCTTCGCTTCGGCACCATCTGGCACGGGCGTCGCCTCGCGCGTCTCGGGCCCCTTGCCGAGCTTCGCGATGATCGCATCGACAAAGTCGGCCGTGCCCAGCGTCGGGTGCGTGTCCTTGTCGCCAAAGTCGCCCGTGTGCGCCCCGGTCTCGAGCGCCGCGAAGATCGCGTTCTCGATGATCGCCGCCTCCTTGAGCAGGCCCACGTGCCGAAGCATCATCAGGCCCGACAAAATCAGGCTCGTCGGGTTCGCAAGCCCCTTGCCCGCGATATCCGGCGCCGTGCCGTGCACCGCCTCGAAGATAGAAATGTGGTGCCCGATGTTCGCGCTGGGCGCAAAGCCAAGCCCGCCGACCAGGCCCGCCGCCAAGTCGCTCACGATGTCGCCCTGCAGGTTCGGCAGCACGACCATCCGGAACTCCTGAGGCCGGATCACCAGGTTCATGCACAACGCATCGATGATCACGTCCGTCGTCTCGATATCCGGATACTCCCCGCCCATCGCGTAGAAGCGCTTGAGGAACAGGCCGTCGGACATCTTCATGATGTTCGCCTTGTGCCCGCAATGCACCTTCGTGATGCCAAGGCGCCGCGCGGTCTCAAACGCCTCGCGGTGCACCTGGTCGCACCCCGGTGCCGAGATCAATCGCTTGCACTCGACCACGTCGTTGGTCAGCCGGTGCTCGATGCCGCCGTACGTGTCCTCGATGTTCTCGCGAACAACGTAAAAGTCCACGGGCACGCCCGCCTTCGAGTAGACCGTCTCAACGCCCGGCAGCGCCTGGAAATGCCGCACGTTCGCGAACGCGCCGTACATCTTGCGAAGCGACACGTTGATCGACTTGCCGCCCCCGCCGATCGGCGTGCCCATCGGGCCCTTGAAGAGAATGCCCAGCTCTTCGACCGTCTGCATCGCCTCGTCGGTCATGCCGCGCGAGTCGCCCTTGGCAAACACCCGCTCGCCCATCTCGACCGGCACAAACTCGACGCGATCGTTCACGCCCGCCGCGTCAAACAGCTTCCGCGCCGCCTTCATGATCTCATGACCAATGCCGTCGCCCTCAGCCGCCGCGATACGAATCTTCTCAGCCATCGATCAGTCCCATCCCTGCCCCCGAGCGAGGGCCGTACGTCCGGTGCGACAGCGCCGAAAACCAGTTCCGCCCCGCCCGCCAGCGCCGTGCAAACAGGGGTGGGGGACCATAGCACCCCGTCCGCGCGGGCACGCCCACTCACCCGCTGCAGGCCCGCCCAAGACGCTCGAGCACCGCGTGCCAGATCGTCGCGTCCGCCCCAGCCGCCGCAGGCCGCTCCACCACGATCAGGTCCGCCCCGGCCTCGTCGGCCTCGTGCAGCGCCGCGTACAGCCGCGCCGCATACTCCGCTGCAGAACCCGGCATCCGGATCAACTCCGCATCGCCAGCATCACCCGCCCACCCCATCGCCAGCACCACCGCGTGCTCGACGCCCGCCACCGCACCGCCCACATCATCAGCAAGCACCGCCCGCGTCCGCGGCGCGTAGTGCCGCTCAAGCAGTCCCGGGCTCGGCAGCGTCGCCCCCGCACGCATCGCCCCAACATCCACCGGCCCCTCACCCACGGGCCTGCCCAGCACGCCCGCGAGCGTCGCCGCCGAAACCACGCCGGGCCGAAACACCCTCGGCTCATCGCCCATCAGCACCACCGTCGACTCGATCCCCGCCCGGCAAGGCCCGCCGTCGAGCACCATCACCTCATCCTCCGCCCACACGCCGCGCACATGCTCCGCAAGCGTCGGCGACACCATCCCCGACCGGTTCGCGCTCGGCCCCACGATCGGCCCGCCGAACGCCTCAAGCAGCGCCATCGCCACGGGATGGTCCGGCGACCGCACCGCAACCGTCGGCCCGCCGCCCGCCACGATCGCCGGCACCACGCCCGCCCGCGGCAGCACCATCGTCACCGGCCCGGGCCACAACGCCTCCGCGATCGCCGTCGCCTCCTCAGGCCAATCCAGCACCACCCCCCGCGCCATCGCCGCGTCCGCCACATGCACAATCAGCGGATTCCCGCGAGGCCTGCCCTTGAGCGCAAACACACGCTCCACCGCGTCCTCGCGAACCGCGTCCGCCCCAAGCCCATACACCGTCTCGGTTGGAAACGCGACCAGCCCGCCGCCGCGAAGCCGCGAAGCCGCCGCGTCGATCGCACGAAGTCCAGAGTCCGTCCCGCCGTCACCGATCATGTGAGGCCCCCGTCCCAGACACGCGTCTCTCTCGATCTAGCGCTCGGCATCTACCGGGTCGGGCACCACGAAATCGATCCGGTTCCGCTCAAGCGCCGTTCCCATCGCCGCGTGCAGCGTCGCGATCGACCGCTGATAATCCGCAAGCGCCGCAACCTCGTCCCGCTCGCGCTGCGCCAGCGTCTCCTGCCGGCTCAACTCGAGATCAAGACGCTCGACCGTCAAGCTGCGGATCGTTTCTTTCTCGACCAGCAGCGCCCGCAGCACCTCGCTCGCCGCGAGCCGCGCATCACGCGCCTGCTCGATCAACCGGAAGTTCAGTCCCACGCTGTCCAGCGCCGTCTTCACTTCCAGCGCCACGTTCTGCACCGTGTTGCGATACGAGATACCCGCCTGCATCCGCTCGAGCCGCCGCTGGCGGAACTGCGCCTCAGCCGCGCGGTTGCCGATCGGCTGCTCGAAGAAGATGCCCGCGAGGTAATCAATGAACTCCCCGCTGAACGCCTCGTCGTACGCGCCGCCCACGTCGCCATCGAGCCCGTTGAGCCGAAGCTGCAAGCGCGCATCGAGCTGCGGCAACCGCTGGTTCGCCGCCACCGTTTGCCGAATGCCCGTGTCATCCAAACTCAACACCGCGAGCAACACCTCGGGGCGATGGTCCATCGCCGTCATCAGCGCCTCGAGCTTGCTGTACTGCACCGCCTGATCGATGGGCGTGTCCAGCGGCACCAACAGCACCTCGCTGCCGACCGCCAAGTCCGGATCGTTCATTAGCTGCTTGAGCTGATCGCTCGCGCGCCGAAGGTTGTTCTGCGCAATCAGCAGCTGCCGCTTGCGATTCTCCACCCGGCTCACCGCGTCGGCGATCTGGGCCGGCGTCGCGTCGATGATCGCCCGCTCCTTGAGCTGGTCCCGCACCGTCTCGCCCTTGCGAAGCAGGCTCTCGAGAATCAGCACGTCCCGGTGCGACTGGTACAGATTCCAGTATGCGCTCTCGGACTCGGTCACCAGGCGAATCAGCGTGCTCTTGTAATCCTGCACGCTCGACCGCTCGGCGTTGCGGTTCAGGCGGATCTGCGCCAGTGCCACATCCGAACCGAAGTTGCGGAGCAACGGCTGATCGAGCTGCGCCGTGATGATCACCTGCTCGCCCGGGTTCGGGAAAAACGTGCTCCCCAGCGTGTAGTTGTCCACGTACGTCAGCTGGTTCTGCAGCGTGAACTGCCCGCCCGTGCTCAGCGTCCGCCGAATGCCCGTCGTGCTCGCGATCGTGTGCCGGGCGTCAAATGACGGAAAGAACGTCGTCTGCGCGAACTGCCGCGCGTCGGTGTTGCTGTACTCGAGGTTCTGGAAGAAGACCCAGTCAAAGGTGGCTTCTGCCGCGATCACCTGGCTCTGGCGGATCGCCGGCGCGATCCGGCCGAACTGCAACTCCAGATTCCGCTCCACCGTCGACCGCATCGCCCGCTGGAGCCCGATCGCCACGACATCCTGCTCAAACCCGTACAGCGTCTCGGGCATCGGCACCGCCGACGGATCATCCGAATAGCTCCCGGGCCCCGCCATCCGATCCAGCTCGGGCAGCACCCGGTCGCTCAGCGTGTCACGCACCGTGCCGGGCTGACGCGTGAAGGTCCGAACCTCCGGATTGCCCTCCGCTTCGGCAATCTCGCGCTTCGTCGCCTCGACCACCGAGTCGCGCAGCGACCGCTCGGCATCCTGCGAAACAGGCGACGTGCACCCCGCGAGCAGCACAACGCACCCGCCGAACACCGTTGCCATCCCGCCGAGCCCTCGAAGCTGTCTCATCGCCATGCGCGTCGTTCCGTTCCTCATTGGGGTGCACTCGCGCACCACATATCGCGGCTGTCACAGCACCGCCCCGGCAACACCGTCACCCCAGCCCGCGCACACGCGCACACCGAGAAACCGGGGCCATCGACGCGGAACGCCGCAATCCCAGCCCGCCGCAACGATACACTCAAGCATCACCAAGCCCGGCAGGCAGGCCCGCACCCGCGAGCCGGACCGATCATAGCCGAGCGACGCCAACACGCCCCCCGGCGAGCAAACGTCAACACACGTGATCACACGGGCCCCGCCGGCATACCCGCACCGCACCAGAAGACACACATGACCATCATGACCACCACCACCATCGAATCAGCCTCGACCGTCCGCCGCGCTCCCCGCGCGAACCGAGTCCGACGGGCCGTCGCCGCCCTCGCAACGATCGGCGTGCTCTCCGTCGCAACCGCCCCCGCCGCAGCGCAGGTCACCGATGTCGAGCCCTACACCGTCGCCGTCACGCGCGACGCGGCCCCCCTCCGATCGGGCGACCTCGAGCGCTTCTACAAGGTCGCCGAACTGCCCCAAGGCACCATCCTCACCGTCACCGGCGAGAGCCAAGCCTGGCGACGCGTCGAGTACCCCGCCGGCATCCACGTCGCCCTCCGTGCCGACGAGGCCGAGCGCGACGGCAACACCGTCCGCCTCACCAAGCCCGCCAAGCTCCGCGCCCTCAACCTCACCGCCGGCCTCGCCGGCTCATGGAAGAGCGTCCTCCGCACACCCCTCCCCGAAGGCACCACCCTCGACCTCATCTCCGTCGCCCGCAACTCCGAGAACCAGATCGAGGGCTTCATCGTCCGTGCTCCCGCCGAAGCAACCGCCTTCATCGGCACCGCCCTCGTCGAGCGAGCCACCGCCGCCGACATCGCAGCCCCCGTCCCAGACCCCGTGACCGCACCCATCGACATTGGTCTTGAGCCCGAGCCCGAGCCCGCACCGAACGCCGAGCCCGAGCCGGCCGCTGCCGACACCGAAGTTTCCGCCGACGCAGAGACGGCAACCCCGCCAACCGACGCCGAGACCGCCGCAAGCGATCTCCAAGCCGAACTCGACGCGCGTGAAGCCGAAGCCGCCGTAAGCGAAGAAGTCCAAGCTCGCGCCGACGCGATCGAGCGCGCCATGAGCGGTCAGCCCGCCACGCCAACCACGCCCGCCGACACCACGCCCGACGCCATACCTGAGGCCCAGCCGACCACCACGCCCATCCAGCCCGTGCAAACACTCCCTGCCACGAGCACCACCGCCATCTTCGCCCTCGAAGACGCCTTCGAGGTCGTCCGCAGGCAACCCCTCGCCACCGCCGAGCTCGACCCCCTGATCTCGCGCTTCGAGACAACCATCGCCGCCCTGGGCGACTCCCCCCGCGACCAGCGCATCCGGGGCCGACTCGACCACCGCCTCAAGCTCCTCACGCTCAAGCGCGACTACCGCAACCGCGTCGCCGCCGCCGAAGCCGCGACCAGCTCGGGCGACACGACCGCCCGCCAGATGACCGAGCGCCTCGAGACCTTCCGCTCCAAGCTCGATTTCGACTACGTCGGCCGCATCACGCCGTCCGCCATCTACAACGGCCGCGAGCTCCCCCTCATGTACCGCCTCGAATCAATCCCAACAAACACCCGCGAGCGCCCCACAACGCTCGGCTACCTCCCCGCCTGGCCCGAGCTCCGACTCGACAACCTCATCGGCCAAACCGTCGGCATCGCCGGCTCCGCACGCTTCGACGACGAGCTCAACCTCCGCGTCATCGACCCGCTCCTCATCGAGCCCGTCACGCCGAAGTCCACGCCCGCACCCGCGCGAGACTGATCAACAAACACCAGCTCTCGCCGTGCCACTGACCTTGCCCGCAAGGTCAGTGTCTTCGCATAACGACGTGCCGCGCAATCAGCCCCGGTCCGACTTCTTCGGCCGAGCGGTCAGCACAAGCCCAAAGGCGAGCACACTCGCAACACCAAGCCCGAGCTGCGCCGCAGCCTTGTACCACGTGTTGTGATCCGGCGCATCCGCAGCCTCAAAGTGCGCCGCCCGATCGAGCCCCCCGCGCTCACCCTCATCCATCGCGACCCACGCCGCCTCCGCCTCCTCAAAGCGATCAACCTCCGCAAGCGCCTTGCGCCCCTGCATAAACAGGCCCACCGCGAACACCAGGGGAAGCACGAGCCCCAGGTGAATCCCGATCATCCCAACCGCCCGCGATTTCCCCAGCAGCGACGCCATCAGCGCGCACACAAGCACCAGCACCGCGCACACGCTCGGAATCGCAACCGCTGTCACCGCCCGGCCTTTGTCGGGTGCAAACGCAAACGCGAACAGCCCACCCGCGACGAGCGCCACCGCGTACACCACCAGCCACATCGCAGCCTTGCGTCCCGGCTTCTTCGCCGACCCAGACTCCGAAACGCCACGCTCAGTCACTTCCGTCGCCATCGCATCTCCTCGCCGATCGCCGTGCGACCGTGTGTGCCATCCACCCCGTGAACCAACCCCGGAAACCGGTGCCGTGCCGTCACGACCCGCCGCGCCTGCCCAATCAATCTTTACTTCGCTCCAACTCACCCTTCAGACGCCCATAACGATCCGCCGATACTCCCCGTGAGACGGGCACGCACGGTGCCCGGAGAAAGATCGAGAGACCAGGGTCACGCCAACCAGCGTGCCCGAAAGAGAGATCCGAGGAAGCATGTATACGTTCCCCCGATCGGCCGATGCCGATAGACGCCAATCGCGCGTTACCCCAGCGTCGCGCGTCGCAGCCGAGCTCCGCGCAGCCCGCGAGCTCACCCGCAACCCCATCGACACCGAGACCGACCGCACCAACCGCCGCTACGACCTGGCGCTTGATATCGTTGCCGACCGAATCCTCGATGCCTTCGAGATCGCCGACGCCCAGCCGCCCGAAGCCGACCCACGCGAAGCCGCCGACCGCATCCCCGGCCGCCGCTCGCACCGCACACAAGCCGCGCGCACGCCCACGCTCCGCCTGGTGGGCCGCCAAGACTAAAACCGCCGCGGCGCGCACGGACTCGCAAACCGCAACCAACCCAGCCAAGGCCAACCACGCCGGCGCATACACTCCGCCGCCTTGGCCGACGTCCCCAATCCAAACCCGTCGAGCGCTCGCACCGGCCCGTGTTTCGCCGCCGCGATGTCACTCCGCGACCAGTCCGTCGCCGCCGCACGCCAAGCCGCCGACCTCGCCCTCGAGCGCGGCAACTTCACGCGAGCCAACCTCGCCTTCGTCTTCTGCTCCCGCTACCACGCCGACCACGCCGAGACCATCGCACACGAAATCCGCGACCGACTCGGCGTCGAGTGCCTTATCGGCTGCACCGCCCGAGGCCTCATCGGCGGCCGGGTCGAGGCCCAGGCCGACGCCCCCGCCATCTCCATCCTCGCCGCCGACATCCCCGGCCTCGAGTTCACCGAGTTCACCGAAGACGACCTGCCCGCCCCGCCCGACCAACGCGCCGATGTGCTCGCCCGCCTCGCCGACGCCGCCGCGCTCGACAGCGCCGCCCGCGCCACCTTCCTCTTCGCCGATCCATACTCCACGCCCCTGGTCAAACTCATCCCCGCCTTCAACACCGCCCGCGCCGGCCGAGACATCCCGCTCATCGGCGGTCTCGCCTCCGCCGCCGACGGCCCCGGCGAGAACCGACTCCTCCTCAACGAACGCACCCGCCGCGCCGGCCTCGTCGGTGTCACCATCGCCGGGCCCATCACCGTCGAAACCGTCGTCAGCCAAGGCTGCCGCCCCATCGGCCCCGAGCTCGTCATCACCCGCGCCAAGGGCAACCTCATCCAACAGCTCGGCGGCCGATCCGCCGCCGCCGTCGTCCGCGACGTCGTCGAAGAGTTCACCGACCACGAGCGCGACATGCTCGAGCAGGGCCTCTTCATCGGCCGCGTCGTCACCGAATACAAAGACCGCCACGGCCCGGGCGACTACCTCATCCGCGCCGTCATGGGCACCGACGCCGAGTCCGGCTCCATCGCCGTCAGCGACCTCGTCCGCGCGGGCCAAACCATCCGCTTCCACATCCGCGACGCCCGCGCCGCCACCGACGACCTCGACATGCTCCTCGCCGCCCACCGCCTCGATCCGCCACCACTCGGCGCGCTGCTCGTCTCATGCACCGCCCGAGGCACCAACCTCTTCGACACGCCAAGCCACGACGCCAGCGCCATCGCCAAGCTCTTCGACGCCCCGATGTCCGGCCCAGAGCTCGCCAAAGCCGGCCACACGATCGACGCGGTCACCCCGCCCATCGCGGGCCTCTTTGCCGCCGGCGAGATCGGCCCCATCGCCGGCCAGTCCTACCTCCACGCCCACACCGCCTGCGCCGCGCTGTTCCGTCCCGCACCAAATCACGCGAGCTGAGACAGCCCCGTAATCGAGCGAAGACATCAACGCGTTCGTCAAGATGGGAACGACAATCACGCTGCCGGTGCGACTGACCCGCATGGCAGGTCAGTATCTTCACCACCACGGTATTGACACGACCGAAACCGATCGCGCCCATCTGCTCTCATGCCATCGAGCCCTTCGCGTCCATCGCGTTCAATCATCGACCGCGTGTTCGATCACTCCTTACGCGCCGGCAACACCCGCCCCCGGCACTCGCCGAGCCCGATCCGAGGCTGCCCCTCGCGTTCGCACCACCCGCGCATGATCACCTCATCGCCATCGGCGAGAAACTTCCGCACCTCGCCCGTGGGCAGCTCGATCGGCTCGCTGCCGCGCCACGTCAGCTCGAGCAGGCACCCGCGCGACTCCTTCTCGGGCCCGCTCACCGTGCCGCTGCCCATCAGATCACCCGCGATGATCGGGCACCCGTTCGACGCGTGGTGCGCGAGCATCTGCTGGATCGTCCAGTACATGTGCTCAAACGACCCGATCGAAAGACGCATCGGCTCCATCCCCTGCTCGCGCATCTGTGCGCTCAGCAGCAGAACTTCCAGCGTCGCCCCGATCCCGCCGTGCTTCTGGTCGTCCTCATCATGCAAGTGCGGCAACGGCTTCGGATCACCATCCGGCCGATCAAACGCCGGCACGCGGAACGGCGCAAGCGCCTCAGCCGTGACAACCCAGGGCGAGATGCTCGTCGCGAACGACTTGCTCAAGAACGGCCCGAGCGGCTG
>ERZ1740070.1037-NODE-1037-length-17940-cov-6.301146_pt1 | contig 17940 bp, 15 predicted proteins | sample MGYA00581734_ERZ1740070 | MGnify/ENA primary metagenome ERZ1740070 (study PRJEB43018, sample SAMN04849744) | marine metagenome | isolation source: floating plastic debris | place: Pacific Ocean | collected 2008-09-01 | study: EMG produced TPA metagenomics...
GTCAGCGGCCATAATTTCCGGAATCGCTCCGGCCATAATTTCCGGAATTCACAACAATCACTGTGAGCTGACCTAGACACCTTTACAGCCCCAATGTTGTTAGCCCTAGAGACGCTGTTGTTCCCAACCTATGCAAATCAGCAACTCAAAACAGACCTCTGACAACTACTTTTCAATAACAATCTGCTCTAACCAACCCAAAATGCCAATCATACGAACGTGCGTTGAGTCAGACAACAACAGCCAGTATGACTGTATTGAGACACAGACGTTTTGACCAACATGATGAAGTAATTTGGCTATTTTTGAAAAATAGCCATTCATCAATAGAGCATTTGAACTATAATACATTTGTCCTAAATGGCATTGACCCATGGCTGTCCGCAAACCACACGGTAATGTACTTAGCTTCATCGAAGCTTACTGGCGCAAACATCAGAACAGTCCTACTGTGCGAGAAATTATCACTGGCACAGAGCGCTCCCATGGCAGTATCCAAAACAGCCTCAAGTGGCTAGAAAATAACCAGTACATTACCCGCCGCAAACGAACATCCCGCAGTATTAAGCTAGTTAATTTTGAATCTCCCGACATACCCTACATGCACCAGCCAGATCCCGAAGGGTTACCAATCCGGGGTGAGATTGCGGCAGGCTACTGTCATGAACCAGCGATTGAAGCCTATGAATATCTAAATATTGAGTACAGTGGTCGCAAGCGGAATGACTATGTACTAAAAATTTCAGGGGACAGTATGGTCGGTGCGGGCATTCCTAACGGGGCCTACGTAGGCATTCGTCCGGTAACCGATGGATACAACCCAAAGCCTGGTGAGATTGTTGCTGTCTATGTGGAAGGTCAGGGTGCAACTCTAAAGCACTTCTTTCAAAAAGAATCGGTAGTTGTTTTAGAAGCCGCCAACCCCAAGTACGAACCCATGATTTTTGACCTAGACTCCTGTGAACTGCGAGTGCAGGGCACTCATATTTTTACCCACTGGCAATCAGCCGCCCTTGGTTAAAGCTGGTGACATGTGCCGCCGTCATGTATTGGCTAGCTGATGGGGGAGTAAGAGCCTATACCTAACAGCTAAGCAGGTAAATTTTCAGATGTCGGTGTTCATATTTTGTATCAGAAATTACAGTATTGAAACTGCCTGAGCGATTCTCAAGAAAGGTATATCAGGCTGTCGCTCACTCAATTTATATACCTAACTAGACCGCCTGAGGCATGACTGGGCAACGTCTTTGGCAGAATCAGAAATATTCTAAGATACAGACAATTCATAGCTCAACGCTATTCTACCTGTGGATGCAGCCATGAATTATCAATAGGTTTAATCAAAATTTCTGGATTTGAGAAATTGGACAGGAATTCTATAAGTATAAAATTCCTTCGTCACTAATACAGGCTTTCCCTGGTCTGTATTCTTTCACAACCATGCATCCAATCCTCAAAGACTGGTTACAAAACCTTGGCTGCCTTTTGCCTCTTGGCTTTTTCGGCTTTTGCATGGCCTTTATTATGCACTGGGTAAATACAGAAACTGGACCGGCTAGAATTGTGATTAGCTTGCAGGCCAGGATGCTAGAAGGTCAATACTTTTCTAAGTTGACCATGGCAATATTTTTAGTGCCAACTCTACTCTGTGCATGGTTAGTCTACGTTGGCTGTCGCCGCGTTCTGACCAAGATGGGGGCCTACGAGCGACCAGCCAATGCAGGGTTTAAACAGCCCAACAGTAACAATATCTAGCCAATCGGCATTGCCTAGCCACAGCAGGGTTTTAGCGATGAGAGTCCATCAGCTGTCGTTACTCACAGGCTGTAGCTGTGGCATTGACTGCACAGGCCACAGCCAGTTACATAGGGGAACAAGATAAAGATATACGGCAAAGGGGATAAAGCCTGGGCCAACCATCAATAAGGTGGCAGGAACAAGTCCGGCAATGTTCCAGGGAATTATTGGGGCTAGAACCACTGCAGTATTTTCTAGATCAATGGCCACTTGCTGTGAACTATGGCCCTGCTGTTGATATTGGGGTGATACTAGCCGATGGGTCAGCAAAATAGTAATGGTTTGGGTACAGCCAAAGACAGCTGAAATCAGACTTATTAGCGTTGTTCCTGCAAACAGAGTTCGTTGCTGCCGAGCGCGTTCTAGCCAGCGGCCTACTTTAGACAGACTTTGGGTATTTGTTAACAGTCCTGACAGCGTGGTTGATAACAATACAACAGCACAGACTTTGAGCATCGGTACCAAACCACCGCCTAGCAAAACAGTGGCTAGCTCAGACTCTCTCTCTAGCTGAAATCCCCAGATAGTAAACCGTAGCACTTGCCAAAGGGAGTAGTGCTGCAGCCCCATCGCCAGTACTAAGGCAACAACCCAGCCGATAATAATGGTTAGTTTTACATTGATGCGGGTGGCGGCTAATAACAACACTAGCAAGGCGGGTAAAAGCGTAATGGCACTTAGATTAAATGTGGCTGCAATCTGTTGGCTAATTGCAGATTGTTGAGAGCTGGCGAGGGGATAAAACCAGGATAAAGTACCATACACTAATAGGCTCAGCGCCAATGGCAATAGCGATGTCAACAACATCTGCTTGAGATTTCGATAAATGCAGGTGTTTGTAACGGTTGCAATTAAATGGGCGCTAGACGACAGTGGAGAACAGCGATCGCCGACATAGGCCCCAGCAATAATTGCCCCGGCCACCAGATTGAGCGGCCCCATGCCGCTGCTGCGGGCCATGATAATCAAAGCCAGGCCAATGGTTCCAGCGGCCCCAAACGAAGTCCCAATTAGAGTTGAAACCAGGGCTGTCAGAATAAATGCTGACAGGACAAAATAGTGGGGGGCGATTAGCTGGGTTCCGTAATAGACAAGCGATGGTACTGTGCCACCCGCCAGCCAGGTGCTCATCAGAGCGCCAATTAGAAGCAAAATGCTAAACACAGGCCAGGATTGTTTGGCCCCATGCCAACAAAATCGTAGCAACGTCGGTAGCCGATAGCCTCGACGCAAATGGATCAGAATAAAAAGTGCGATCGCACCCGCCAATGGCCACACCAGCGTCACTTTATTTAATACGCTGATTAGCAAAAATATAAAGGCCACCAACAGGCCAAATACAATATCCATAAAAACCCCTGATATCGAATGTCTCCATTATGGGCTGAGCATTTTGCGACAGTGTTTGGATTTCGGATAGGACATCGTAACAAAGTTAGCGCTGCCGCAATTTAGTCCTCAAATCATCAACTACTCAGCTTCTACCCAGCATATTCATAATTTTGATGACTATAATGCCTCTGCTAGGCGCTTAACCAGTCTGAAAACCTAATCCTAAAGTACATGAGCCTGTCTGACATTGTTACCAATGCCTATGACTTACTCCTATTTATCATTGCCCTCTACAGCCTCCATAGATTATTGATTATCTGGCGATATCATCGCTATCGTCATCTATCATCTGAGCCCCAACAGTATTACACCAACGCGACACTACCCAAAATAACGGTGCAGCTGCCTATATTTAATGAAATGTACGTGGTAGAGCGACTGTTAAAGGCTGTTGGTCAGCTTGACTATCCTAACGATAGGCTAGAAATTCAGGTTCTAGATGACTCGACCGACGAAACTAAAGAAGTCTGTCAGCACCAGGTACAGCAGCTCAGACAACAGAATCTGAATGTTCATCATATTCACCGTCAGCAACGTCAAGGCTTTAAGGCAGGAGCGCTGGCCCATGGGTTAACTAAAACAAGTGGTGAACTAGTGGCCATTTTTGCCGCTGACTTTGTGACGCCGCCCGACAGCCTACTCAAAATGGTGCACTATTTTTCAGACCCCCAGGTAGGCATGGTACAGGCCCGCTGGGGGCATCTCAACCGCAGCTATTCTAAACTGACAGAACTCCAGGCGCTGATGCTAGACGGGCACTTTCTAGCTGAGCAAACATCACGCAGTCGCACGGGCTGTTTTTTTAACTTTAATGGCACCGCTGGCATCTGGCGGGTCAACACGATTAGCGAGGCAGGAGGCTGGCAACACTCAACGGTAACAGAAGATTTAGATCTGTCTTATCGTGCTCAAATACAGGGCTGGAAGTGTGTTTATTTACCCCATATTAGGGTGCCTGCAGAGCTACCCATGGAAATGAACTCATTTAAATCTCAGCAGTTTCGCTGGGCCAAAGGGTCTAGCCAGGTGGCAAAGCAGTTACTACCGCCCATTTTACAGTCTCATTTTCCAGCCCATATTAAATGGGAAGCGTTCTTTCATTTAACCAACAATTTCAACTATCTGCTGATGTTGTTGCTGTTGCTGCTCTCTCTGCCTTACCAAATTTATGTTACACCCTACAGCTGGCAGTATGCGATATTCTTCTATGTTCCGATGTCTTTGGTGACCTGCATTAGTCTGGTTAGCTTTTATCTGGTCTCTCTACAGCGCCCGAGGGAAGCAGGATTTTCTTGGGATATGCTGCAAAATCTATTGTTGCTAATGGGGGTGGGCATTGGTCTCAGTATTAATCAGTCGCTCGCTGTCTGTGACGGGCTATTACGCAATAATAAAGACTTTGTCCGCACACCAAAGCATGGTGTCATTGGCACCACAGACAGCTGGATTGATAAGAAATACCGAGCTGCTAAAAATTGGGTGCCCTATTTTGAATTAGCCATGATGGTCTATCTGGTACTAACGATTGCGATCGCACTGACTAACCACCATTATTTCTCACTGCCCTTTTTAATCCTGTTTCTCACAGGCTACATTTACACTTTTAGCCTTAGCGTATTCCAAACTCGCTAATCGCTCAACTTTGTGACAGCCAAACGGAGCCCTAACAGAATTAAGAGCGCACCCGTCACTCGTTCTAGCCAATGAGAGACATTTACCAATAGCTGTTTGACCCAGCGTTGAGAAATCAGCAATGCTAATAAGGCAAACCACACCAACGACTGTACTACCACTGTGCCACCATAAACAGCTTGAGTCACTAGCGGGGTCTCTGGCTGCATAATTTGGGTAAACAGGGCCAAGAAGAATAGAGTAGCTTTAGGGTTGAGTAAGTTGCCAAACAGTCCTAGGCGAAAGGCAGCAAAGGCACTCACAATCCGTCGATTATCCTGCAAGGATTTAGCTTGAATGGGTTTAGCCTGCAGAGACTTTAGTCCCAAATAAATTAAATACCCAGCCCCTATCAGTTTTAACCCATTAAATAACAAAATCGACTGAGAAATTAGAGCACCAATGCCAATCAGACAATAAGTTGCATGGATAGCGTTGCCAATACCAATACCTACCGCCGTATACACACCTGCCCGCCGAGAGTAAGCTAAACTACTCCGCAATGTCAGAGCAAAGTCTGGCCCAGGAGTTACGACTGCCACTAGACCAACTATAAATACCGTTAACCATCCAGTCCAAAATGTCATAGATAATCCCAGATATCATCAGGTATAGCCTAGACCAGAGCAAGCACATTTACCGAGTAGGTGAATACCAACTGTCTAGTTAATAGGCCACAGCAAGTAACCTGAGGGTCAGCAACGCCAGAACTAAATCACTGCAGTGTGTCAATATCTACCGTCAAAATCTCTAGCTGAGCTTGTAATTCTGGAGAAAGCTCTGCTTGATAGCGTCCACCAAGATGTTGGGCAAAAAATTGCTCAAGGGCAGCCGTCAACGCAAATATATTATCCTCTTGTCGAAAACCGTGGCCCTCATCCAGGGCTAACAGATATTCCACCGGACGATTGCGTTCTTGTAGAGCAGTAACAATTTGATCTGACTCAGCTTGGGGTACCCGTGGATCGTTGGCACCTTGAACAACTAACAGCGGTGCCTGAATTTGCTCGGCTGCAAAAAGAGGGGATTGAGCCATAAGGCGGTTACGGTCCTGAGGGTCATCTGGATTACCCACTCGTAAGCTCAGGCTATCTCGAATGGGCACCCAGTGGGGAGGAATATTCTGCATTAGGGTAACTAGGTTTGAAGGGCCAGACATAGACACCCCAGCCGCATAAAGCTCAGGCGTAAATGCCAAGCCGGCTAGAGTAGCATAGCCTCCATAAGAGAATCCCGTAATACCAATACGTTCGGGATCAGCGATACCTTGCTCAATCAAATACTTAACACCGTCGGTCACATCGTGCTGCATGACTCCTGTGCCCCAAGCCTGGTTACCCGCATTAAGAAACGCTTTACCATAGCCAGCAGACCCACGGAAATTAGGCTGCAGTACAGCATAGCCACGGTTGGCAAAAAACTGACCCAAGGGACTATAGCCCCAAGTATCTCTCCCCCAGGGGCCACCATGGGGAAAAACAATCACAGGAAGATTCTCTGGAGTGATCCCTCGAGGTAGCGTCAAATAGGCAGGAATTTCAACACCATCGCGGGCAGTATAGCGAATGGACTCGACAGTAGCCAGGTGTTCATTCGGCAGTTCTGGCCAAGCATCATACAGTTTCTCAAGGGTTTTGGTAGGACGATTATAGAGATACATCGCACCGGGGTTAACATCACTTTGCACTCCAATGAGAGCCAGTTGGCCATCTTGCGTAACAGAATCAATAGAGAGATTAACCCCTGGTAGCTGCTGCTGAAGAAAAGCAAAATCAGTCGCCCACGTCTCATTTTGAGGATAAATACGTCGACGATCACCCATATAGTAGGTAGCAATCAGTTCGTTCGTTGCGTTTGAGAATAACGCCCCCTCAAAATCCACCTGGTTTTCAGTGTCAGCTTCTATCAATCGACTTTGCCCTTTTTTTTGTTTAATGATATGGAGATGAGTGAGATCTACACCTCGATTAGTTTTTAGATATATCTGTTGACCATTTGGATGAAACTTTACTGGCACACAGGTTTCATCCAGCGCACAGCTATAAATGGGCTGCAGTTCACCATTCTCGCCAACCTTTAAAAGTTCGTTGCCACCTTCTAGAGATTGACGACGGGCTAGACGAACATTGCCCGCTTGGTCAATAGTCCAGTCTGCAATATTCTCCTCATTTTGAATGATTAGCGAGCGCTCCCCTGTATTTAGATTTAGACGATAAACATCGTGTACCTGCGGGTCGCGATCATTAAGACCAATAATGATTTCATCAGGCGTGGCTTTAGGAATTTCATACAGTAATGCTGTTGCATTCTCTACTGGAGTTAAATTTCTTGCGTCAGCAGGAGTCTCGTCTGAGGCTGTCTTTAAAGCGTTAGGCTCTGCTGCATAGAGATGAAAATTCTCATTGCCTCCCTTATCTTGAATGTAGAGAATATAGCGACCATCGGCACTCCAAAAGTAGAAAAATATTGGGCTCTCTGTATCTGATGTGACTGGGCGAGCCTCTGAAAACGGTTCGTCAATGCCTTTAACCCAAACATTTAGGACACCGTCTAGCTGTTTTTGAAACGCTATAAATTGACCATCTGGAGAGAGCTGAGCCCCAATAATCTCTGGATCAGCCAAAAACAACTCACGCTCAATCAAAGGAGGCAGAGCAGTCTGATTGCTGGTTGCCTCAGTGGCCATCCTAGTCGCCACTATGGGATGCATAGGGGATAGCCAAAGCTTGTTAACGCTATCTCCTACTAGATTGGCGGAGAGCATTAACAAGCTGATGCTGAGGTGCAATCGGTTCATGGCGCTAACGACAAAGGTGGATCAGTTTTTGCAATTTAGCAGCCCACATCACAGCCTTTCCATATCGGAAAGTCACGGTGACAGATGACCTTTGTCATAAAGAAGTCAGGCTCTAATTGCCTGATTTAGTTAATGGGCTGCATGTAAAACATCCCGAAGCTATTTAGAGTCTCATACTGGATATCTGACAAAAATACATATCCAGAAGGATTATCGTACTGGTCTTTCAGACGATAGAATTTGCCATCTAAATCTTCACTATCAGCAGCCGTTGCAACCAATGAGATGATATCTGAAATTGATTCCCATTCCTCACCTGCTCGGAAGGATTGACTATAGCGGTTGCCATTCACCTCAAATGAATAGTATTGAGTTTGAGATACCTCATCGTAGACAAGCTCAAAGTTAGAAGGCTGAAACGTTCCGCGTGAGATGCTTGCTAGGGCTAACGTTAGTTCTTGATATAGCTCATCACCTTCACCCGACAGACTATAGAGGTTATAAACCACATCATCAAACACTCTGAGAATTTGAACACTCTGGGTAACATAGTTTTGAGCAAGACGGGCTTTACCAAGAGCAATCTGTTCATCACTCAAATGACTCAGCACACCTGTTGTTTCAAGCGAGTCTACTATTTTGTCAATAACTTCGCTACGTAAACCAGGTTGCTCATTGTATAAACTACTTTCGCTAGAAGCGATGTGGTTTCTGTCAAAGAAACTCTCTTTTTGAGCTTCAGCTAAGGCAATAAATCCTAGCTGATTGCTTTTAGACTCAAGGGTTTGTACATCTGTAAATACCCTTGAGTCGAATAATGGACCAATCGTATAGAGGCGATAGGGAGAGTTTTGATCACGTAAAACCTGATTAAAGAAGGCAGACAATTCTTCAAAGTAAATATCATAGTCGCCTTCTATCTCTTCGAGCAGAGCATACACACCGGCCTGTTGATAGATGTGATCGCTAAACTTAGCTGAGATCGCTAGCTCGCAGTGAAATCGGCAATCGTTGGCTAATAACAGTGTCTCATCATTTAGCTCAGCACTAATTACTTCTTCACCGTTCTCTGAAACTAAAGTACCGTGGGTAATAAAAGGACCAGACCCGCTAAAGTAGCTAGCGCCTTCAACTGCGGCTACTACTTGAAAGGTGCCGAAATCGTTCTCTAGAATATCTGCCTCGTTGAGCATTTGAGCAACATCCTCATAGACTCGCGGCAAGTATAGCTGAGGATGGGCAGGGTATTCATCCATATTCAACAGGGTTGCTTGGTCGATATAGTTAAAGAACTCAACCTCACTGGTGATTTGTTCTGTTTCTAATGCAGCTAGAAGATTTGTTTGAGACTCAGGTGAAAGAATAGTTGCTTGCTGCAGTGAATCTAATCGTTCATCGATGTAAGGTGGCTGAAGATTTTCTAGAGTAATTGTTAGGTCTAGAGCCCTCTCATACAGTTCAAATGTGGATAGGATTTTGTAGTTTGAGAGCTTATTTTGTAAATGATCATATACATATCTATCTAGAATGTCGGTACTATCAAGTTTTGCCAAGTGCTGGCTAAGTTGTTCTTCTACGTCTCCAAGACTAGTTACCCCCACACTGTGATGCTCTCCAAAAGATTCAGTAAAAACTTCCTGAACACTTTTAACTATGAGTGCTTCAAAATCTTCATCATTTAAGCCATGCACCGCTTCAAGTTCTCTAAGAAAGACTGCCTTCGTTTCAACGGAAAACCCATCTGTCGCCGATACTCCATAAGTCTCTTCAAACTCAGTAATAAATTCCACCAAGAAACTTGGTAGATGAGATAGAATACTTGTTGATAGCTCAGAGTTCTCGGCTGAGAATTCCACATCTACATACTGTTCAGGCAGATAGCTGTCACTCTTTTCTTCTAACTCCTGTTCAGCAACTGCTGCCAAGAGCCTGGATTTACGATTGGTCACTCCCTGCTCTATCTCAATCAGTAGCCATTGACGAAATCGTTCTGACAGTAAATCTGCTTGATACAGATTATCCGTAATCTCTATGAGCGGATTGGGAGTATCTACCGCTAATGAACCACTATCTGCCAGCCGCTCACCATAAATTTGAATATTAATATCCGACGGTTTATCCCAATTTCCTTCAGCCTCATCGACACGAACAAATTCACCTTCATTGCTAAAAACCAGCATTAGGTTATCAGCCCCCTGCTGAGGTGACGCCCGATACTGAGCACTGGTGGCATGGTTGTACCATCCGTGCAGATAATCTCGCCCGTCTAACGGAAGCCCCATGCCCTGTACTGAGAAGTTATGACGTTGTCCCCCATCAACAACCCAGTTCAAATCATAGAAATCAAGCTGCCAAACAGTGATGTCTCGACCAAAGTTATGGTAATCCGAGCCTGCTGTATTGGGATAGGTAACCCGACTCAGTTCAATTTTAGGATTACTGACAACGCTTGAACCGATAGTGAGTGCCCCTGCCGTTAGCACCGACAGATGCTCATCAGCCGGTAAACCACCCAGTAACCTCACCTCGCTAAACCAATCACCCACTTCACTGGGTTCAGCCGGGAGATCGTCTTCTCGATAGCCCAGCACTACCCAAGTGCGAATGTGGTCAACGCGATAACGCTCTCCAGGTTCACCAATGGAAAAATCATCACCATAGAAATTTTGATTGTCAAAGCCTGCGGTCCAGCGGATATTGCTACGCCCTTCTCCGGCTTCATAGTTGATGTTCTTGAAGGGTAGTCCTCGGTCAAACAGTAGCTCTGCACGGGCAGGCTGAACCACCGATAGGGCAAGCAGCACGATCACACTCGCAAGCTTCATCACTCTAGCTCTGTTGAGAATCTACCCCAATAATGGCACAACTTCTTTGAGCTAGCGCTATCGGAAACCTTCTAATATCCACCTAAAATTCCTTTGCGTTTTGCCTGACGTTCGGCCCAGCCAAACACCAGTAAACCAAGCCCAAAATAGGCCGAACCATTAATCAGAGCAATGCCTAGCAATGAGATATCTAAGCCTTCTCCACGGGCCATTAGATCGCGCAGTAGCCCCGTGCTTGGCAACATCGGCAAGAAATTGGCAATTATTCGAGCGCGTCCGCTCCATTCCTCGGTGGGTGCTGCCAACAAAAACAGTAAAGCGAACTGAAAAATTGGCAAAATCTGTTGCACTCGCTTAAAAATTAATGCACAAGAGCCCATCACAAAGGCTAACCCATAGGCGGCCATTAACAACGTTAGCAGCGGAAAAATTAGCCCTAGCGGGAACGATAACTGACTGCCGGTAATACCTATCAGAATAAACAGAATCAGTACGATAATGGTCATTCGTAAGGCTAAGCTTGCGATCGCACGTGCAAAAAAGATTTTTGGTGCTGAAAAGGGTGAGAGAAAAATCTGCTCTAGAGTACCAGTCTGAGCCTCAGACTGAATATTAAAGGCAATATCATTGACGATATAGAGTGCCAGCGTCCATAGCACATAGCCCACTACCACAGAGTCCAGTCGATCACCAAAGTTCATGGCCGGGCCTGCCATATATTGAGCACTGATAAACAGACCGTAGAACACTGTGGTGATGATGACGACACCCCCAATAATCTCGCTAGGATAGCGCACAAACTGAATCCACGTTCGTTTCAGCTCGCCAATAAGTAGGTTAAACATTCAGAATCTATACAGGACAGAGGTTTTTTATGATGACGAATAATAGAGCAAGGTGTGCAAGTCAGTTCTCGTTATTCATCACTCGTAGAACAGCTTTTAATGGCGCTGTTTAGCGTTTATCAGTTCGATCATTACGAATCAACGACAGAAAGACATCGGTTAAATCGGCCTGATCTTGACGAATCTCTTTAATGGGTAGCGGTCGTAAGATATCTAACAATTCATAGAGGGCATCACCAGAAAAATGAATCTGGTCGCTAGCGACGGTACCCCCAAGTGCAGTGATCTTTTGGGCTCTTTGGGGGTCAACGGTTGCACCACAGTCGATGCGATAGGTACTACCTGAAAACTGCTGGATCAGCTCCTGAGTAGGCTGCTCAGCAACAATTTGTCCCTGACGAATGATGGCAACTCGATCTGATAGTTCTTCGGCGACATCTAGCTGATGGGTGGTTAGCAAGATGGCGCATCCAGCGGCTGCCACATCCCGCACCAGAGTTTTAACGGTTTCGCTGGCCTCTACATCCAGACCCAGGGTGGGTTCATCAAGCAACAACAGGGTGGGCTGGTGCACTAAGGCCACCGCTATCGCTAGCTTTTGTTGCATACCCCGCGATAGCTTTTGCACCGGAGTTTTGTATTTGTCACTCAGCCCAAACTGCTCGAGTAAATGCTCTCCACGCTGTCGCGCGATTCGACGGGGCACCTGTCGTAGCCCTCCAAAATACTCAATATTTTCTAGCGGTGTTAGTCGCCAATAGAGGTTGCGGTTACCTTCTAACACGGCCCCCACTCGTTTTAGAGCACCTGACTGACGGTGGGGGTCAAGACCATCGATTCTGACTTGGCCAGCGTCGGGGCGTACTAAACCACTCATCATTTTGATGGTGGTGGTTTTACCGGCTCCATTAGGGCCTAGAAAGGCAAGTACTTCCCCAGCAAAAAGCTGCAGGGAAACATCACGGACTGCTTCAAATCGACGCTTGCCACGACCGTAGGACTTTTTTAGATGGTTAGCATCCAGGGTGATATCGCTCGCTGATTCAGGTGTGGATTTTGCTAAATCTAGAGGCAAGGAAAGCGTCATTCAGGTTTACTCCAGCCGTGTTATGCCATGCATAGAGATGGCGGTGTACGGCTTAACATTTTTTATCAACAGCTCAATCGTAACGCGGATGATGCGCTGGTGCAGGTGGATTGAAATTGTCAACAAAAAAGCTCTGGTATCGTTGCCAGAGCTTTAGAGGAGCATATCGATCATCGATGTGACAGACTGAAACTAGACACTTCTAGAGGAATGGGGTTCACCTTCATAGGGCTGCACACCAACAGTGGGGTAGGCGTCATCATTTGGCCCAAAAATACGCACAGATGCGCCAAAAAGGTACTCGAAACTATTCGCTAACCAACGAAGAATATTCATGACTTCTAGCCTCTGTAACGTGTATTAACTGGGGTGGAATGGGTTAACTATCTCAAGTTCTCAATGAGATACGGCCTGCACTATTTATCGGATGGTTAACTAGATAAAAGTCCAGGGCGTGAGTAATCTCAGATAAACGTTGAGTGAGATTGAAAAGGGTCTCTTTTGAAGGAAAGAAACAGCAGAAAGGATAACTCCTTACTATTGTCCTTAAGCCACTTGCATTCTATGGGTCAATTCACTATCGAACCGAGCATAGGCAAAAACTTGAAAGTATTGTTCATATTACTTAGTGACTGTGCAGAGTAGCTGCATCAATATGTTACGAACAGGGTTAACAGAAAAGAGTGGGGTGGTTGACCAGCGGTTACAGACGATCTTGAGGTTAAATATCGTTGCTTAAACGGGGTTTATTGACCACTTTGTTTAGCTAGCTTTGTGTTTTATCTATGATTTAGACTGGCGCAATATTTCTTGAGCATAACGTTAGTATTATGAACTTCATATTTCTCAACTTAGAGATTGAATTTTTTTGTCACTCCAGCATTTTTTAACGCGTTAGGGGATTAAGTATTTAATAATAAAAAAGCGATTGGTTCCCCCTTATGCCGCCCGTATAGTAGGAGAAGAACTGCCATGTTTCAACGGATTTTAGTGGCTTTAGACCGCAGTGACAGCAGTCGCAGCGTACTTGAAGAAGCGATTGCGCTAGCTAAGTCGGCCGCAGGTCAACTGCACTTGGTTACGGTGATTTCTCCGATGGATGTAGGCTATCCCGATCCGGTTTATTTAAGCCTGGAAGGGATGCAGGGTGTCTGGACGACAGGGCTATACCAAAGCCACGTTACAAGCTGGCACCAGCATCAGCAAGAGATTGAACATTGGCTGCGATCGCAAACCGAATTTGTTCATCGCCAGGGGCTCAGCGCTGAATACACTTGCCCCATCGGCAACCCTGATGTGAAGCTATGCGAGACCGCCAGTCAGTGGGGTGCCGAGCTGATCATGATGGGTCGTCGGGGTCGTAGTGGATTTAGTGAACTGCTGCTAGGCAGTGTCAGTAACTATGTGATGCACCATGCCCACTGTTCTGTTTTAACAGTGCAAGGAATCGAGCAAAAAAACATCGATCAGCCGGTTACGCCCCCCGTCCCTGCGCTCAACAACATCGCTCTGCCCTAAAACAGCCTACACAATGACAGCAGACGGCAAGGTTTATCTTCTCGGGGCAGGTCCAGGCAATATCGACTATCTCACCGTGCGGGGGCAGCAGGTATTGCAACAGGCTGACAGTTTAATTTATGACGCGCTAGTGGATGAACGACTGCTGTTACAGCTGCCGTCCACCTGCGAGATTGTCCAGGTGGGTAAGCGGGGTGGGCGGCCCAGCACACCTCAAACAGAGATCAATCGGCTGTTGGTAAGTCACTGTCAGCAGGGAAATCAGGTGGTGCGGCTTAAAAGCGGCGATCCGTTTATCTTTGGACGAGCTGCTAGTGAAATTCAGGCTCTCAGAGCCGCTGACTGCAATTTTGAAGTGATTCCGGGTCTATCGTCAGCGTTGGCAGCTCCGTTACTTAGCTCGATTCCCTTGACTGACCCGGCCCTCAGCCACGGGTTTGGTGTGTTTACGGCTCACAATTTGCAAACCCTTGACTGGGTTACCCTTGCTCGTCTGGAAACCTTAGTCTTATTAATGGGGGGACGACACTTAGCAGAAATTTGTTATCAGCTGCAAACCCATGAACGTCATAGTGATACACCTGTCGCTGTTATTCAATGGGCCAGTCAACCGCAGCAGCGGATTTGGCAAGGTAACTTACTGAATATTGCGCAGGTGACAAAAGGGGAGCAGCTGTCTCCATGCATTATTATTATTGGTGAAATAGTACGCTTACGAGAGTTTTTGCAGCCCCCAACGGCGGCGGCTGACGTGTCTAAAGGCCGATCTAAAGCGGCGCGGCCTTTAGATAACAAAACGATTTTGGTTACCCGAGCCACCGGTCAGTCTAGTGTGTTTTCAACCATGCTCAAGAGCCACGGGGCGACAGTGGTGGATATGCCAGCGTTAGAGATTCGACCGCCGTCTAGCTGGGCTGACCTAGACCGGGCAATCGCTAATCTAAAGGAGTTTGACTGGCTGGTTTTGACCTCGGCCAATGCGGTTAATTTCTTTTTAGACCGGCTGTTGGAAAACAACTGTGATGTGCGGCAACTGGCCCATCTTAAGCTGGCAGTTGTGGGCAAAAAAACAGCTAAAACCTTGGCAGAGCGTGGGTTAAAACCTGATTTTATTCCAGCAGACTATGTAGCTGACGCTCTAGTGGAGAGTTTTCCGGTCTCTCTGGGTGGCTTAAAGCTGTTGTTCCCTAGGGTAGAAACGGGCGGACGAGATATTTTAGTGAATAAATGCTCAGCGCAGGGGGCTACGGTCACTGAGGTGGCGGCTTATGAGTCAGGCTGCCCCAAGACGATGAGTGCTGACGCGGTCTTGGCGCTCCAGCAGCATAGGGTAGATGTAGTGACGTTTGCCAGCTCTAAAACAGTGCGACATTTTAAGCAGCTGATGATGGCTCAGTTTGGTAACAACTGGATGGGGTTAATGGCAGGAGTTGCGATCGCATCCATTGGTCCTCAAACCACCAAAACCTGCCACGAAGATTTAGGGCGAGTCGACATCAAAGCAACCAGCTACACCTTAGAAGGGTTGACCGATGCTCTAGCTAAGTGGGCTCGCCCCCATGGCTAACGATGATCATCAGCGCATCATTGGTTTAACCGGCGGCATCGCCACGGGTAAATCGACGGTTTCAGACTATTTAGCCCAGATTCACCATTTACCTGTGCTGGATGCCGATGTCTACGCTCGGGAAGCCGTTGCCCTGGGTTCACCGATTTTAGCGACCCTATACCAGCGCTATGGTAGAGACATTTTGCTAGATGACGGCTGCCTCAACCGCCGTCACCTCGGCACCATCATTTTTAATCAGCCAGACGAGAAACGCTGGGTTGAACAACAGATTCATCCCTTTGTACGCCAGCGATTTACCCAAGTTCGCAGCGAGTATCCTGTCACCCAACCCCTGGTGTATGCCATTCCTTTATTGTTTGAGGCCAACCTCACCCACTTAGTTAGCGAAATTTGGGTCGTCACTTGCACACCCGAGCAACAGCAACAGCGGCTGATGGTGCGCAATCAGCTGTCTGAAGCCGAAGCCCAAACCCGCATCAACAATCAGAACTCCCTTAGTCAAAAGGTGGCTCAGGCCGACTATGTACTAAACAATGCCAACACAAGAGCCAACCTTTATCAGCAAATCGATGCGATTCTGGCCCATCCCAAATCAACTAAAGCGTAACTCAACCCTAAGAATCGCAAACCAACATCACAAAATCGCCGCACTCAGCAATCATTAGATCACACTAGAGGTTGCCTCAGATCACACTAGAGGTCACCTCCCTGTTGGAATGTGAGAGTACGACTATGACTGACTTTACTGATTTTCTAAAGCACAAGCAGGCGTATATCGCCATTGGCGAATTCAAACCTGGACGATTTTGCGAAGCCCGTCAGCTCTATGAGCAGGCAGTAGCCACATTTGACGATGGCTTTGAAGGTGCCTACCTGTTTCAAGAACCGGGTACCGACCGAGGCATTGCGGTGATTCTTTGGGACAACGTAGACAATATGGAGGCTAATCAAAGCCCTACTTACCAGGCAATTGTCAGAGAACTATCCGGTCTCTTTGCATCTCCACCTGAGGTTAAGTTCTACGAAGTTTGCAGCGAAATTGGCCTGATGGGTAGGCTTTTGCAAACGGTAGCGGCCTAACCAGCAGCCCCAGAGACAAAATCATCTGCCGATCCTCAGGGTGACATTGCCGTTAGACTGTCAAATGGCAGCTGGACTGGTTTCGCGCATCATTGCATCACAGCGGCTCTGACCTGCAGCCCTTGCTTAAGTTTGTCTAACTTGCGCACGACCTGTTTGAGATTATTCACATCTCCCGTAACACGCAGCAGTCGGGCAGCGGTCTCTAAATCTGCGATCGCCTGTAGTAACTTGCCCTGTTTTTGATAAGCCGCACCTCGATAGCAGTAAGGTAGGGCAAGTTTGGGCTGTCGTTCAATCGCTAAACTAAATTGACCAACAGCCTGTCGTAGTTCACCAATAAATTGAAATACCTGTCCTTGATAAAAATAGGGAATTGCACTCTCGGGACGTAGCTCAACCGCCGCTTCAAGATCGCTAAGGGCACCGCCATAGTCTCGAATATTCATGCGTAACACCCCTCGATTACAGCGGGCTGCAAACAACTCGGAGTTTAATCGCAGAGCCTGACCAAAGTCCTGCAGCGCTTTGGCATAATCACTCAGTTCCATCCAGACAACACCACGGCAGTTGTAGGCATCAGCGCTCGGGCGAATCTTTATCACCTCGGTAAAGTCATCCACTGCCCCGGTCAAATTGCGCATGTCATAGCGGGTAATGCCACGATTAAAGTAGGCAACCGCATCCCGTGCATCGATAATCGGATTTTCAAATCGCTCGATCAGACGTCGAATAACAGCTGTGTCTTTTGTATATAGCTTTGGCTTTACCGTTGGAAACAAGCTGGTCTCGGTGGATAGAGCCTGCATTCCAATTAAGGCAGAAGTCGTATCACAGACCGCAAAGTTCTCTGTAGTGCCTAAAATCTTAAACGAGAACAGCCCTGGATACTCTTGCTTGAGAGGAAGCAGCTGATTGAGAGCATGTTTTAGCTGACGATGCCGCTCACTATCTTCGCTCCAACGCTGGCTGATGGTGCGCAATAAAGGCTGCTCACGGTTGTCCCCTCGATGACACCAGCCAATATCTAACCGGCACTTACGGTCTAGCAGCTGCCGAAACTGCTGCAACAGCTCCTCATCAAGATGTACAGTGTCTGACCAGGGCCACACCAGCACTAGCCTTTTCTTTGCCTTAGCCATTAGCCTTTCTAGAGCCTGACGGCTATTGGACTTACCTTCAACATCATCAAAGTCTAATAGCCACTGGTTATTGACAGCACTTGCTTCTCCACCCTGAAGAGGCTCCAGAGTTTCAGCCACGGCTTCCAATACAGCATCTGTCATATGGCTCATTTGCTGATTCGTGGCATCTAAGCGGGCCTGGAGCTGATGAAAAACCTCCACTCGCTGGCTTTG
>ERZ1740070.1038-NODE-1038-length-17937-cov-10.383402_pt1 | contig 17937 bp, 11 predicted proteins | sample MGYA00581734_ERZ1740070 | MGnify/ENA primary metagenome ERZ1740070 (study PRJEB43018, sample SAMN04849744) | marine metagenome | isolation source: floating plastic debris | place: Pacific Ocean | collected 2008-09-01 | study: EMG produced TPA metagenomics...
AAGAGGTTATCGAAAATGCTGTACACACTGCCAAACGCTTTTTCCAGCTGCCACCCGAAATTAAGATGACAATAGCGCCTAAGCATCTGAATCCTAGCAACAGCAACACATACAGAGGCTACATTCCTTCCTCGGTGTTTGGTAAAGAGTGCTGGGATATCGCAGATCCCATCAGAAAAGTCAGAGAAGATTCAACAGATTTCACCACAGAGCTAAACAAGTTTCCAGAAGAAATGACTAACGAACAGATAATCAGCATTGAGGATTACTTCACAGCACTTCATGGCCTCACTACCAAACTGATAAAAGGGATCTACGAGATATTTGGAGCAGATCCGACGATGGTAGGTAGTCTGTAGATTCAAACTTAAAAAGACATCTAAAACTTTATTCTAGGATCTGTATGATATAACACTTGTTACCTAAATATGGTTGAGTTCAATTGTCACTCTATTGGCTGAGACTCAGGCACTTGACCTACAGGTCAAGCCTGCTTGGAACGGTTTCCACTTTCCAGCTGTGAAATCCAGATTGGAGAAGGTGCTGAATTAGCCTACGAGTAACAAAAAACCCCAAGGAATTTCATATACATGTAAATCTTGAAGGGGGACATCACGTAATGCACATTGCAAAACCACTTATTTTCTGGAGATTCTTCAGGTTAGAGGTAGATATTCCCCTGAAACTTCGGGGATCCTGAAATGATCTTCCCTGGCGGACAGGTTTAGCATTGTATATTACTTATTGTCACTTTTATGATCCATATAAAATTCTTTGAGAATTCTTGTGTTCGTAAGCAATATTTTCAACCGCTCTATTGACCCGCTTCTACTACATACACATATACCTTAATCACACTCTCCAGGCAAGAAATGTAACGAGACGCCCTGAGGCTGAGGTAACTATGAGACTTAATCACTATCCTCAACATGAGGAGGGATACAGTCCTGCTGAGATATCAGCCCAGGACGGTACCAAACTCTGTTGTGAGACACACGCTGATAGCGGTCTACTCACAGTTCTCTATCAGGATAATGTCGGTGGCGAGTAAGATATAGCTCGTTATACAGGCTTTACAACATTATCACACCTGCCTTTGACTTTGACATCCTTCCTACAATCAAAGAAGTATGCTGATGAACAAAATAATATCAGATCCATTTATATCTGGTGAAACATAATGATTTCGGCATGAAGGTTTAGGTACAAGGCAATAGGTGACTTTAAATTGTTTTACTGTGACTAAAACCCAATAGTCCCATGCACTAACACGGAGAACATTTTGTGATAGGTATTCACTGTTTGATATATATCTCTAGATTACTAACACTATAATTTACAGGTTTACAGGTGCAGAGTCCTAATACAAACCAGTGGTTGGATGTACCCTGTAACCCAGAAGCATTCGTTGTGAATACTGGTGTGGCCATGCAGAGACTTACAAATGATCATTACAAGGTAGCATACCAGAACATATGTCATGAGTGAAACTGTTTTGATGCGATGAACGCCTTTGGTAATCAAATGCACACCCTGGAAAGGCAAAAAGTTGTACCAGTACAAGCGGCAATCAGCTCTAGCCAATATAAGCATGTAGAATAGTTCCCAAACGCAATCACCGAAAGACATGCTTAGAAGTATACCTAAAAGTAAAACTCACAAGGTTATCCCCTCTCACTGGATGGACTTTATGTACTTTGATTTGGATTAACTGAATGCTTGTAGGCAACTTACCACAGAGTGAAGATGAGCAGCTTAGAGAGGCTCTCCATACCTTTCTTCTTTCTTGGCCCTCCAGCTTCTGACATTGACTCGAGAGTTTTATGTCCTAATGAAGAGCCTCTGTACCCTGTTACTACCTGGAAACAGTTCAACATTGACAGAATGTCACAATTCAAGGAGTACAAAGACAGAATTGCTTGAAAAATGTCGCAAAACACATGGTGCAGACTGGAATTTAACTGTTTTATTTTTGTAGATCAAGAGTAGTAATAAATTGCATTATATGTACATGCATGGCCTTGTATAAGTTATATAAATTTAAAATTTCAAAGAAGTGTGTTCATAAGTCTGCTTTTCAAGCTTTTCTAGCTCAGCTGTAATGTTTTACATGTGAATCACATCACTAAAAAACTCATCATGCACTAGCTAGAATGATTACTGTTTTCCACACTAATAAATAACCAATTATATAAGGAGTTGTGTTGTCATTAAAACCGAGGGAATAACTTCTACATTACTCATTTTGATACAAAATATTACCAATGCATATTTCAATGAACACAAATACTTGCTGCTAGAGGTAAAAGTCATCCATTATTGAGAACCTGATAATACAGGTAACTACCAAGGGGAATTCGATTTCATGGATTGCATGACAGATGATCAAATTTTTATAAACAAATCGATGAACTTGATGAAATTTAAACTGACAATATACCCTATACACATTTTAGCTAGTAAAACTTCTCACACTTTCAAGTTAATCAAGTAAATTAGCTCATTTAATTTTAGCCTTTTGGATTCCTTTCCATTATCACATATATAAAATACCATATAGTCTCGCTTTATAGTCATGCGGCTAAATACCGTAAAAACTCACTTTATAGTCAAGCGGCTAAATGGTGAGCGCGGCTAATATAATGCGAATTTAGTCACTGGCTAAATATTGAGGGTCATTTCCTTTTTAGATAGAGATGGGACTAAAAAGTGAGACCATGAAACTTAAATGGACTCGTGTTTTAGCCACGGTGACTAAACGGTGTAATGTGTCTAAACCATGGGCATATAATAGTTATTATAATAGTTATTATATGCCTATGGTCTAAACTAACGAAGGCTAAAATAATGGCTAAAATAAAAATTAATTTTTTTATCTTGATATGGGGTGATTCACCATCTAGCCGGGAGACTATAAAGTGCGACTTTACGGCAATAGTCCAATGGCTACTATTAAAATTAGCCACCTCAAGTAGCAAAAACGGAAAAAATGAGTGCTGATTTATACTTTTTGTATGAAGGGTATTAAAATAACCTCGATTCCATTACTCTGTGAGAAAAGCAATGGATATTGTCAAAACCTTGGTTTTATTTTTGAAATTAGAGTGACAAAGTGACATACGAGTAGAAGAGTACACTTCACTCTGAGCTAAATGCTGTTCATAAAACATGGAGAGTGCAGTTCCTCAGATTGATATTGGAGCTCTTTTGGATGGCAGTTTGGCAGAAGAACAGAGACAATCAGATGGACGTATATACATATACATATATACCATTCATTACGCTATTGGGGCTCTCTGCACATGATGCTGCTTTCATTTTCTTCAAAGATAGGGGTTTCATTTTCAAAGCTAGCATGCATCTTCAATATTTGTTCTTCAATGGTCAGAAATTGTCACATTTTGGAAGAACCCTTCAATCTTTATATACAAATTTGATCATCTTCAATCTTCAATCAATCAATATTAGAGTCAAAATCTTTTCTTCCATGATTACACCCCTGTATCTTCAATCTTCATGAAAATACGCTGGGAGCCCCCCCTATTCATTCCCCCTATTTATTGGGGGAGCCCCACTATTCATCTCATCCCATGACCAGGGCAATAAAAAATATAATAATGGATATATCAATATACTGTTATAATATATTGTTTTCCCCTCACCATACCATTCAAAATCCGTATTTCAGGGGGTACAAAGTCCTGACACCCAGCAGTGGATAAATGCACAATGTAATCCAAAGGGGATTCTTAGTGAATACAGGAATGGTAATGCGGATTATGACCAATAATCACTACAAGGTGACAGAGTTAGTTTTTCATGTTGTTTGTTTACTTGTCATGATTCATTGTACTGGAAAACAAGTTGAGTCAAGGAAGTTTTCCTTGTGCTGCTAAAGCCAAGCCTCACCAGACTTTCTGATGAGGGTGAGATGGCACAAATTGCTGGCCAGTCTCGCTCTATATTGATTGCGCTTTTGCTTGTACAGCTCTACTAGTTTATGTTTTCAACAGGTCTGGTTGATTCGTTGTTAGAATGTACATGTAATACACTTTATGAAAGTAATTTAATGTTGCTTGCCCGCTTGTGCTCACATACAGTGATTAATATAAGGCAAAACTCAGCTGATACTCCCAGTAAAAGTGGAAAAAAGTAGGCTAACAGTTATGAGGCACTACATGTATTATAATTGAGCTTTTATGTACAGTACTATCAAAAAACGTTGTTTAATGATTTTCTAATTTTGTAATGTTTCCAAAGCCTAACTTCACATTGTACTCCATTTCATGTTTAGATTATCAATGCATATATTTAGTCAAGTTTGGCATGTGCTATATATGGCAGCTGAATTTGTGAGTGGCAGCGTACCCGGATATAAGCCAACAAACAAATTCATGAAGCAAGCAATGATAACACATTAAAAAACACAAATATTTCGATTCCGCAGGCCACATATCACAGGGTCAGAAAGAGCAGCAGGGAGCGCATTTTTCATTATGGGACCGCTGAGTGAGACGTAGTCATGTGTCGATTCCTCGGGTTGGGTCGGGTAATAGGCCGTCTGGTAGGGACAGTTCTGGGTCGGGTATTGCCTTATAATGCGTACCAAGGGTAGGCAACTTTTTAGCAATATTCCAAGTAACAGATTTGGTCAGAAAAATAGTTAGTATAGGGGTTTTAGGGCATGCTGAGTCCAAATCTGGCCTTCAATTTGTTCTCAAAACATCCATTCAGCGTTAACGGACAGGTTTTTAATTTTTTTTTGTTCATCCTCTGATTTATCTGCGTTTATTCATATCGTCATGATGAAAACAATGCAAGTTTTGTTTACACTACTCGATTCTACCCGGACCAACCCAACCCTCCTTTTTCTGAAATTATCCGACCGGATTTGACTTGCATTTTTCCTACCCGACACAACACTAGTGAGACGATTGACTCAACGAGATTTATGTACTGACGAGGAGCCAGAATATCCAGCAATCACGTGGAACACATGCAAACTGAACAAACTGGCAGAATTAAAAGAATACAAAGACAGAATACCGGAGCACCAGAACTAATAAACGTCTCGAACACTTCATCGAAACAGGCAGTCAACAAATTCTGGAAGGCTTTTGGCAATTTTGGCAAGTTCAAAGGCAATTGAGATATGGCAAAAATGAGCTTGTAGCGTTTTATTTATGACATGGAAGGCAACAAACCATTGTATAAATGGCAACATGTATAATATTCATTATACCAGCAATCAGGAAAAAAACTGTTTAGCATATTTTGAAGAGAAAAATAGTTATGCATCAGATCCTTTCCAAGCACTGGTATAGCACAAAAATAAATAAGAAAAATAGATTATATCTAATTTTACATATATTTCCATATGGATATCACAAGTAGGTACTGTAAAAAAGTTCCAAGAATAAAATCACTATTTTCTGGCCATAAGATTAGCCCAGAGGTTACTAGCAGCTAAGTTGTTGAGTGCCAAAGCTTGTGTTGGATCTGTAGGAGGGAAAACGCCAAACGGCTGATTAAATAAGCCAAACGCTGGACCTCCGGGAGCGAGTGGGGATGTCTTTGCCTTCAGTTTTTCTATTTCAGCTTCTTGTAGTCGCTTTTCTTTGGCCCTCCGATTCTGAAACCAAATCTTCACCTGTAAATATATCAATAAAAATTTTACTACTACTAATTTCCGTTGTAGCAAGGATGGCCAAATGAGGTGCTAGTGACTTCTACAGACAGACGATGTCAATGACTACTACAGCTTTGCAGTCAAAATTCTATAATGATCAACTGGTACATTAAAAACCTATGCCAATTGAAAGTTTGGCGCCACATTATCAGCATTATGAAATTTTTGATATTTTAGGAGTCTTTGATCAGTTTTGTGTTATTAATGATGGGAAACTAGTAATTAATCTAAATGTTCAATAAATGATGTTAATTAATCAAACAGTTATAAATCTTCATATTTTCATAATGCGTAATTGATGTCATGTAATAGGCCTTCCAAATAAGAAGACCGACACTCGATTGTTTTTAGACCATTATTCACCGCCCCGGCAACTGACACCTTACACAATGAGAAATTATTCAAAAGTGCGGCAGCAAACTGTGGTTTTATCATGTAAAGAAACTCAGTTTCCCAGCTACAACCCGGCATACCTCACAAAAAATACCAGATAAATATTGTATGTAGTTAAACTATTGGTGTTTGCTGAAGCGAAGTGAAAATTGGAATTACTCAACAAAGGGATACACCTTCCATGCCAACAAGATGTTGTACAGATAAAGAAACAATTTTTTCTCTTTGAACTAGCTCAATTCATTTAAAATCTCATTACAAACTCAAATTGCATGAAATTGGATGAAAATCTTTTTAATTACTGTCCATTGATCCACATTAGGAGGAAGATGAGCCAATCCTTTTTGTATACAACTCAGCACAACACCTAAATAACGATGCTAAAAAAGTGTGACTCATGAGAGTAGGTAGATGAATTGAACTCTGCCTGATTGGCTCTTTCTTTTCTTTTGGTGTAAGTACTTGACTTTCTCATTATATTTAATTGAACTTTAAAACTTGGGCTTGTCAATACATCTTGTCATCATTAGTTAATACAAATTTATGCTATTGAGATTAATTATAATTGCCTTGGGTTATGACAGGCTGCTCCTCTCATATGATACTATGACCCACCACTCCTCACTAAAACCAATGAAACTGGACATGGAAGTGTGCAAAACATACTTGAACATCAAAAAACTTCATATATCCATTTGCTGTGTGTAAGTTGTAATAAACTGCCAGAATATAACCAAGGGCTAACAACTGCCATGTAACATGCTAGCACAATCGAATATAGCATCTTCTTACCTGTGTTTCTGTGAGATTGAGGGTTTTAGAGAATTCTGCGCGCTCGGTTATTGAGAGATACTGCTTATTTGTGAACTTCTTCTCTAGTTGCACTAGTTGGGTAGTTGTGAATGGGGTTCGAGGTTTTCTGTTTGACTTGTGCTTCCTCAGCGTACATTTACCAGGTGGGATCGGCTGACTGGTGAGGGAACTTCCTACAATGCAAAAGCAGTCTGTCAGCAAATTGCAAACATATTGCTCAAGAATTATGCAAATTTGGGGTCACCAGTATAATTGTCATTATAAACTCGGCTCATCTAATGTGTCATTTTTTCCAAGCATAAAATATACAAATAGCATGATGAGCAATCTAAAGAGAATGTCCAGTTTTAAGCTAGAAAAGACGATTGAAAATTATATCTTATTTATCAATCAATCAATCAATCACTCAATATGGGTGTACCTGGCCCACCCTAGACGAAGAAATTTTACCTAGTGAAAAGTTTCACACTTCTTGGTTTTACAGGTGAATTAGCTGATTTTATTTAAGCCTTGATATCTTTGATAAAGCAGAAATTTTAAATAATCTACCTCCATTATAAAAATGGCAAAAATCAATGGTGACGAATACCTTTTGCGTACATGTATAACACAAAACTAAAGTGAAGGTTATAAAGCAGCTTTATGACAAGACAGGCCAACTGCAACAGTAAAAATCCTCTTTGGTGTTTCCTTTCTTGTTGCAGTTTTGAAAATAGTGTAAAGGTAAAGACCGTAACCCAATGTTATTGTCGCTGAGTTACAATAGAAAAAGAATCATTTCTCTTTAATTACCAGAAACAAAACAAATAACTTACTCGGAGATTGTGGTGAGGTTGGTGAGAGAAGTGACGCTGCCGGGTTGGACATCAGACCCGCTGACATAAGCCATGGATATAACAGCGCATGATGAGGCAGCTGTGGTGGTGGTGCTGCCATTGAATGTCTCATAAAACTGGCTCTCTGCTGTAAGGCTGCCGCCATCGACAGAGCTGGTAATGAAGCTGTAGCACCAGTAGTAACATGCGTGTGATTAATGTTAGCTGTTGAGTTATTAGATAAGTCACTGTGAGGAGAGGAGCAGTTTGAGTGGTGAGAACTCTGCTGATCAGTGTCCATGTCTGTTTGTTGTGCGGATGTAGAGTTTTGACTCGATGGTCTATGTTCTTCTGAATCTCTGCTGCCGGATAATAAAGAGTCCACACTAAAGCTCAGCTTCTTGGACGGAGAGATCGGGGGAGATGATGCTATGGGTGACTGCGGAGATCCCATATTCTTATTCTGCTACAGCGTAGTCACGTACACAGTCTGACGATATTATTCCCAAAAATGACGGCTTGCAATGAAAGCGATAGTTTTAAAATCAAACACTTTTTTCAAGTGCCTGCTTTTTTGAAACTCTTACAAGGAAGCCAAGATCAACAGTGATCACCAAGTGCCGAAGAGAAGACTTTATATTCCTTTGTGTTTCTATGCCAATAAAGTGCTTCTCCTAACAAGATTATGAAGTGATTGTTAACATGTGGAGGGGAATACAATTAGTGACAATCATTGTTTGAAATGTCTGTATCCATAGCGATAAAAACCGAAGTGTTATGAAAGCGGCCAATAAAATTCTACTCACAGTCGCACACCAAGACAGCTGATTGGCTAGCATAAATTCATGGGCTACCTGGGATTCCTGTATCAAATCATCGTTCAGTGGCAGTGTGGATTGTATTATGAAAGTATGGATGGCAATGGTAGTCACTAAATCAGTCCCTAAGTGACAGCAGATTGCTGAATAACTAGAATATGATTATCAAGAAAAATAGAGAATTATTGAAAGATCCGTAGATGTGCGATTTGTACAACGGGCATAATATTGGCTGCGCACACAAAATACCAGTATAAAACCTAAATAGAAATATTGAACTGGTATTTGTGATTATTCATTTTCTGCACATAAAAACGGAGAATGTTGTTGAAACGATTTGAATTTCCACATCCCTCTCCTGATTTTCAAAAAAGTATCTAAGTATCAAAAAAGTCATAGAATCAAAAAACAACAGAAATAGAAATTTTGCTTTGAAAATACCATTAATTTTGCCTAATATAACACCCCTGTCGTGCCTCAACAATATTTTAATTTTTAATAAATTGTTACTCTCCGATATTGAAATACTTCAGAAGTCCATGATCATAGAACATACCAGTACCTTGCGGATTATAGTACTTGGGAATATCATTGGCCTTGATTCAAACAGCAAGTTCACTTTGTAGAGAGAGGTCCGTAAATTTATGTGCCAAAAGGTCCATGGTGGGGAGGTGCAATTGGAGACGAAGCCAATAAATGAGGACACATAATAAATTTCTAAGGCTCTAAGCAGCTATAAAACTGAAACAAATAAAGAAATATAACCGTTGACTTTGCTTAGTTTGAAGTCGCAGATTCTAAATCATAATTGACAGCCGGCCTGATAAAAATGCTGATAAAATCTCATGACATTTTTCGTAAATGATCATAATAGTCAATTGCTTAATAGGTAACCAAAAACAATAATTATATGCAATTATTCATCTTATTTAATTCCACTGCTTTGGTTTATTTGAATCATGTAATTTCAAATTTGTTTCTTAATGTTTTCTAATAGTAACATTAATTGTTTGATCTTTAACAAATGCCACTACAAATTAACCACTAGAAATATTGGTTATCTGCCTAGATCAGGGTATTGAAGCTACCAAAGGGCAAGGCAGCAAACCAAAATCCAAGACTGATAAATAGAACTGTGCAGCAGCGAGCCAAAAGGCTGAGCTATTAAGAGATCTCACTTTCATATTATCGCTTTGTTTTCCTGGCGATATTAAAATTCGACCAGGAAATTAAAATTTCTTTGGAAATTGTATGCGTTTCCACAACACAATTCTGTGTAATGAAGAAACTTGTACAGAATTTCAACATCAGGTACAAAATGGCAAGAGGTGTGTCAAAATAGCCAGGAAATGGTGAGACAAATGCTATAATTATACACTGTTTTATCATAATCTAATATTAGAAAATACAAAAACTTTGGCAGCGGCAATCTGTGAGACCAAGATTTCCGTTTGTTGGGAAATTATGTGTTTTGTGAGATGATTCAAAAATAACGGATTACCATATCATCACAGCATGAATTATGAATGAACTAATCCCAAATTGCAAGTTTTTGCACCAATTGTGTGTACACTTGATATTGAAATTAATGCAGATTTGATTTTATATTCAATGTGGAGTCAAATAGAGTTCTTTCCAGACAAACGAAAATTTTATACCGGTATCTGGTGAATATTGAGAGGCTAATAACTTATTTTGAAAGGCCAAGGAGAATTGCAAGGTCAGTACGATGTAATTATGAGGTAATGTTGATGACCGCCAAAACAGGTATTGCAATTTGCAAAAAAATAGATTGATAAGATAGAAAGATTGGTAGTCATCACTCTTGCACGCAAAATTTTTAATTTGATGTCAATAGAAAGCAAGACGTCGAATACATGAAGAGCTAGGCCTCCTGCAATCAGTTTTGAGTCGAGGAGAAATAGAGCAGAATTGTGAGTATGAGGACATATGGGTGTGCCATGCATGGAGGCTATGTTGGCGTTCACGCACCATTTTTGTTTCCAGGGTTATTCTTTTATGTTTATATAGAGAGCCCCAACCCAAAAAACCCAGAATGCCCCACACCACAGGCCCCAAACCCCATCAACTGAAAACCCCAACCCCAAAAACCCAATATAAGACCCCAACCCCAAACCACCATAAATGAGCCAAAATAAGAAAAAATTATAAAGAATAACCCTGGGAAAAAATATAGCGGCGTTCACATCAAGACCAGAAATATGGGAGTTTATAGTTGACATATCAATTGGAGAATGAGAAATACATATTGATATAGCTGTCAGAGGGTGTCAAAAATTTTGGATGCAGATTAACACTGCACTCTACACATCAATCGTATAACCCCCAGGCCTCCTAGACACACCCCTTTGTATTACCTCTCACCCAAAAATAATAATAATTTAGGATAAAACAAAATTCAAATATTAAATCTCATTGGTCCAAAGTAGCTGTGCCTAAATTGAAAAGTCTATAAATTAGGAAATTGACTGTCAACAGAAAAGTTATTTAAAATATTTAGAATTCTATAGAGGGTTTATGCAGATATATTTCACAATTATCAGTGGAAGAGGCTCCAAAACCAATCAATAAATCAAACAATTTGTAACAAGTTGATTATGAACACAAGTGTTTTGATAATTGATGCAAAGCAAAATAATTAATCTCTTCAACAAAAAATGGATTAAAATAGCTGATAATTGATGATAGAATCATTAAAGGAAGGAATGAGCTGATCAAGTTCAAATTATAAGTTAAGGCACTTATCAACAGCTCACAGGTTTTAATAAAAATTTTCTGGTAGTGGAGATTAAACCTGAGGGCGTCAGCCTAATTAGTGATTGATCTACAGAGCACGCTAAGTTTGATCCACCTCGTGCATGCCAAGCAGGAGGGGTGAGGCAAGCTACTTATAAAATCAAGTGTTACAAAACTAAAAAAGATGTTTTGAGCAGGATTTCTGATTTATTCCCAATGAAAGACAGGCAGCTTCAAATAGATCGTCAAAAGAAAAAAATATTCGTGTCCTGGATATATCAATGTTAGTAGTTGATAAATTACTTATTATTACGGATTGAGTTTTGCATAAAACAATAGTGTTTCTCTTTTAACCTCTTTCAACTCAAGGGGGATGACTTTAAATTAGATTTTGCAAATTTGCAATGATGAATCGGGATCTCGCAAACCAACTTTTGATCTCAGACCTAGCAATGGACTCTCCCACATTGGATTGAGCGTTCCTGGAAACTGCACCATGTAATTAAATTTCGGACATAAGAATGAGGGAAATACGGACTTCTGTCTCTCAAGTATTTCACAGGAGAATCGGTGCAATATATACCCAAACCAGGGGTACCGACTATGATCATTCACCATTACATATTGCACCCAGACCGCACCTAAGTCGCCATCAAAGAGAACTACAAATCTGTGGAATGATGTCAATGAGGCAGGTTGATGACAAGGTCACCCTTTTTTAAAGCTTTTATAGTGGAGGATTGACCAAGAGCCTTCTATATAGTCACTGCATAGACCAGAAAACTGCAAATGTCTGAAGCCTGAAGAGTGATTATTCTGAATGAAATATGTGAGTACATATCATGAACAGGCATCAAAAAACCTGCCAAACAATCAGCAAAATGAAAAGAGACTGGCATCCTCCTCGATATTCTGAATGTTCAATGGTTATCTCAACAGAACGCAATCAATTCACATGAAATCAATTCCAGAGGGGGCACTGCGTCCATGAGAGGCAATAGATTGACATCTGAGTTAGGCTGAGACAGTAAAACATACATGAGCAATACCCCATCCTGTGGTTCGCTCTGAACCGAGGAGGAGACGACATCTAATGCTGGAGAGGAGTACTATCTGCGATTGATTTACTTGGTAGTTGGTGTGTTGTATTTTGTGTGCAGAAATTAGTAGACAGCTCGTATATTAGTGATAAATAACATTTACTCGTAATATACTACCAATGATCAATGATCACAATAAATTAAAAACAAAATTATTGCTAATTTGTAACCAATTATATGGCAAGATTTATGAGAGGGTTTCATCAGTCAGTTGCTGTGGCTTGCCAAATAATTGCATCAAAAATTTCCGAAACTCATAGCACAGGCATAGCACAGCACAATACATTGTACATATTTTGGGAGTCTGTGCTGTTAGAGACTAAATAAACTGAAAAAAATGACATATTTTTGTGTCACCTTCATTATTAGATTTCACCAGATGAGTCTTTTTGGGCACGGTTTTGACGCCTCGAGTGTGAATTAACTTTCACTTGTAGAACATAAATCAAGAAATAAAACTGTAACTCACAATCTATTTGTCATAATTGTAGACCAGTGGCGCCGTCTACTAATAAAACTGCAACAAAATCCAGACAATAAAATGCTCAAACAATAATCAAAGGCGAGGTGGCAAAAAGAGGGAGAAGAGGTTAACAGCCCTAAGAACTCCAAGGTTTGAGACCAGAAACCGGTCCAACAAGCGGTACAGGTACTTGAGATTTCTAATAATTGGTTATGACATTATTGACAATAAAATTCATAATTAGAGTCTTTTTGGATCCCATCATATTTTTAAACATCCATTGAACAGTAAATAGTTTTGAATTTTGTCAACAGAAGTGTGTGACACAAATGTAGTAAAATATTATAAATGCTGGTTTATAGCACTGAGCTAGCATTCTTCGCCTATCTGATGGGAATATCATATCGGTAAGCTCTAATGGGCCATGTAACTACACAACTTCAAAACGACGGACTCATCCAATTTGACATGGTAATCAGATCAAAGAGCCAGCAGCACCTAATCAGAGCAATTATGGCACAATGAATTTAATTTTCCACCTTTCCTTTTTTTATCGTTGTGTGAGATCTTATGATCATGACTGTGCATTAGTGAAATATTTATAAATAGTAAACATACGCCTGGCAGCGCTCTCTAGTTAGTGGTGGGATAAAATTGTTGGCAGCTCATCACAGAAAACAGGTGGTGATTGGACCCCGGTTTCTAGTAATGGGTAACATAAAATTACCACCATGATATTCTCCTTGACAATATTGCACCTTCAAATAAGATACACATTTATTTATTTTAATTATTACTGATACACCATTCCTGGTACAAGGTGAGCACAACTGGCACCTGAAAACTAGCTGAGTAAGACAGGGATATAATATAACCAGTGAGATTTATTTTTCACACGATTGGTGACTAATGAGAGTATTGGTACCAGTCACTGCCTACCGCCATCCCATTTGTTTCAGATATGGCTCCAAATCCTTCATACTGACAGCCTGCAAGTAGCTGCCTCTTTTCTTTCGTGTCCACCATTTACCAGCAGCCGCTGCTTTGCTGCCTATTTTCGTGTATTCATACAGATAATGCTCCAACCTTATATATCTATAACAGTCACATGCATGATTCTTGGAAACATTTGTTTCAAATCAGCAAATAGCCTATAATTTCAGAGAAGAATGGTACCATACTCCAGGCTCCAGCAAATTCAAAAAATCATAATGCCACTTTTTTGTACATTGGCAATGTTTGTGCCAAGTTAAAAAGATTTCAAAGCAGTTCCCACGATATTCAAACGATGTTTGCCTTGTCAGTACCCAGCACTCTAAGCCCATTTTAAAAAAATGTTCCGTAATTACATTCTTTACAGGAGACAAATTTTAAAATTGAAACTTTGTCCCTCCCTCAGGACCCCCGGGTGATTCTGAGACAGAGTGACGGGAGATTTGTTAAGTTATAATTGTCTTCCACATCAAGAACCAGTGGGACAAAAGAAAACCAGCGATCTGGAAAGGTCGCCATTCCTGTTACTGTCCAGGTCATTCAAATTAGAACAATAAGACACCACTTCAGGTTGTGCCTTGTTGGCTGCCTATCCCAATTAGATGACGTGGTACCACTAGATAATTATATAAATTATTATCTACTCGGGATGTTTGCGGATACAGCTGTGAATTCATATATATGTAGATCATCGTTGTCATCTGTGGGTGTTGTCAGGCAGTGGAACGTTCACCAAACTACTGCCTGCAGCAATCACCTCGTTAATTTAATTATTTATCACAAAATATTTCAAACATGTCAGCGCAACACCTGATCTATCACGTAATTAAAATGGCTTTTAAGTTTTAAATGAATTTCACTAAATGAAAAGAAACAAAAACAGGAGTTTTTTTGAGCCGCTGAAGTGGATATTAATTATTTAAACCATAGCAGCTCTTGAACTTATGACAACCGGAGCGCCACTATATCCCACTCGAAAATCTAGGGCTGTGATATGAGATCACCAAACAAAAACTACTCTAGACACCAAGACAATCCACAGTTACGTGTTGGAATTTCCAAAACAACACGTACAATGCCAAAATATGCTCCTATTTGGAGTAAAGTTTTGAAGTGCTAATAAAACCATTAGCAACTTAGTTCACTGCTTCCATGCTCTGCACTCACTAAAATCACTTCTCAGACACCGAAATTGCCACTCGCAAGAAATACTGTGACACGTTGTGTTTGAAAAATGGTTATTAGACAAACTGGGCTGATTCTGATCATTTGTGAACCAAGCCCCAAATTCAAGCTAGCATGAAATGAGTTTAAGTTTAGTTCAAACAGCAATTTGCTGCAATAGATTGTTGAGAATTTGATCATCAAAACGAATTAGCGAACAAAAATTAGGATTAATAAGATGGCTATCAGCACATTGAAGCCATCGAGAATTTACGCTAGATGGAACATTTCTATTAATTTCAAGAGCTCCTTTTGTGGTAAGCCTTCGGACAAATTCTAATCACTGCAGCTATATATATCGGTACCAGGTACTTGTCTCAAAACAAATTGCAATCATTATATAACCCATACACTAAAAGTATTCATCGGCATTATTTTCCCTTTTTCGTTACTTGCAGGTAGCCTAATTAAAAAAAAACTTGCACCTAGTTTCTCTTTATTTATGACGGTGCTATTGGAGAGTTAACCAGCTAAAATAAAAATAGCTTATCGACCGAAAAACCAAAGTATGATACTTCTGTATAGGGTATACAGGGTATTGCATGATTAGAGTGATGTCCAAAAAATAAAAAATCAGTAATTCATTAGTCACACAACTTGTCAAAGAAAGAGCAGACCAGAGCAATTAGGATGAGGGATCAATGGAGATGACAGAAAGCTGATGAGAAGAACCAGGAAGGTGAAAGAGGGATTAATAATTGCACCATTCCCATCAGCTTTTGTCTTGTATTTATTAACTTCATATAGTAAAACTTACTTTGGAGGTTCTTCTCCGTGGAATGGATTATGAGATATCAGACCCATAGTTAACTCATCATTTACCAGCAGCTTTGCCACCAGATGTATCAGCCATGGGTTGTGTTGGTAGTTCTGAAATAGAAAGGGATGTTAAAAAAGAGCAGATAACTACCCACTAAACAGACCTATTTCATTCTGCTCAGGTACAGAACTTGCTAAAGTGCTCACACTCATAACCAAATGGAGTTTTGGCGTCCAATATCAGAGGGTTTGATAGTTGTTTGGTACCAACAACTACAGATTGTTTGAAGTATGATCGCTAAGACTAGTACTGAACGTGAGTTTCTTATTCTGTAAAACCAACCATAAAATTGATAAAAATTAAAAATCTAAAACAAACCCAACAGCATTTATAGAAAGAGAGGTGGTACGCAAGTTTTCAAAAAACAAAAGTGATTGTTCATCCTAAAAAACTATATCAGAAACTTAATACAAAAATGTTTTCGATCTCAAAGCACTTTAGTTAGACCCAAACCCTCAGGTAAATGTTCACACTAGTAATAGTAAGAGCGTGAACATCTACCCTGGAGTTTCTATACAGGACAGTTTAAATGTTTAGAATTTAGAGTCTATTGAAATGGCACTTTTGGCCGTCATTGGCTGAGTATACGAGTTCAAATGATAAATCTTTGCTCCCTGGGGCTAGCAAAGTCTAAGTGCTCAGACTACATAAATCTTAGCTTAGCTGGATTGCAGATCTTTTCCTCAGAGCTTCCTGAATTAATAGTTCTTGAATTTATAGCAAAAGCTACAATTACAGTATGACCAATTCTTTGGCTGGATAAATGTTATCACAGTTCCTTATATCTACTCATTATTCTGGTTCATTGGCACTCAACTATAAAAATCTTGGATAAACGTAAATACCAACAAAACATCTTGGTGTAGCAAGATGACAAAAGTAGTCTAAGCGAGTATGAGGCTGGCTGTATTGTTTTTGTTTATATCCCGATTTTTTAGTACAGAAGGCACAATTTATCGTCGATTTGGGGAAGGAGGTACCATATTAAAACAGAATTTTCCATTTTGTTTTGAAAAAATTAATGCTTGCTGATGTCCGGTACAATTTCATTTTATGATCCAATCTCTACGCTGAGGGCAACAGGCTGGTCGACTGGATCAAGTTGTTTTATTCGTGTGGCCGAATTGTCATAAACTGCGAAAAACCTTATCCCTGAAATACTAGTGAAGAAGCTTCCGACTGGGGTTTTTAAAGTGCTGGTATAAAATCAAATACACATCCTGTCCAGAGGAAGTGATGCCAGAAAATTTTCACAAGTCTCATAAAAATCTACTGAAGTTATTCTACTCACTACCTTTACATTAACTTTACTGTGAATTTCTCTTATTTTGGATCGCTTTATGGGTATGCTGCAAAACATTCTACACGAATGAGTATTATCCACTAAAGTCCAATTTTTCATCGAAACAAATTTGTCCAATTTCATATTTAAAAAATCATAATTAATATCGGCAAGTCTATCCAGAGCTGGATTCAAACTGACATTCTATGTAATATTATCAACCCGTATTTCTTGAAGCACATCACCAGGTGATAACACTTGAATATATGACACCAGTATTGAAAGGAAAAAGAAAAGCTCAATTGCCTCTTTTTTTGTCTAAGTGGCACACCAAGCTCAAATATACAAATAAAGCTATTTTTCACTAAGACTTTTTGTCAAAATCAATTTTGGCAGGTGTTGGCTAATAGGTAGCAGTCTTTTCCAGGTACCCAAAATTCATAGAAAGGTGAAATTATCAAATAGATCAATAAAAATTTTTCAACAGGTACAAGTGCAAAACATCGTCGCTTTCATCTACTGGCGATCCCACGACTCAACCCTCCTGTCATCCTCTCATAATATGTAACTTTTGAGTTCTTACTCAATGTCACATGTAGTACCAATGCCTGGCGTCATCGATCTATTTATTGCTGCAGTAATAGCCATAACACCTATCCTTTATTCTGTCATACAGCGATGTTCAGCTCGCTAGTAATAAGCGCAGGGGATTGTAAAAATGAGTAAATTACATGTATAAATATTCCATAACCAGGATGAGACATGCAAAA
>ERZ1740070.1039-NODE-1039-length-17915-cov-4.916181_pt1 | contig 17915 bp, 22 predicted proteins | sample MGYA00581734_ERZ1740070 | MGnify/ENA primary metagenome ERZ1740070 (study PRJEB43018, sample SAMN04849744) | marine metagenome | isolation source: floating plastic debris | place: Pacific Ocean | collected 2008-09-01 | study: EMG produced TPA metagenomics...
CAAAGTAAACCGCGCCCGCAAGGCACTGCATTTGATCGGTAAGGGCACCGGCTTCAACACCATCAACCAGTTCCCGAAGTGATCCAGCGCTTGCGTGGGAGACCGCGACTTCATCCACATTTGCGTCAAACGCGGCATCACCAGGAAGGGGTTGCGAGACGGCGTTCGAGACAAAAGAGATCGTCTCACTCTCAGCGGGCATCAGTTCGACACTCTCAGCCTGTTGCTTTTCACTTACCAAAGGAGCGGTATCGCCCTCGTAAGTAGCCTGTGCAAAGGCCACCGCGCCATAGGCGCTTGAGAAACTCAGAGCGGCGACCAGCGCAAACGCACTTTGACCAATAAGGGAAGTCTTGCGACTCATGTACACACTATATTCGTGCGGTGGACAAGCTCCGACGCAGGTTGGAACCAAGTGCGATCTTTCGCGAGGTTTAAAGGTGGTTCAAAAAGGCCTGCCGGCCGCCCCCCGTCTGCGTGCCAGCTGGCTGACCGAATTGCCAAACCACTGGCCTCCGCGAGGAAGCGAGCCTGCAGATAGTTTCAAACGAAACAAAATCAAGTTAATTCGGCAAAAGATCGATAAAACGCTGTGGATCTTCGATATCGAGCTCCAGGATCCATATATCCGGGTCCTGTTTCCTGCGTCGTTCGAGGTACTCTGAAAATTCTAAAGGGTTTTCAGGATCTTGCGCTTTGGACTGAACGAAAGTGCGCGTTCCGTCGAGTTGCGGCATTCTTTCGTAAAGCTGGGTGTTTTCCCCGTGATACATAGTTACCAAAAGGATCGTGCCTGCGTCCTTTTCGCCCTTGGCCAGAACCATCGCTGATCCGCCATGGGTTTCTGCCAAGCGGATAAGACTTCCAATTTCAAGATGGGCAGGCAAGCGCATGACGGGTCAACATTAGAGGGGCCTCAGCCCTGATCCGAATATCCAGGCAAACCCGACAATGCGATTCGCGAGCGCATGAAGGTGCCCGTGCCACGACCGATTTCGTCGCCTTCTTCATCAACCAGACGCGATTCGGCGACAAACACGCGCCGCTTGCCGCTGACCCAGCGTCCTTCGGCCACAACACGGCCGGCTCGCACGGGTTTTGTGAAGTTGAGGTTGAAGCTGGTTGTGAGCAGGAAAAAGTCCGTCGACAGCGTGTTCGCCGCGTAGAACGCGGCGTCATCGAGCATTTTAAAATAGATCGTCCCATGCGCCGCGCCCGCCGCGTGATACACCGCCTCGCTCACGTCGAAATGGATGCGCGCGGCGCCTTCGCCTGTAATCTCAAGTCGCGAAGCAAAAGTCGCGTTTATAGGCGCCGAGGCGTAAAGCCGCTCGAGCGCGCGATGGTGAAGATCAGCGCCAGACGCGTCAGGCGGCATCGCGCAGGAATTGGTTGGTCAGCAAGGCGTACAAAGCCTCCGCATCGTCCGCGTCATGCAGCGCTTGAAGCATGGCCTCATCGCGCAGAACGCGCGAAATCGCGGCGAGGGCGTGCAGATGCGTCGCGCCCGCGTTTTCAGGCGAAACCAGACCAAACACCAAGGATACGGGTTCTGCATCGGCCGATTCGAAATTGCAGGGCGTATTGAGCTTAAGAAGAACGAGCGTCGGGCGATTGACGGCCGAGCTGCGACAATGCGGGATCGCAATCCCTTTACCAAAGCCGGTGCTGCCGAGCGTTTCGCGCTGCTCAAGACCTTCAAGAATTTCCATCGCCGCAAGCCCATAGGCCTGACTAAAGAGATCCGCGACACCAGCCAAAATGGCCTGTTTCGCCGAGCCTTGGCCGTTATCGGAACGGTTTAGGGCGACCGCTTCCGGCCGCATTGCAATGTTAACGTCCATTTTGAGTACGAAATCCCGTTAAACCGAATTGATCCCACCTGAAGAACGCAAATAAGAAAGCCGCAAGCGGGGGCGCGGCTCAATCATCTGCATCACAGGGTCAGGTCTCAGAGCCGTTCTTCGAAATGAATTCAATCGTTTCGCTAGAGGTGGGCGAGACCTTATCGCGGCTCAACCCATCCGATCGAGCCGTCTGGACGGCGATAGACCATATTATGACGTCCAGTTCCAGCGTTTTTGAAAAACAACGCGCTGGTATCACGCAAATCCAGCATCATCACAGCGTCCGCTACCGTGCCTGTCGGAACATCAACACTGGTTTCAGCGATGATAGGCGGCGCCTCTACCAGAACCTCCTCTTCTGCATCCTCAGGAGCAAAATCACCGACATCCAGAATAGTGTAGGCCGCTTCTTCCTCGGCCCGAACCTGCACAGCGCGTTCGTGTCGGTCTTTCAAGCGGCGCTTGTACCGCCTCAACTGCTTTTCGATCTTGGCCGCTGCGTTATCGAGTGCAAGGTGCGCATCGTGCGCTTCTCCTTGTGCTTTGAGGATCGTGCCCTGCGTCACGTGGGTAACGATATCGCAGCGAAAGGCGCTGGAGCCGACCTTGCCAAAGGTTACGTGGCTGGAAAGCGCGCGCTCAAAGTACTTGTCAACGATATCACCCAATCGGTCCGCGGCGTGTTCTTGCAACGCGGCGCCGGTTTCGACCTGGTGCCCTGAAACCCGGATATCCATGCTTTGCGTGACCTCCTTATCCGTGTTGCTACTCAATTGTGGTGCGACTGTGGCGCGGTCCTTAGCTTGTCCAGATCGCGTCCTTTAATCCGCCCACAAACTCGGAATGGCGCGCCAATTCCTGCGCGCTGGCAGCGTGCGGTCGCGGGGCACGGCGTTCCCGATTGGACAGCGGGGTTTGCGCATGGCTTGATGTGATCGGCGCATTCGACGTCGCGGAAGGGGCCGGGACCTCCGCCGCAAGCTCAAGCCCGATCTGCCGTCCCCCCATCAGCTCGATGTAGACTTGAGCCAGCAATTCGGCATCCAGCAGCGCGCCGTGCTTGACACGGTGGCTGCGATCCACGCCGTACCGCGTGCACAGCGCGTCGAGCGAATTCTTAGCGCCCGGATGCTTTTTACGCGCGATCGCGACGGTATCGATCATCCGATCCATACTGAGGGGTGCGCGTCTCAGCCGCTCAAGCTCCATATTCAAAAAGCCAAAATCGAAGCCGGCGTTGTGCGCCACCAGGGGCGCATCGCCAAGAAACTCAAGCAGCGCGTCTACCCCTTCGGCAAACAACGGCTTCGTTTCTAGAAATCTGATCGAAAGCCCGTGCACGTTTTCCGCCTCCATCGGCATATCACGCTCAGGGTTGTAATAGGCGTGGAACGTCTCGCCTGTCGGCACCCGGCCGAACATTTCCACGCATCCGATTTCCACCATCCGGTCCCCGGTTTTGGGATCAAGGCCGGTGGTTTCGGTGTCGAAGACTATTTCTCTCATTGGCTGCACTATCAGCCCATTCCCGGGCGAGCGCAAGAGGCGTGGTAGAGCCGATCCTGAGCTAGTTTGCCGCTCTGCGCAGCGCGGCGATCAAATCGGTTACTTGCGCTTTGGTTTCATCTAAAGTCGTTCCAGTGTTGATGACGTGATCAGCGCGTTTGCGCTTCTCGGCATCGGGAGTTTGCAGCCCAAGGATGCGCTCAAATTTCTCAGCCGTCATACCTGGACGCGCCAGCACACGATCGCGCTGCGCCTCAGCCGGTGCGGAGACCACTACAATCGTATCGACCACCTCGTGCCCGGTTCCTTCAAACAGAAGCGGGATATCAAACACCAGAATCAGAGAATCGGTGTTTTTGGCCAGAAAGTCGGCGCGCTTTTGGCCAACGGCGGGGTGAACAATCGCCTCAAGCTGCGCCAATTTCTCAGCGTTTCCAAAAACCAGCTTGCCCAGTTCGTCCCGATTAACCCCAGCCTCTCCGGTTGAACCGGGAAACGCGGCCTCGATAGCGGAAATGAGCTCACCGCCCGGACCCTGCATCGCGCGCACTTCGGCGTCGGCGTCAAATACGGGCACGCCCGCCTCGGTAAACATGGCCGCCACCGTGGACTTGCCCATGCCGATTGAGCCGGTGAGACCAACGATAAGCGGTCGCTTTTGAGGTTGGCTCATGCTCTCAACCTTTCACGCAGTTCCGCGTCGTGTTCGCGCGGGGCAGGTTGCCCAAAGAACTTCTCGAACGCCGCCGCCGCTTGACCAATGAGCATGTTAAGCCCGTCAAGCGTCGTGAACCCAGCGGCGCGAGCGGATTCCAGAAAGCCTGTGTCGAGCGGGCTGGTAACAATGTCGTAGACGATCGAGCCGGGCGGCGCGTGGCTCCAGTCAAAAACCAGCGGTGGTTGACCATGCATGCCAAGCGGAGATGCGTTGACGATCAGATCCAGGCATCCTTCTCGGTCATCAAAATCGAAATTGGTCGGCTGCGCAAAGTGCCCGAGTGCTATCGCGTGATGATCGCCTTCGGGGGCTAATTCATCCAACATGGCGCGCGCTTTATCTGGGTTGCGCCCGGCCAGCACCAGTGTGAAACCTTTATCGCAAAGCGCGGTGATGATCGCCCGCGCCGCGCCGCCTGTGCCCAAAATGCGCGCCATGCGGAAATAGTGCTTCTTGGATAGCTCTTCGCGCAAAGGCTCCAAAAAGCCCTCTGCATCCGTATTAAACGCGCCAATCTGAGCCGAAGTGCTGGCTCCGCCGGGCACCAATGTGTTTGAGGCCCCAATGCGGCGCGCTGTGGAATGCGCCACGTCGGCTCTCTCGAGCGCCTCATGCTTCAGCGGCATGGTCACGTTGGTCCCACGCCAATCGGGATCTTGCGAGACCCGATCAATATAGGCCCCCAGACCGCCTTCCGGCACACGCTGCACCGTGTAAAGCGCGTCGATCCCAAGCTTTTCAAGCCAGAACCCGTGAATCAAAGGCGATTTGGACTGCGCAATCGGATCGCCAATAACGTGAGCGAAGGGTTTGCCGCTCATGCCAACAAGACGCCTTCTTCGCGCAGGGCCTCCAGCACGGCCAGCAAAGGCATCCCCAAAATGGTGAACTGATCGCCTTCAATCCGCTCAAACAGCTGCACACCCATCGCTTCGATCCGGAACACACCAACGGTAAAGCCAACCTCGGGCCATTCGGCGTCGAGATAGTGTTCGATAAACGTGTCCGAGAGATCGCGCGCATGCAGCAGCGCTTGAGAAGGCGCGCTCCAGACGCAGGTGTCGCCGCGCACGAGCGCCGCTGCGCTGTGCAGTTCGAGCGGTTTGCCCGAGAAGAACCGCAAATGCTCGGCGGCGTTCTCTCGGCTGGTTGGTTTGTCGAAGCGCTTTCCGTCAACGACAACAAGAGAATCGCTGCCCAAGATCAACCGTTCTGGGTGAGATTTCGCCAGCGCAGCGGCCTTGGCAACGCTCAGCGCTTCGGCGATTTCGGGCGCAGAGGCTCCTTCTAGCGCTTCCTCGATACCGCGCTCGTCGACGTCGGCTGGGATTGCTTCATAGGGAACGCCCGCCGCATCAAGCATCGTGCGGCGCGAGGCGGATTTTGAGGCAAGGATCAGTTCGGGAGGGTTCATATGGGTTTTGCCGCTCCATCGTCAGCTTGTTTCACTGGTTTGCGACGATCGTTGACCAGGCGGATGATCGCAGCGGCGCTTTCCTCGATCGAGCGGCGCGTCACATCGATCACGGGCCAGCCGTTGTCAGCAAACATCCGCCGGGCGAATTGCAATTCGCCTTTAACCTTGTCGTTATCGACATAAGAAGTCTGGGTTCCTTCGTTCAGCGACAACAACCGATTGCGACGGATCTGCACCAAGCGTTCCGGCGCCGTGGTCAAGCCTATCACGATAGGGTTGCGCAAACCAAAAAGCGCCGGGGGAGGGGGACTTTCCACCACCAAGGGAATGTTGGCGACCTTGTACCCACGATTGGCGAGATAAATACTGGTCGGCGTTTTTGAGCTGCGCGACACACCCGCCAGAACAATGTCGGCCTGCTCCCAATCCTCCCAACCAACGCCATCATCATGAGCGATCGTATATTGAATGGCGTCCACACGTTTAAAGTAATCCGCGTCCATCGCGTGCTGACGACCAGGGCGCCCCACCACCTCTTGTCCTAATTGCGATTCCAGCGCCGCAGTGACTTGATCCAGCACAGCCACCGCCGGAAGACCAAGATGCCGGCAATGCTCTTCGAGGCGCTCGCGCGTCTCGGGATTGACGAGAGTGTACAGAACGTGGCCAGGATTCTCGGCGAGGTCCGTCACTTTCCGATCAAGGTGCTGCCTCGATCGGACCATCGGCCAGAAATAGCGCGTTACCGCCGGGCTTTCAAATTGAGCCAGCGATGCTTTCGCAATCATTTCAAGCGTTTCGCCCGTGGAATCAGAAACAAGGTGGAGGTTGAGCCGGTTCATGCGATTCGCTGTGTGCGGGCGAGCGCCCTGTGGAAAGCCCCGCGCATAAACCACGGGACACAGCCGACGACAAGCTGGGGAGCGATTATCCCAAGATTTGCGCTATCTTTTTCGAGAAAGGTTTTGGACATGCGAGCGTGTTTGCGCACAGGCTAACAACAGCGTGGATAGATTCCGATTGACCCAGTGTCTGTGCGGATTCGCGGCGTGTAAATCATGCTGGACCTTTCGGCGCGTATACGGGATAGGACGGGTATACCCGCTATCCACAGGGCCAACAGACTCCATCAACCCTTTTAAAATCTATTATTTTTTGATTAGAGGAAAGCCATGCCTGGCCCTTTGCTCGACACCTTGAAAGGTGTGAAACAACCCGTCGCTCCGATCTGGCTTATGCGTCAGGCGGGGCGCTATCTTCCTGAGTATCGTGAGCTTCGCGCGGTGATGGGCGGCGTTCTCGAGCTTGTCTATGACAGAGAGTCCGCGGCTGATATCACGGTCCAGCCGATCCGCCGGTTCGCCTTTGATGGCGCTATCCTATTCTCCGATATCCTGATTGTCCCGCACGCTATGGGGCAGGGCCTTGAATTCCTTGCTGGCGAAGGGCCCAAGATGAGCCCCACCTTGCGCGAGGTGGAACTGGACGATTTCACTCCGGCTTACGAGCGGTTTGAGCCTATCTATGAAACCGTTCGCCAAACCCGGGCCATGATCGCTGACAGCGTTACAATGTTGGGCTTTGCTGGATCGCCGTGGACGGTGGCGACCTATATGATCGCCGGCGAAGGGTCGAAAGATCAGGGGCCCGCGCGCTTGATGGCTTATCGCGATCCTGCGCGCATGCAGGCGATTTGCGACGCGATCGCCGAAGTCTCGATCACTTATCTTCGCGGCCAGATTGATGCCGGCGCCGAAGCGGTGCAGCTGTTTGACAGCTGGGCGGGCAGTCTTGCGCCCGACGAGTTTGAACGCTGGGTTATCGCTCCCAACGCCAAGATTACCGCTGCCATTAAGCAATCGCATCCCGATACGCCGGTCATCGGGTTCCCCAAGGGCTCGGGCGCCAAGCTGCCGGCTTACGCGCGCGAGACAGGCGTTGATGCGGTTGGGCTTGATGAAACCTTGGACCCGCACTGGGCGCACGCTTCCTTGCCCGAAGGGATGCCCGTGCAAGGCAATCTTGATCCGCTGCTCGTCGAAGCGGGCGGACCAGCTTTGCCTGCGCGCTGCAAGACGATCCTTGAAGCGTTTGAGGATCGTCCGCACATCTTTAATCTCGGCCATGGGATTGGTCAGTTCACGCCGATTTCTCATGTTGAAGAATTGCTCGAAGCTGTGCGCGGTTAAGGCAGACGCTTAAGAGGATCTATCGCAATGGATTGGCTTGTTGATATCAGCCCGTGGCTGCGCGTTGGCCATGTTCTGTTTGTAGTGTTCTGGCTGTCAGGGCTCTTTATGCTGCCGCGCCAGTGCATTTACATCCTTGATCACGAGCCGGGCTCCGCGGGCGAGGCCAAGTGGGCCGATCGTATGGGTAAGCTGCGAAAGATCATTCTGACCCCAAGCTTGATCCTAGTTTGGGTGTTCGGCTTGGCGATTGCGATCCCGGGAGGCTATTTCAGTGGTGCCGGGTGGCTTCACGCCAAAGTCACTCTCGTGGTGTTGCTTTCAGGCTATCACGGATGGTTGGTGAGCAAGGCAAAGAAGATGACGAGGGGTGAGCGACCGCTTAGCGAGAAGGCGCTGCGCCTGGCAGGGGAGATTCCCGGCCTGTTGCTCGTCCTGATTGTGGTGCTGGTCTACATCAAGCCGTTCTAGAGCTTCTCGGGCTGTTGACCTGCTAAAGAGAGATTGACCGCTTCACTTTCGAATATTATTTTGCCGACATTCATACGGTTTGAGGTTTGCGCGATCCGCGCGCAGCCCGTCTGCTTTCTCCAAGCCCTGTCATCCTAGCTCTTTGCAAGATGACGCCTCTTTTCAAAGAGGTACTGACGACCGGTTCCCCCCTGGCGCTCTTGCTTCCTTGGGCGCTGCAAACAGTAAAACGAATTTTATATGCATCTCAAAGATTTAAAGCAAAAGGCGCCAGCGGACCTCGTCCAGATGGCCGAGGAATTGGGCGTCGAGGGCGCTTCGACGATGCGTCGTCAGGATCTTCTCTTCAGCATTCTTCGCGAACTCGCTGAGGATGAGGAATACGAAGAGAAGATCATGGGTATCGGCACCATAGAGGTGTTGCAGGATGGCTTTGGTTTTCTGCGCTCGCCCGAGGCGAACTATCTCGCCGGTCCGGACGACATCTATGTTTCGCCCAACCAGATCCGCAAATGGGGTCTTCGCACAGGCGATACGGTCGAGGGCGAGATTCGCGCGCCTAAGGACGGGGAACGCTATTTTGCGCTGACCGGGCTGAGCACCGTCAACTTTGAAGACCCTGACAAGGTTCGCCTGCGCACAAACTTCGATAACCTCACGCCGCTTTATCCGGAAGAGAAGCTGTCGCTCGACACGCTTGACCCGACGGTGAAGGACAAGTCAGCGCGGGTAATTGATATTGTCTCCCCACAGGGCAAGGGCCAGCGCGCGCTGATCGTCGCACCTCCGCGTACGGGTAAGACGGTGCTGCTGCAAAACATCGCCAAAGCGATCACTGACAACCATCCGGAGGTCTTCCTGTTGGTTCTCCTGGTCGATGAGCGCCCTGAAGAAGTCACCGACATGCAGCGCAGCGTGAAGGGCGAGGTGATTTCCTCGACTTTTGACGAGCCGGCCAATCGCCACGTTCAAGTCGCTGAAATGGTTATTGAAAAGGCCAAACGCCTGGTTGAGCACAAGAACGACGTGGTCATTCTGCTCGACTCAATTACCCGTTTGGGCCGGGCCTACAACACCGTGGTACCCAGTTCGGGTAAGGTTTTGACTGGCGGTGTTGACGCAAACGCCCTGCAACGCCCCAAGCGCTTTTTTGGTGCGGCCCGCAACATCGAGGAGGGCGGGTCGCTTTCCATCATTGCCACCGCGCTGATCGATACGGGCAGCCGGATGGACGAGGTTATCTTTGAGGAATTCAAAGGTACGGGTAATTCCGAGATTGTCCTTGATCGCAAGGTTTCCGACAAACGCATCTTCCCCGCGCTCGACGTCGGCAAGTCTGGCACGCGCAAGGAAGAGCTGCTGGTTGAGAAAGACAAGCTGTCAAAGATGTGGGTGTTGCGCCGTATCCTCATGCAGATGGGAACCGTCGACGCGATGGAGTTCCTGCTTGATAAGATGAAGGATTCCAAGACAAACGAGGACTTCTTCGACACGATGAACCAATAGCGGGATCTGAGGGGAGGGCCCGCCACAGTGATCAGCCAATACTTGTATATCAGCACCGCGCCTAGCTTGGTGCGCAGCGACGTCGATGCCATTCTGGAGGCCAGCCAGCGCAACAACGCCGCGCGCGGGGTGACGGGCCTCCTGCTCTATAACGGGCGCAATTTCCTGCAATTGCTGGAGGGTGACGAGTCCGAGCTTGTCTCGCTTATGGTCAAGATCAGCCACGATCCGCGTCACACCGGTATTTCCATGATCGACCGTAAAATGGTGGATGAGCGGGTATGCCCAAATTGGGCGATGCGGCGGGTCATGATCGCAGAAAGCGTGGCGAAGCGCCGCGAACTGCTTGAGGCTGAGTTGCCCGACGGTTTGGACAGTCAGACGCGGAAGATCATCACGAACTTCGTGGTGTTGAACTAGGTGCTAGCCTTCGCGGCTTTCTCCAACTGCGCGCCCATCATTTCCCAAACCATGTTGATGGCTTTCAAGGGGCGCACCATCACTTTGAGTTCGGTGATCAAGCCGTCCTCGTCAAAAGTGATCATATCGATCCCATTAACCTGAATGCCGTCCATCACGGTTTGGAACTCCAGCACGGTGGTGTTTCCATCTACGACCTCGCGCAGATACTGGAATTCGTCGTTGCCCAAGGTCTGTCCGGCGGCCGAAAGGTAAGCGATCACAATCGGGCGCCCGCGCTGCGGCGTGTGCACGACCGGCGAATGGAAAACGGCGTCGGGGTGGAGGATCGTCATCAAAGCGTCGGGCGCTGATCCTCCCGCCGCGATATCATGCCAGCGCTCCAGCGCCTGTTTGGTCGTTTGCGACATGTCCCTGATCCCCCACTGTCTATTCGATGTGTTTTATGGCACAGCCAAAGCGCACTGCGTCAGGCAATGCAAGCGAGATTGAGGAAGCCATGAAAGTCACCATCGAAGTGGATTGCACCCCCGAAGAAGCGCGCGCTTTCATGGGATTGCCCGACGTGACCGAGGCGAACTCAATCTACGTGGAGTCGATGACGAAAGCGATGCAGAGCGCCACCAATCCTGCGCAATTGACCGAATACGCACAAAGCCTGGCGCCTATGGGGCAATTGGGTCTGAAGATGTTTCAGAGCTTTGTGGAAGGAGGGATGGGCGGGGCCAATCCCTTTGCCAGTTCCAAGGGCTCCAAGGACAAGGGTGCGTAAGTCGAAGCTCGCGAAGTTTGCGCGTGTGACGGTTGGAAAGTTATGAGCGTTCGCGCTGCTTCGACCATTGTGGCTTTGTCGAGCGGGGCTCCACCGGCGGCGATTGGCGTTATTCGGGTGAGTGGCCCCGGTGCGGGCGCGGCCATTGAGGCCCGCGTGGGACGACCTCTCGAACCGCGCTGGCCCAGTCTGGCTTTGTTGCGCGATCACCAGGGCGCTGTTCTGGACGAGGCGCTGGTTCTCTGGTTTCCGGGACCGCGTAGCGCGACGGGCGAAGATCTGGCGGAATTCCATTGCCATGGCGGGCGCGCGGTCGTTGACGCCGTTCAGCGCGCACTGGTCGCTTTGCCCAATACGCGCGCGGCGGAGCCGGGCGAGTTCACCCGCCGCAGTTTCGCCAACGGGCGCATGGATTTGGCTGAGGCGGAAGGGCTCGCCGACCTCCTCGCCGCGGAAACCGAGATGCAGCGCGCCGCCGCGATGGCCTCGGCGCAAGGGCACTTGTCCGCGCAGGTCGGCGAGTGGCGCGACGCGGTGCTGCGGCTCAGCGCGCAAGTCGAAGCCGCGCTCGATTTCTCGGACGAAGACGATGTCGACGAATTGCCCGAAGGTTTCACGTGGAACATCACCCAATTGAGCCGTTCCCTAGAACAATGGCTGGGTCGCCCGCGCGCGGAAAAACTGGGCGAGGGCTACCGCGTCGCGCTCGCCGGGCCGCCCAACGCGGGCAAATCCACGCTGTTCAACCGGCTGGTTGAGAGCGAAGCGGCGATCACCTCTCCCATTGCGGGCACCACGCGCGACGTGATCGAACGGAACGTCGCGAGCAGCGGTGTTCCCTTCAGCTTTGTCGACACGGCAGGTCTGCGCGAAGGAAGCGCGGATTCGATTGAGCGGATCGGCATAGAGCGCGCCAACGCGGAACTGAACCGCGCCGATCTGGTCCTGTGGTTGGGCCCGGAAGGCGAGGGGCCGGACGGCGCGTGGGAAATCGCCGCGCAGGCGGACAGCGAGAATTTCACTCCAAAGGGCTCAGCCCGCTTCGCGCTGTCGGCGGGTACAGGCGACGGTGTGCCCGATCTCAAGCGCGCTTTGGTGGAGACGGCGCGCGGCGTCCTGCCCAAACCGGGCGAGGTGGCCCTCAACGCGCGCCAGCACCGGCTCTTACGCCAGGCGCAAGATGCTCTGCGCTCGGCTTCGCAGTCCAGCGATCTCCTATTGATCGGAGAGGATTTGCGCACGGTTCGTCTGAGTTTTGACCGTTTGATTGGCAAAACGACCACGGAAGACATGCTCGACGCGCTGTTTGGGCGCTTTTGCATCGGAAAATAGGGCGCGTGATGGTGTGTGCCCACTAATACGGCCTGTGGCCGTGTTTCACGTGAAACAGCCAATAACGGCGCGAAAAGGTTCTAGACCCGCAAAGCCAGCGGCCCTATCTGCACCTCCATGCAGGCCTACGATGTTCTTGTGATCGGCGGCGGGCACGCCGGTGTCGAAGCGGCGTGCGCGTCGGCGCGCATGGGCGCGCGCACCGCGCTGAGCAGCTTTGACCTTGAGGCCATTGGCGCGATGAGCTGCAATCCGGCCATTGGCGGCCTGGGAAAGGGCCATTTGGTGCGCGAAGTCGACGCTCTGGATGGCGTGCTGGGCCTCGCGGCGGACGCCGGCGCCATCCACTATCGGATGCTCAACCGCTCCAAGGGCAGCGCGGTGTGGGGTCCGCGCGTTCAGGCGGATCGCGCCCGCTTCAAAGCCGAAGTGCAGCGCATCGTGCGCGCGCAAGCCAACCTCACGCTGGTGGAGGGCGAGGCGGCGGCGCTCGTCCTCAAAGCCGGACGCGTCGAGGGCCTGGAGCTTGCCAGCGGCGACATCCTCGAGGCGCCGCGCGTTATCCTGTGCACGGGTACGTTTCTGGGTGGAGTCCTGTTTCGCGGTGAAGAGCGCTTTGAAGGCGGGCGGATCGGCGAAAACGCCGCCACACGCCTCGCACAGCAGCTGCGCGAGGCCGATTTCCCGATGGCGCGCCTCAAAACCGGCACGCCGCCGCGCCTCGATGGCCGCACGATTGATTGGGCCTCGCTGCCCGAACAGCCCTCCGATGACGACGCTTGGACGATGTCCGAGTTGTCCGCGCGCCGTGTAAACCCGCAGGTGTTTTGCGCGATCACGCGCACGACGATGGAAGCCCACGAGGTCATTCGCGAGAACCTGCATCGCTCGCCGCTGTTTTCCGGCGCCATTGGTGCGGCGGGCCCGCGCTATTGCCCTTCGATTGAAGACAAAATCCACCGGTTTGGTGATCGCGATGGGCACCAGGTGTTCCTGGAGCCCGAGGGCCTCGACACGCATCTGGTCTATCCCAACGGGATCAGCACGTCGCTGCCCGTCGATGTGCAGCACGCCATGGTGCGCTCCATGCCGGGTCTGGAGCGGGTGGAGATCGTAGAGCCGGGTTACGCGGTTGAATACGATCATATCGATCCGCGCGCGCTAACCCCGGATTTGCAGTTGAGCGCCATTCCGGGCCTCTATTGCGCGGGCCAGATCAACGGCACCACCGGATACGAAGAGGCCGCCGCGCAAGGGCTGGTCGCGGGGCTTGCTGCGGGTGGCGAAGCGGTGGGGCGCGAACCGCCGAAGTTGGACCGCGCCAATTCCTACATCGCGGTGATGGTGGACGATCTGACCCTGCAGGGCGTGACCGAGCCCTACCGTATGCTCACAAGCCGCGCGGAATACCGCCTGCGCCTGCGCGCCAACAACGTGTCCTCGCGCCTGACGGGGTTGGGGATCGCGGCTGGCTGCGTCGGTGACGAACGTCGCCGCTGGTACGAACGGCGCGAGCAGCAGCGCGCTCTCTTTGCCGATGTGTTTGGCCGCGAAGTGGCGGCGAAGGATCTGGCCGACTATGGCCTCAACGTGCGCCGCGACACCGGTGTGAAGCGGATTGAGGAGTGGTTGCGCCACGATGGCGTCGATCTGGAGGCTTTGGAGCCATGGGTTGGTGATGCCCTGGGTGACAACCCCGCCTTGGCGCAGGAAATGGCCGAGGACGCCGCCTACGCGCCCTACTTGGCCCGTCAGGAGGCCGAACTGCACGATTTGCGCGCCAGCGAGGGTTTGGCGCTGGCCGCCGACTTCCCTTACGCGGGCGTTCCCGGCCTCTCGAACGAGATGGTGGAGCGCCTAAGCGACGCGGCGCCTCCGACGCTCGCGGCGGCGGGGCGCGTGCCGGGTGTGACGCCCGCTGCGCTGGCGGCTGTGCTGGTCCACGCGCGGCGGTTGCAGGCCGAAAGCGCGGCCAAGGCCGCTTAAGCGAACGCGCGCTTTGGACCCTTTTACCGATATTCTGACAGACGAAGCTTCGGCCAAGGCCTATGTTGAGCGTTGGGCTGATGGCGAGGCTATGGAGCGGCTGGACCGCTTTGCTGCGCTTTTGCTGGAAGAGAACCAGCGGCAGAACCTGATCAGCAAGCCCTCGGAACAGACCCTTTGGGTGCGCCATTTTGCCGACAGCGCCCAGCTCTTGGAGCATGTTTCACGTGAAACACACGCAAGGCGTGACGGGCAGACCGCGCCCTGGCTCGATTTAGGCACAGGGGCTGGTTTTCCGGGGTTGGTTATCGCGGCGTTGATCCCGCACTTCCCGGTGGTCTTGGTGGAATCACGCGCACGCCGGGTTGAGTTTCTTGAGCGATGCGTATCCGCAATGGATCTGCGACACTGCAAGGTTGTTGGCGAGCGCTTGGAAACCATCGACCCGTTCCCCGCCCGTGTCATATCGGCACGCGCCTTTGCTCCGCTCGACAAGCTTCTGCGCTTATCCGCACCCTTCTCCACAAAGGCGACGCGCTTCATCTTGCCTAAGGGGCGGTCAGCGGCGCACGAATTGACTCAGCAGAAACATTCGATTCGGAAGATGTTTCACGTGGAACAATCGTTGACCGATCGTGACGCGGGCATCATCGTGGGTCCCCAAGGCTAGGGAACGATAGGGATCGGGGCCAAAACGCGCGGTTTTTGCGTGTTTTCGGCGGATATGGGGCCTGAAATGGCCTGTTAGGAGCGCGCAACGTCATGCTGACCATTGCTATTGCCAACCAGAAGGGCGGTGTGGGCAAGACCACCACCGCGATCAACGTCGCCACCGCCATGGCGGCCACCGGATGGCGTACGCTGCTGATCGATCTTGATCCGCAGGGCAACGCCTCCACCGGCCTGGGCGTGGGCTCGGCACAGCGCGACTTGTCGAGCTATGATCTGCTGGTCGATGACGTGCCTTTGATGGAAGCGGTGGTGGAGACGACCATTCCCGGCCTCGACCTTGTGCCCGCCACGCAGGATTTGAGCGGCGCGGAGGTTGAACTTGTCTCCGCCGAAGAGCGCACCGCGCGTCTTCGCGCTGCGCTGGCTCAGAGCCAGGGCTATGACATCTGCTTTATCGATTGCCCGCCCTCGCTGGGTTTGTTGACGCTCAACGCCCTGTGCGCGGCGGATACGCTGTTGGTGCCGTTGCAGTGCGAATTCTTCGCGCTCGAAGGGCTTAGTCAGTTGTTGCAAACCGTTGAACTGGTGCAGCAACGCTTCAATCCTGATCTGGGCCTGATTGGCGTGGCGCTGACGATGCACGATCGCCGCAACCGCCTGACCGACGAGGTGACACAGGAGGTGCGCGGGGTTCTGGGCAAAGTCGTGTTTGACACCGTCATCCCGCGCAACGTGCGCCTGTCCGAGGCGCCAAGCTATGGCGTGCCCGCCTTGGTCTATGACCATTCGTGCCAGGGCAGCCGCGCCTACATGGAATTGGCGCGGGAACTGATCGCTCGTTTTCCAGCTGAAAGGGTCGCGGCGTGAGCAAGAACAAGGATCGTGTGAAGTTTGACATTCCCCAGCGCCCGGCCTCCGAGCGCAAGGGGCGCAAGAAGCTGGGCAAGGGCCTGGGCGCGCTAATGGGGGAGGTGCAGCGCGAAGAACCGCTGGTGCAGTCCGCTCCACCCGGAACCGCGAGTGTGAGCGAGATGGTGTCCGCGGGCGATACAATCGCAGCGATTGAGGGCGAAGGGGCGTCTTCGAGCGCGAATCCCACCCAATCGCAGCTGCAATCGCTTGATATCACAGCGATTTCCCCGCTTCCGGGCAACCCGCGCAAGCGCTTTGACGAAGACGCGCTGGACGAGCTCGCCGCCTCGATCGCCAGCCGCGGGGTGATTCAACCGATCATCGTGCGTCCGTTGCAAGCGGGCAAGTTCCAGCTGGTCGCCGGGGAACGCCGCTGGCGCGCGGCGCAAAAGGCGCAATTGCACCAAATCCCCGCGCTGGTGCGCGAGCTTTCCGAGCGCGAGGTGATGGCGCTGGCGCTGATCGAGAACCTGCAGCGCGAAGATCTGAACCCGGTTGAGGAAGCGCGCGCCTATCAACGTCTCGCTGATGAAGAGGGCATGACGCAGGCCGAAATCGCCCGCATGGTCGAAAAGTCGCGCAGCCATGTCGCCAATATCCAGCGCCTGCTGGGCCTGCCCAGCGCGGTTCTGGATCTGGTGGAGGTGGGCAAGCTGTCCATGGGCCACGCGCGCGCTCTGGTCGGGCAGGACGACGCCGCGGACCTCGCCATGAAAGCGGTGAACGACAATCTGTCGGTGCGCGAGATGGAAAAGCTGGTCCGCAAGCTGGCCAAGGCGGTGAAAGGCGAGGGCGCGGCGCCCAGCGCTCCTGCCAACGCTGCCAACGCCGACATCGAAGCGGTGCAGAGCCATCTGGAAGAGTTCCTGGGCCTAACCGTGCGAATCAAGGCCGACGCTGACCCGCGTTCGGGCCAGGTCACGATTCGCTACAAGACCCTCGATCAACTCGATCTGGTCTGTCAGCGCCTTACCGGTGGTGAAATTTAAACGCCATTTAAGCCGAAATTAGGCGTACGCCAAACGCTTGGGGTTTGGAATTTCAAGCGCTTAGCGAATTTGCGCGTCAATTCCTAAAGGGCGGGTAACCATACCTGCGAACGAAGGCTGAACTCGGGACTTCTACTTAGAGCGGGATCGAACACGACAGTTCGTTCGAACAGCGCGCTCTTGGGGCACACTTCCAGGCGCGTTGCAAACGGCACAAAGACCACGCTTGGAAGGACCAATAATGACCAAGACCATTCGCATCGGCGCCGCAGGGATCGCCATGTTTGCCGCGCTCGGCCTGAGCTCAGCGGCTTCCGCGCAGGAAACCGCAGAAGCGGAAGCGCGTGCGGAAATCCTTAACCCGCTTACCATCGTCGCTGACGGCGCGCTCGACTTCGGCCGCATCATCACCGACGGCACGGGCGGCACCGCTTCGATGACTTCGGGCGGCGTGCTGACCTGCACCACCGTTCTGTGCCTCGACGCCGGCACCGTTCCCAGCTTCGAAGTCACCGGCACTTCGGGCAAGAACGGCACCGTGACGGTGATCACCCCGACGCTGACCATCGACAACGGCGGCCCGACCCCGGCGGTTGACGAAATGGAAGTCAGCGGCGTTGCAGACAGCAGCGGCACCGTGGCTCTTGCGGGCGCTCCTGGCGCTCTGGGCACCGGTACGTTCACGCTGGGCGGTCTTCTGACCGTGCGTCCGAACCAGAACCCGGGCGTTTACACCGGCGACCTGCGCGTCACCGTTGACTACGAATAAGCCTTTTGAGTGACCATGAGGGGTCGTTTGCGACCCTGAACGGTCACCCAAACCTAGTAAAAGCCGCGTCTCTCCCCCGAGGGCGCGGCTTTTCTGCGTCTGCGCTGGCCCCGCACCGGGTGGGGCGGGCCTGAACAATCGCGCAAAGCGAAAAGACCTGCGTGTTTAACGCTTCTTAACGCTGTTTGCTTACCAACCTTCGTAGAACTACGTGAACCACGCCCTCCTGGTCGTGGCTTCACCCTTTTAAGGGGGCTTGAAATTACCATGACGTTCGCATCGATGCGCCGGTTTGCCTGCAGCGCGGCTTTTGTCGCGATGGCCACCACTTTCAGCGCGCCCGCGCCCGCGAGCGCCCAAGGCGATCTGCTGGTCGCGCCCACCCGTGTGATCCTGGACGGGCGCCGCG
>ERZ1740070.1040-NODE-1040-length-17914-cov-14.374601_pt1 | contig 17914 bp, 16 predicted proteins | sample MGYA00581734_ERZ1740070 | MGnify/ENA primary metagenome ERZ1740070 (study PRJEB43018, sample SAMN04849744) | marine metagenome | isolation source: floating plastic debris | place: Pacific Ocean | collected 2008-09-01 | study: EMG produced TPA metagenomics...
GACGGAGACCCTTGATTAAACCCTCTCACACAAACTGAGGTGGAATCAGAATTAATCGTGACAATGGAATACTACTGCTGTGGGATTTGAAAACATGGCAAAAGGTTTACTTACCAGCAGACAATATTGGAGATATACGTGTCAGTGAGAATGGGCGCTATGCGAGTATTTATGATCGCTATGGTGGGTCGTTAGTGCTGTGGGATTTGGAAAATAGCCAACAAGTTGCTTTGCCAGTGACGGATATTAGGCGGAGCATTTCCCAAGTCATTGATAATCGCTATGTGGTGGTTAGTTATGAGGATAAGCCGCCACTGCTTTGGGATCTGGACACCAATAAAGAAGTTGACTTGCCAGTTGAGAACATTGAGGTCTTAGAACCAATGATTCATAATCGCCATGTCAAGATTGTCTATGACGATGATAAATCATTGCTTTGGGACCTGAAGACAAATAAAAAGGTAACTTTTCCAGTAGATAATGTTAGAGATATATCTCCAAGTCGTGACGGTCGTTATGGGGCTATTAGTCATGATGATGGCATACTGTTGTGGGATATGGTTAACAACCAAAAAGTTGCTTTGCCCATGGATAATGTTAAACAAATGCGCTCTAGTCAAGATGAACGATATATAAGCATCAGTAACAAGACCAAGACAATCCTGTGGAACTTACAGAAAGCGCAGGCATTTCCATTACCAACTGAAAATGCTTCAAGCGCATTAGTTAGTAGTGATGATCGCTATGTTGTTATTAGAGATGATGCGGGTAGCTTGTTGTTAGATCTAAAGGCAAAACCATCGCCATTGGCCTCTTTGTCGCAGGTAAAGGGAGAATCTGTGGTCTTTAGTTTCGATGGGCGGTATGTGGCTGTTAAGGATGAGGCTGGGGTCTCAATATGGGATTTTGAAACAGACGAGAGATTTTCTCTGGCTGTTGAAACAAACAGCAACTTGAATGAGAGTCTACTCTTTAGTGCCAATAACCGTTATGTGGTTATTAACGGCAATAAGGAAGCTGTTTTATGGGATCTAGAAAACCAGAAAAAGATTTCTATACCTATAGCCAAATTTGATAGCGAAATTTTTAATAGGGGTTTTGATAGTGATCGGCTCTTTAGTGCTGACAATCGCTATATGTTCATTTATAACGAATCTGAAAGCGTACTATGGGATTTAGATAAGCAAGAAGAGGTTTCTCTGCCTTTAGAAAAGGATGGTCGGGCATCCTTTAGTGAAAATGGGCGCTATGTGATTATTTATAACGAATCTGAAAGCGTACTATGGGATTTAGAAAAGCAAGAGAAAGAATAACTGCCTTTAGAAATAGGAAAGGACAATATATACGTTAGTGAAAATGGGCGCTATGTGGATGTATATGATGGACGCGACGGTGAATCTAAAGGCGTATGGGATTTAGAAAAGCAAGAGAAAGTTTTTCTCCCTTTAGAGAAGGGTGGTAAGTTATCTTCTGACTTAAATCACTATGTGATTATTGATAACGAATCTGAAAGCATATTATGGGATCTAGAAGAAGACAGCGTTTCACTTTCTGTAGAGAACCCTGACTGGCTATTTTCAAAAGAAGAAGATAGATATATTGTTTTTAGTGATAAATCTAAAACATTCATAAGGGATTTAGAAGCAGGAAAAGAGATTTCCTTGCCAGTAAAAATAAAAGGCAGATCGCAGATATTCTTTAGTAAAGATCACAAATATGTGGTTACTCTTACTGATGGAGTTAACGGAGGATATCAGATATGGGATTTGGCGACAGAACAAGAGATTTCCTTGCCAGAAGAATTTGACCTTGGAGGCCGCCCCGTATTTGCTGAGGATAGTGACTACATAGCTACAAGTAATGATTCATTATCCCAACTTTGGCAGGTTGGAAAAAACAAGTCAATTTCTCTACCAATAAAAGAAGTTAATGAGTTAACCTACAGTCCTGATAAGCGTTATATGGCTATTCATGGTAGTGAGGAGTCTATCTTATGGGATCTTGAACGAAATAAGGAAGTTGAAAACTTTAATCATGGAAGGACATATTTTGTAGGGTTTAGCCCCAACGGTAAGTACTTTATCGCCCATGGGGAAAAGTCAGTTAACCTGTGGCCACTGGATGAAGAGAAAATGGTTGAAGATATCTGTGAGCGTCTTACTCGTAATTTGACAGTACAAGAATGGCGGCAACAGGTGGGGGAAGAGGAAGACTATCGTAAGACCTGTGATGAGTTGCCTTACCCTGATGATCATGAACCTTCTAAGAAGAATGTTTTGACCCCTTTGAAAGATTTCTTTAGCCGTTATCTCTAAAAGAGTTTAGAGATCTTCAGTCTTCATGGTATCTCGGTTATTCCACCCATATCACCCATGGAAACCCCAGAAAGCCCTGAGTTAATCCTACAAGCAGGCAAAACAACAACACAAAAAGCCCTGCAACTATTCGACTCCCTACCCCCAATCAACCTAGACTTCATGCTAGGCCGCTGGCAAGGCTCCGGTCTCCACACCGCCCACCCCATGGACGGCCTCCTCGAAGCCTCCAACTGGTACGGCAAAGAATTCATCAACCCCGAAACCGTCCATCCCTTATTATTTCTAGACCCCCAAGGAAAGATTATCAAAGTCGCCCCCCAACCCATAGCCATGAAATGGGGTTTAAAGCTGCCCGGTCTCAAAAGCGACTTTATGCAGCCACTGCTGGGACTAACCACTTCGCTACTAAAAACAGAAGAAAGTCAGGCCAGACTGCGCATGATGGAATACCGAGGTAAAGTCAGCGTCACCATGATCTATGACTATCTGCCCATTAATGACACCTTTCGAAAGGTAGATGACGATACCGTGCTGGGAGTCATGGACTACAAAGAGTCACCCCAGCCATTCTTTTTTATGCTTAAAAGAGATTCTGGAGAGTAGGCAATGAGTTTAGCAGGCACCTGGCATATTCAGTCCATGAAACTGTGGAGTGAAGACTACTTCAGTACGAAAGTACAGACAGACATTACCATCGAGTCCGACTATACCGGTTCATTTCAATTTCTTGGTTACTTGCTCGTTCTATAGACCTTTGGGGTTACCCCTGTCAGTTCTAAACTCCACACCAACCACTCAAGTTATACCTAAAACCATAAGCCTGACCTCAAAGCAGTTCTTATTATCTATTTAACAGGTCTTCAGTTGCACAAATACCTTCTTGCCACAAAGCAGCCTTAAAAGTTGTTGCACAGCCTGGTGGGAATATTTAAGTAATCTACTAAAAGTTCTGATATAAAAAGGATAGGGGTTTTTTGTCGGCTCTCATGCCTGCAAATCAGTGTGTCCTATCAGAAATCTTCCCCCTATACTCGTAGATATTAACAGCACTGAATCCTACCCCTCACGCCATGATTCAACAACTTCACCCCCAACCCACCGTTCGCCAACCCAGACGACGCAGTCAGAAACAGCCAACCAGCCAGCGTTTTCTGATGGCTGGTTGGGGGCTGGCACTCCTAAGCCTACTGTTTAACATCGGCTCTCGGCTCCAGGCCACAGCCTCTGATACCAAAGACCAGTGTCAGACTATTGTTCAATCCTCGGCTGTACTTTCTAGAAACCAGCTAGCAGAACTGTTGACCGTTCCCGAGCGGTCTAACCAACAATTAATCAAAGATATTGTTGCAGAACCCTACTGCCAGATGACAACCATCGAGCTGCGTGACCGTGTCACGGCCCAACGAGAAGCCTATCCCCTGGCATTTGCCCCCAGAACCTGGTTAGTGATGCTATACGAAGACAATGAATATGCAGGATTCTCATTCAGTTTTCAGAACTGAGATCACAGATAAAGAAAAAAGACACTATAGAAGGCAGAGGAGATTTTTCAATGATGCTGATACGGTCCATACCCCTTAAACAACTTGGACTATGGCTGAGTCTGGCCGGACTCTCCTTTAGCTGTGGTCACCCTATACCCGCGTCTCGTAACCTAAACCTCCACCAGAGCTGGTCCCTATCGATCGGGACTGAGATTGCTGGATATGCGGTAAGTAGCGGTTTAGGGGACATTAGCCTTGACCTTGGCGGTGACACAATCCACATGCCATTTAATGGAACTGTTGAACCCACCGAGTCTAACTGTGTGATTGTTAGCAGTGATGATGTGCCAGCCTATCTGGTGCGACTTTGTGGGCTGAGCCAAACCAGGTTTGGAGACCGGCAGCAAGGGCAGACCATCGGACGAGCCAAACATTTAGTATTTGCTATGTTGCGACGTGAGCCCGATGGAACCTGGGCCATGGTGGAACCTTCGGCAACGTTTATTGAACAGCTGTTGGCATCGTAATAGACCTGTTACGCCCTTTCAAACGACCACTGTCCGTTACATCTTTCACCTTTCCCATCCATGAAAGCAATCCTAAAATCCTCACTGATTATCGTTGCCAGCCTTACCTGTGCTTTGAGCAGAGCCACCGCTGTCCAAGCTACTGCCCTGGAGTTCAAAATTACCCAACGGGTTCAACCCTCTGCCCCTATTTATGCCACACCCACACCCTCAAACCCTGTTGCACTAAATTTTGCGCCTAGAAACAAGGCCACACTGGTAAAGCTATCTCAGGTTGAGCAGCTAGAGCTACCCACCAGCTATACCTTTCAGGATCTGTTTGCCGGAGATTCCATGTCTCTGATTGCTAAAACCGTCGGTAGTGCTGAAGGAACTCGCACCCCCAATGGGGGGTACACCAGCGCCTATTATGGTCATGTTGATCCTGGCAATGGTGTTTGGAACCTGGGCAGTTTTTCCTACCAACATGGGGCATCATCCCCCAAGCAGGCTGACCGTAAACAGCTAACCCGACTACGGCAACAGGCCCTTGAACTACGGCAACAGGCCCAGGCAAAATCCATTAACCTATCCCTACTCGAAGAACTCAATGGCATTGACCTGGCTAATCAGGCTCCCCTGGCCGCCCTGGATCGGGGCTATATTCACTGGCTCTATGCCGCCAAACAGCAGTCTATGGGTATTCCAGAACGGATTGTTTGGGCTCGCACAAAAGCCTTTATTGACCCCGATACCGGCTATTGGGACGCACCGGGACTGGGGAACCATTGGGATACAATCTATCGAGACCAGCTCCGACGTTATGATGCTATCGAGCGGGCTTTGAGGGAACATCGACCATGACACAACTGCAGGCTTTTCTGGAAAAACTGCACCACACCTATAGTGCAACCGATGAAGGACAGGTGGCAGCCTACATTCCAGAACTGTCGAAGGCCAACCCAGACTGGTTTGGCATTAGTGTCGTCACCACCGATGGTCAAGCCTTTAATGTGGGCGACACGGCTCAGAAATTTACCATCCAGTCAATTTCTAAAATCTTTTCCTATGGTTTGGCCCTAGAAGACCATGGCCGAGAGGTGTTATTAGAGAAAGTGGGTGTGGAACCCACGGGCGACCCATTTAACTCGATGATTCGTTTAGATGAAGGCTCCCACAGACCCTATAACCCCATGATCAATGCTGGGGCCATTGCCACCACCAGTTTACTGACCGGCGATAGCCCCACCGATAAGCTCAACCGACTGCTAACTATGTTTGAGCGCTACACCGGGCAAGATGTTTTTATCGACATGCCCACGTTTATGTCAGAACGAGCTACCGGCCATCGCAATCGAGCCATGGCCCATCTGATGCTCAACTTTGGCATGATCGATAAAGATATTGACGCGGCTCTGGACCTATATTTTCAACAATGTGCCGTTATGGTGACCTGTGGTGACTTAGCTACCATGGCAGCCACCTTAGCCAACCATGGTAAAAACCCTATCACCCAGACCCAGGCAGTTAATGAAGACTACGTGCGAGATCTGTTGAGCATCATGTATACCTGCGGTATGTATAACCGGGCTGGAGAATGGGCCTATCGCGTTGGAATACCCGCTAAGAGCGGTGTGTCCGGCGGCATCTTAGCCGTCATTCCAGGTAAGGCGGGAATTGCGACATTCTCCCCACCGATTGATCCCAATGGCAACAGCGTCCGGGGTCTACGTGTATTTGAAGCGCTGTCTAACAAATATAATCTGCACATGTTTGACCTATCCCTGGGTCGTTGCAGCTTTTGTATTTGACAGCGCTTTTATTGTTGACCCGAGGTGTTAGACGAGGCCCTTAAACCTTAGCCAGCCTAAACGCGGCCCCCAGTCCGGCCCCCATCTCCTCAGGGGTAATCTTGCCATCATGGTCAATGTCGAGGGCATCAAACACAGCATCAGCTCCCATCCACTCTTCACGGGTGATAAAGCCGTCACCGTCTAGGTCATAGGCACGAAAGATATCTTCAGCCGCATGGCTAACAGTATCATTGCCATCGAGTTGGGAAAGCCGTTCTACTAATAACGATTCTAACGACTCTAGCGCTTTAGTAAATCCTTGGATGCCTTCAGCTAGCTTGTCTGAGGCCATTCGGTTTTCGGCATGCATTTTGTCGAAGGTCGCTTTATCGACTGAGATTTTTTCGATCTCTAAGTCTGTCGCCATTTCAGGAGAAAGCTTACGGGGCAGTTCGGCTGTGACTGCATCTAATTGGGCCAGTAGCTTAGGTGAAATCGTCAGCAGATCGCAGCCCGCTAGCTCCTTCAGCTCATCGGTGTTACGGAAACTGGCCCCCATCACTTCAGTGGTGTAGCCAAACTTCTTGTAGTAGTTAAAAATTTCGGTAACTGACAACACACCCGGATCTTCGGCTGGTGGATAAGACTCTCTGCCCGTATCTTTTTTATACCAGTCAAGAATCCGGCCCACAAAAGGGGAGATCAGGGTGGCACCAGCCTCAGCACAGGCAATGGCTTGGTGTAAGCCAAACAGCAGCGTCAGGTTACAGTGAATCCCTTCTTTTTCTAAAATCTCGACAGCTTTAATGCCTTCCCAGGTGGAGGCAATCTTAATCAAAATTCTCTCGCGGGAGATACCGACGGCCTCGTACTGAGAGATCAGATCGCGGGCCGTGGTCAACGTACCTTCGGTGTCATAGGAAAGTCTGGCATCGACTTCGGTGGAGACACGACCGGGGATAATTTCTAGGATTTTACGACCAAACGCAACTGCCAGACGCTTAAAGGCTAAGTTAACGATTGCTTGAGTACTGGCACCGGCACCGGCATCAGCCTTGGCTGTCTGCAACGTTTCATCCACAATGCCCTGATATTGAGGCATCTGTGCCGCCGCTGTGATCAAGGATGGGTTGGTCGTTGCATCGCGCGGCTTAAATTGCTCAATGGCTTGAATGTCGCCAGTGTCGGCAACTACGACGGTCATTTCACGCAATTGATCCAGAAGAGTCTGTGTCATGGTGGGTTCCATTTCATCTGCTGACCACGTTTGCCATTGTAGTTATCCCAAATTAAATCGGCTTGAATCTAAAGACCGATTATGGAATTGAGTCGATGTCAGAAATTGATAGCGCATGATTTGCACAGCTATCAATTCGGCGACTCACTGTGGTCCAATACATGGAGTAGAAGCTTCCGATTCGACTGTCATACAATCATGATTGTACTTTTCTGACTGATTAATGTTGCCCTAGAATTTGCCAACAGTCTTGGGCGATGGCCCAGTCTTCTTGGGTGTGAATTACCAGTACTCGAATAGCAGAATCGACCGTGGCAATGTCTTGATCGACAGGATGATTGTTATTCTTGTCAGAATCTAACTTCAACCCCAGAAATTCCATCGCTTCGCAGGCGGCAGCCCGAATGGATGCGGCATGTTCACCAATGCCGGCGGTAAACACAACGGCCTCTACACCACCCAGACCCATGAGCATAGAGCCAATACAGGATTTGAGCCGATGGAGGTAGATCGCTTGGGCTAGCTGAGCCCGCTGGTCTCCAGCTGCCTGGCTGATTTGGCGTAAATCATGGGAGATGCCAGAAATGCCTTTGAGGCCTGATTCTTTATTGAGCAGATGGTCTAGCTGATCGGCGCTGTACCCCTGTCGCATTAGATAGATCAAAATACCTGGATCTACTGCTCCAGAGCGAGTGCCCATCATCAGCCCATCTAAGGGGGTAAATCCCATGGTGGTGTCAATACTCTGCCCATGGTGAACGGCGCAGAGAGAGCCGCCATTGCCCAGATGACAAATAATCAGACGTAAATCATCCCGGCCCAAAATTTGTGCCGCTCGCTGACTACAGTATTGATGGCTAATGCCATGAAAGCCATAGCGGCGAATACCTTGGTTAACCCAGTCGTAGGGACCGGGATAGATGGCGGCAGCGTCGGGCATTTGGCTGTGAAAAGCGGTATCGAAGACGGCCACCTGGGGTACTTGCCCCAGCAGTTTTTCCATCAGTTCGATGCCGTCTAGGTTGGCAGGATTATGGTTTGGAGCGAGCTGTTTTAGCCGATCAATTTCGGCTTTGACCTCGGGGGTAACAATCGTACTTGCCTGGTAAGTCTGGCCGCCATGGACAACTCTGTGTCCAACCGCATCAATCTCATGGGGGCTTTTGAGCACCTGGGTGGGTCCTTGCCATAGGGTGCTGAGCACCTGGGAGAGGGTGTCCCGTCGAGAGGTGAGGGCTACTTTTTGTTCTAAGGACGCACCGGCATCGGTCTTTATTTCCATAACAGCCTGGTCGGGATACCAGTCAATCTGGGCTTCCCAAGCCGGAATCGGTGCGGTGGCTGGCAGGGTATGACCCAAAGCATACAAACAGAGTTTGTGACTGCTAGAACCGGCGTTGAGGACAAGGATTTTCATGGTGGTTTTCTAGCTTATGTCCCGTTGCGATCGCACAAAGCCTCAGACAGATGATCGCGATCCCCCAACCGCTTTAACATTGGGCCATAGCGACCAAAGGTGATCACACTAAGGGAGGCTACGGGCATGTCGATGCGATCGCGATATCGTCCCAGATCAATTCCCAGCAGACTACACAAAATAATTCGTAGCGTTGTCTTATGGGACACTACCAGCACGTTACCCTCTTTGTAGGTTTCCTCAATTTCAGCAATAACAACATCGGCCCGACTGGCTGCCTGGAAAGCGGTTTCTCCCCCCGTTGGCGGGCTCCAGGCCGGCTCAGTTATCCAGCGAATGTAGTCATCATGGTAATGCTCCTCCACATAGGCTCGGGTCTGGTTTTCCCAAGCCCCATATTTAACTTCCCTTAACCCCTCTCGCAGCTGTAGGGGAACGTTAGCGGCCTGACACAGCGGCTTAGCCGTCGCCACCGTCCGTTTCATCGGACTAGCAAACACCGCCGTCCATTCTAAATCACCGTAGGTATCGGCAAAGGCCTGGGCCATTTGATTGCCCGTGGCCGTTAAATCTACATCGAGTGCCCCACAAAAGTCCCCTGTCTGGCTGTGGGTAGTTTCGCCATGGCGAAGAAAATAAAGGGTCAGACTCATGAAATACCTACCTGTAGACCCGCATCGGTCTGTACATTGTTCTGAAGCGCTACGGTTGCCGGTTTGCCAGATAGTCTTCTCAACCGTTGGGTAAACGGCAACAGTTTGGGCCGTCATGGGATCGCCCCTCTAATGGTTGTAGAGACTGGTTTCAGATGGTTTCAGACTAAAACGATCATTCAATTGAAAGCCTTCCCCATTAAGAGAAGGCTTTCAATCAGATCCTATTCTGGGCAGTCAGTTTTATATGGCCATTTCCAACCAACAATCTCAGTTTGGTCTCTACCATGCTCGTGGGCGTAGGCCAGACACTCGATGATCTTGTTCTTCATTCGTTCTTTGGCATGGGCCGCCGCCGAGCCCAGCTTAGGCACCCGGTTAATCACATCAATCACCAAGTTAAAGCGATCCACCTGATTGTTAATGGCTAGCTCTAGGGGGGTGTTGATATTCCCTTCTTCTTTGTAGCCCCGGACATGGATACGGTCCTGATTAGAGCGGCGATAGACCAGCTTATGGATCAACCAGGGATAGCCGTGGAAGTTAAAGATAACGGGCTTGTCGGGGGTAAATAGAGAGTCAAAGTCCCAATCCGATAGACCGTGGGGATGCTCTCCTGCGGACACCAGCTTGAACAGATCCACCACATTGACAAAGCGAACTTTGAGCTCAGGAAATTCCTCCCGCAGGATCGCCGTTGCCGCTAAAGACTCCATGGTGGGAATGTCACCACAGCAGGCCATCACCACATCGGGTTCATCGGGCTCAGTCCCACAGTCGTCGTTGCTAGCCCAGTCCCAAATGCCAATTCCCTTGGTGCAGTGGGCAATGGCCTCATCCATGGGCAGATACTGCAGATGCTTCTGCTTATCTGAGATAATCACGTTGATATAGTCAACGCTGCGGAAACAGTGGTCCGCCACCGATAGCAAACAGTTAGCATCGGGTGGGAAGTAAACTCGCACCACTTCAGGGCTCTTGTTGGTGACTAGATCTACATAGCCAGGATCCTGATGGCTAAAGCCGTTGTGGTCCTGTCGCCAGACTAGGGATGACAGCAGAATATTGAGAGACGAGACCGACCGTCGCCAGGGGACATGGTTGCGACAGATATCTAACCATTTGGCATGCTGGTTAAACATGGAGTCCACTACGTGGGCAAAGGCTTCATAGGTGTGGAAGAGACCGTGGCGACCGGTCAGCAAATAGGCTTCTAGCCACCCCTGCAGGGTGTGCTCACTGAGCATCTCCATAACACGACCGTCGCGAGATAGTTCGGTGCCACCCTCGTCTTCTGGATAGATGTCGGCCATCCAGACCTTTTTGGTAACTTCGTAGACATTCTGTAACCGGTTTGAGGCTGTTTCATCCGGTCCCATCAGTCGGAAGTTGTTGGGGTTATCCCGCATAATGTCCCGCATCAACAAGCCCAGCGCCTTAGTATTTTCAAATTCTTCGGTACCGTGCTGGTCCATCTGGATGGCATAGTCACGAAAATCAGGCATCTTTAAGGCCCTACGCAGCAGACCGCCATTGGCATGGAGGTTTGCTCCCATGCGACGGTGACCGGTGGGGGCTAAGGCCTTGAGTTCAGGGATCAGGGTGCCATTCTCATCAAAGACGTCTTCGGGGCGATAGCTACGCATCCACTCCCCAAGTCTAGTCAAGTGGTCGGGGTTGTCGTGCATACCGCCCATGGGTACCTGGTGAGACCGCCAAAAGTCTTCCACTTTTTTGCCATCTACCTCGGCGGGACCGGTCCATCCCTTGGGGGTGCGTAGCACAATCATCGGCCAGCGGGGACGCTCAATCTTGCCCGATATCCGTGCTTCTCGCTGGATCTCTTTGATTTTGAGCACACATTCTTCCATCACCGAGGCCATCTTCTGGTGCATTTCTGCTGGGTCTTTACCCTCTACAAAGTAGGGGGTATAGCCATAGCCCCGGAAGAGATATTCCAGCTCTTCGTGGGAGATGCGGGCCAGGATGGTGGGGTTAGCAATTTTGTAGCCATTCAGGTTTAGAACGGGCAGTACGGCACCATCACGGGCCGGGTTGATAAACTTGTTGGAATGCCAGGCGGTGGCCAGGGGACCTGTTTCGGCCTCACCGTCACCCACAACACAGGTAACAATCAGGTCTGGATTATCGAGGACCGCACCATAGGCATGGGAAACGCTGTATCCTAGCTCTCCTCCTTCATGGATTGATCCGGGTGTTTCTGGGGTAACGTGGCTGCCGATAAATCCAGGAAAAGAGAACTGCTTAAAGAAGCGCTGCATTCCTTCTGCATCTTCACTCTTATCGGGATAGATCTCTGAGTAGGTACCTTCTAGATAAACGGGCCCCAACACCCCAGGAGCACCGTGCCCGGGACCGGCCACAAAGACCATGTCTAGATCGTACTTTTTGATCAGACGATTACAGTGGATATAGGTGAAACTCAGAGCCGGTGATGCTCCCCAGTGACCCAGCAGGCGATGCTTGACATGCTCAGCTTTGAGGGGCTCTTTGAGCAGGGGATTTTCGCGTAGATAGATCATACCGACGGCGAGATAATTACAGGCTCGCCAGTAGGCATCTATTAGGTGTAGTTCCTCTTCTGTCAGGGCCAATGATGGGGAAGTAGTGGGTTGAATGGGGGCTTGAACCATAATTAATCTTTCCTTGAATAGAATAAATCGGTCGGTTCTACACTCAAAGCGTGATCAATGCTGTCGTATGGTCTATCGCTGTTTTTGAGAAGTTTGGAGCAGACCGAGCCGTCTCTGGCCATAGAAGGATGACTTGGGCAATGTTACGCTGGCGGTTGCTAGCGGTTGAACAATGCGGGCCGCAAGGTATAAGACATGTCGGTATCTCCTAAATCTTCGCGTTTACACCTGCATGCGAACATACCCATATGCTAGCTCCTCAAAAGGAAAGTGAAGATGAGAAACTCATAACCTTTGCTTTTATAATGATGAGGGAAACTAAATGGAACATGAACAAACCTGGAAACACCGACGGCTGTTTAAGTTGGATTTATCGGCGATTTTACCCTCAGACTAGGTTTTTCTCTGTTTTTTGAAGTATCAATTACCCATCCTAAATTTGGGTTAACGCCTTAACGTGTTTAGAGTTTTTTAAGTATCTCCATGCTTTCAAGTGGGTTGAAATTATCAACATAGTTATGGAGATAGGACAACCATTAAAAGCTTTAATGGTTGCTTTCTTGCCGAGAGCCACTTTTTTGAAGTTTGTGGCGGGGTAGGCTAAAAACTAATAGGGTTAAGGGTTTGAGTTAGCCCCTAGGACGTCAAGCAGCCTGTTTCTATCGAGTAAAAGATTGAACTGGCCTATTACTGACCTACGTATGTAGCCTCAACAACATTTTTTCTTTAAGATTGTTTTCTCTGACAGCGGGCGGCGTGATAAATGCGCTATTCGAGCTGTATTGCCCTAATGTTATCGATGGTGTGCATAGTTAGAGCTAAGGTTGATCTATGAGAATAGCTTTCTTTAATACCAAACCCTACGACCAACGCTCATTTACAGAGATCAATACAGACCATAGTCACGAGCTAACATTTTTTGAGCCCCGGCTCACGCCAGAAACCGCCTCTTTGGCCTCGGGGTTTCCGGCTGTCTGTGTGTTTATTAATGATGAGCTGGGGGAAGAGACTCTACGTGCGATCGCAACCACCGGCACTAAGCTCATCGCCCTGCGCTGCGCCGGGTTTAACAACGTCGACTTAAACGTCGCCCAGCAGCTGGGTATTACCGTCGTGCGGGTGCCCGCCTACTCCCCCTATGCGGTGGCAGAGCACGCCGTGGGGCTAATTATGACCCTCAACCGTAAGCTGTACCGTGCCTACAACCGGGTACGCGACGACAACTTTTCCCTAGATGGGCTTTTGGGGTTTGATCTCCATGGTAAAACCGTCGGTATTGTGGGGACCGGTAAAATTGGCCAGTGCTTTGCCCAAATCATGAACGGATTTGGCTGCAAGCTTCTGGCCTACGACGTCCGGCCAAATCCGGCCTGTGTGGATATTGGCGTGGACTACGTGGAGCTACCCATATTACTAACGCGTTCCGACATCATTTCTCTTCACTGTCCGCTGTTGCCCTCCACCCATCACCTGATTAATGCAGACTCTTTGCAGCATGTTAGACCCGGTGCCATGTTGATCAACACCAGTCGCGGTGGCCTAATTGACACCACAGCCGTGATTGAGGCGATTAAGGCGGGGCGCGTGGGCTACTTTGGTATAGATGTCTATGAACGGGAAGGGGGGCTGTTTTTTGAGGACCTGTCTGACACGGTGATTCAAGACGACACCTTCCAACTGTTGCAGTCTTTTTCCAATGTGGTGATTACGGCCCATCAGGCGTTTTTTACCAAAGAGGCTCTGTCCAACATTGCTGAAACCACCCTGTCTAATATCAACGATATCGAGGCAGGGAATCCTTGTGCCAATGAGGTAAAACTGGCCTAGGGTTAATGGGGACATTGGCAACGAGACTTAGATGCGCTGCTACGTTAAGGCAAGTCAGATCTATAATTAAAAAGGAGAAAGAGAGAGCGTTGCTGCTGCTTTAGGCGATGTGCCGGTTTGCTAAAAATGCCACCTGTTAGCATCTTGCAGATAATCCCATGCCAGGGCTCGACAGCTCCATAGATCCCATACTGCCCTTCGGAGGTCATCATGGCCCCACCTCCATGTCATCCCAATTGCGCTAACGCTTCAGTAGCCTAAGTGGCTACCGCAGTTGTCTCAGACCTATCGAAGGCAGGTTTTTATGATGAAATCTACCCCAACGGGTGCTGCAACCGTCAGCATTCCAACTAACTTTATTCTCAAATTTGAACAGCTCGGTATTAACGATATCCCCCGGGTGGGTGGGAAAAACGCCTCCCTTGGCGAGATGATTCAACAGCTAACACCTAAGGGGGTGCGGGTGCCCACAGGTTTTGCTACCACCGCCGAGGCCTATCGCTACTTTATTCAACAGGCCAGACTAGAGGATTTGTTGCGATCGCACCTTGCCAGTCTCGACATCACCGATGTCCAAGCCCTGCGCCGCTGTGGCAAAGCGGTACGAACATTGATTTTAGACACGCCGTTTCCCCCCGAACTGCAGGCTGCCATTGCGACCGCCTACCGACAGCTTTGTGATGGCAACCCTTCCCTAGATGTGGCCGTACGCTCCAGCGCCACCGCCGAAGATCTGCCCGATGCCAGCTTTGCCGGTCAGCAAGAAACCTATCTCAATGTCCAGGGGGTTAAGGGAGTATTAGAAGCCTGTCACAAGTGTTTTGCCTCCCTATTTACCGACCGGGCCATTTCCTACCGCACCATCAAGGGGTTTAACCACTTTGATGTGGCCCTGTCGGTGGGGGTCCAGCGGATGGTGCGCTCCGACCTGGCCACGTCGGGGGTAATGTTCTCCATCGATACGGAAAGTGGGTTTAGGGATGCCGCCCTGGTGACCGCTGCCTATGGCCTGGGGGAAACCGTGGTCCAGGGGGCGGTCAACCCGGATGAATATCTTGTCTTTAAGCCCACCCTACTCCAGGGGTACAACTCTATTGTTAAAAAACACCTGGGTAGTAAAGAGATCAAAATGGTCTACGACGTGGGGGGCAGTAAGCTCACAAAGAACGTGCCCGTGTCCGAGGCCGACCGACAACGCTACGCCATTGACGACGATGATATTCTCACCCTAGCTCGCTGGGCCTGCACCATTGAAGACCACTATTCTAAGGTTCACAACACCTATACCCCCATGGATATTGAATGGGCCAAGGACGGTATAACAGGAGAGTTATTTATTGTCCAAGCCCGGCCCGAGACGGTGCAGTCGCAAAAGTCTGGCTCGATTTTGCGCAGCTATGGCCTCGACAACAAAGAGCACGGTCTCTCACCGCTGCTCACCGGCCAAGCCGTGGGGGAGATGATTGGCCAGGGTGAAGCCAGGGTGATTAAGTCGGTACAAAACATGGCTGAGTTCCAACCCGGTGACGTGCTGATTACCCAGCGCACCGACCCCGACTGGGAGCCCATTATGAAACAGGCTAGCGCCATTGTGACCGACCAGGGCGGACGCACCTGTCATGCCGCCATCATTGCCAGGGAAATGGGTATTCCCGCCATTGTGGGCTGTGGTGATGCCACCCAGGCCGTTACCACCGGGCGTCCGGTGACGGTCACCTGCGCCGAAGGAGAGGTGGGTAAGGTGTACGCCGGTCTGTTGCCCTTTAGCATCGAAGAAACGGCCATTGACACCTTGCCATCTACCCAGACCCAAATCTTGATGAATGTGGGCAACCCGGAAGAAGCCCTACGGCTAGCGGCTATTCCCTGTGATGGGGTGGGTCTAGCACGCATGGAGTTTATCATTGCCAACCATATTAAGGTACACCCCCTGGCGCTGCTCAATTTTGACCGGCTAGCCGACAATACAGCCAAGCGAGAAATTGCTACCCTCACTGCCCTCTATGACCATAAACCCGACTACTTTGTTGAGCGGTTGGCCTACGGTGTGGGCACCATTGCCGCTGCTTTTTATCCCAAACCGGTGATTGTGCGTCTGTCGGATTTTAAGAGTAACGAGTACGCTAATCTGTTGGGTGGTGAGGGCTTTGAACCCAGCGAAGAGAATCCCATGATTGGCTGGCGTGGGGCCTCTCGCTATACCGATCCTAACTACTGCGATGCCTTTGCCCTCGAGTGTTTGGCCCTCAGACGGGTACGCAATGACATGGGGTTAACCAATCTGATTCCCATGGTGCCCTTCTGTCGTACCCCCGATGAAGGCCGCAGGGTGTTAGAGGCCATGGCCAGCCACGGTCTTGTCCGGGGTGAGCATCAGCTCCAGGTTTATGTTATGTGTGAGATTCCTAACAATGTGATTCTGGCGGCGGAGTTTAGTCAGGTGTTTGATGGCTTTTCAATTGGCTCTAATGATCTCACTCAGCTCACCCTCGGGTTAGACCGGGATTCGGCCCTGGTGGCCCATCTGTTTGATGAGCGTAATGCCGGTGTTAAAGAGATGGTGCGGATGGTGATTGGGAAAGTGAAGGGATGCGATCGCAAAATCGGCATCTGTGGCCAGGCCCCCAGCGACTACCCTGAATTTGCCCAATTCTTAGTAGAACAAGGGATTGACTCCATCAGTCTCAACCCCGACTCGGTGTTAAAAACCACATTGGCCATTGCCGAGATGGAAGCCCAGCTCAGCTGATCTCCCCTCCGCTGTCTGTTGTTATCTAAATCACAATTGATCAAGTTTCTTCTCAGCCCAAGGTTTTAATCCTTGGGCTGAGAAAGCATACTAAAGGAGCCCCTTCCACTAACCTTGGGACGCCCCTATGAAACCGCTGATTCATCGCACCAAGATTGTGGCCACCATTGGTCCCGCCAGCCGTTCTCCCGAAGTCATCAAACAGCTAATGCTGGCCGGCATGAACGTAGCCCGACTAAATTTTTCCCATGGCACCTATGCTGACCATGCCCAACAGATTCGTCAGCTGCGGGCCGTCTCCGACGAATTAGAAATGCCCCTGACCCTGCTCCAGGATCTCCAAGGCCCTAAAATTCGCGTGGGTCAGCTGCCTGCTGAGGGTCTCGAACTACGCCCAGGCCAGAAACTAACCCTAGTCCCCATGACCGCTGCCGCCCAGCCGCCAGACACCGTTACCATCGACTATCCCCACCTGGCAGCAGAAGCAGAAGCAGGTACTCAGATTTTATTAGACGATGGTTTGCTAGAGCTGCGGGTAGAAACAGTCAAAGGCAACAACGTTGAATGCACAGTTGTTATCGGTGGCAATCTCAAAAGCCGAAAGGGGGTAAACCTTCCCACCCTCGAGCTCCGACTACCCTCCATGACCGCAAAGGACAAAGAAGACCTGGCTTTTGGAGTGGAACAAGGGGTGGATATTATCTCCCTAAGTTTTGTCCGTAGACCCGAAGATGTGCAAGCACTCAAAGCTCTGCTAGCTGAAAAGGGTGTCAATATTCCCGTACTGGCCAAATTAGAAAAGCCCCAGGCCATACAAAATTTAGACGCCATTGTTAACGAATGCGACGCCATTATGGTGGCCCGAGGAGATTTGGGGGTAGAAATGAAACCCGAAAAGGTACCCCTGATTCAAAAGCGCATCATTCGTCTTTGCAACCAGAAGGGAATTCCGGTAATCACCGCCACCCAGATGCTTGATAGCATGACCCACAGCCCCCGGCCCACTCGGGCTGAAGCCAGCGATGTTGCCAATGCCATCATCGACGGCACCGACGCTGTGATGTTATCGGGGGAATCTGCCGTCGGAGACTATCCGGTAGAAGCGGTCAAAATGCTGGCCCGGATCGCCACCGATGTGGAACCAGAAATCGACCATCCCAACTTTCCACCCCAAAAAATCGACGTCCCCGAGGCCCTCAGCGAAGCCTTAAACGCCATCGATCAAGTCTAGTTCCAACTAAGTTTGTTTGGATATCATAAGGTCATCGAGTTTGGA
>ERZ1740070.1041-NODE-1041-length-17893-cov-6.703330_pt1 | contig 17893 bp, 16 predicted proteins | sample MGYA00581734_ERZ1740070 | MGnify/ENA primary metagenome ERZ1740070 (study PRJEB43018, sample SAMN04849744) | marine metagenome | isolation source: floating plastic debris | place: Pacific Ocean | collected 2008-09-01 | study: EMG produced TPA metagenomics...
TAGGAAACATTTTGCTCTGAGAGATGAGGTTGTTCGCCATCTTCCGCCGCAAATAAGAGTCTATGGCTACCCTGCAATGTTTTAGCATCATATTTCTCGGGATCTAACATTACCCATGCCTCCACTGATAGACTTGCCCGACTCGCATCCTCTTGGATATTGACTAAAAGCATCGGCTTCTGCGGTTCAATCTTCTGCCCTTTCCGCTTTATTCTTAGTGCCTGCATTGCCGTCTTAGCAGCTTCAAAGTCTTTCGCATATCGACAGCCCCATTGATGTAATAGCTCTTTAGGAACTTTCAGGTGCTCCATCTGTTTGGCCTCTAACTCTAGCACCAAGGCCGCTGCAAATTGGACTAACTTATCTTCTTCTTGTTCAGCACCTGCTGCTGCGTTCGCTAGTTCATCAACAATCTTTGGAAAGTCTTGTTGAACTGGAGTGATAGCATTTGGAGACCGACACAAGCCATAGGCCTGTTGAACCCAGTTACGGGGACTAGCCTTATGGTCTTGCAGGATATCTAGAAACGTTTGTTGGCGAATGTAGTTTAGGGGGTTACGCAACAGGTTCTTAGGAATCATGAAAGCTGAGTTTACTGCCTCACGACGCTTCTCAGCAGCAACGGCCATGCCGACCACAGCGTTTAGGGTTTTATCCCAGATAGGAGAACCACTAAAGCCCTTTTCTACAGGACGATCCTCACTCATGAGTGAGTCGAACTGTATCCAACCTTTATCGTTAGGGCCACGAAAAATACCTGTCGCCCATATACCTCGATCATGCCCCTGAGGAAATCCAAAAATAGCCAATTGATGCTCCCAATGGGATGGAGCTGCTATCAGTGATGCAAATTTTGTAGGATCTGGAGGCTTTTCTAACAGTCTTAAAACTGCCAGATCCTCAGCCGACTTGGTCTGGGAAACCGGTATCCAGAAAACAACGGATGCTTCTACAGTTTGACCAGAGGCCAATAATGGAAAATCAATCTGTACCGACTGCTCAGGTGCAGCTTCTGTATTTTCAGGCAACGTAAGAGCTGCCGCCACTACATGAGCACAGGTGAGCACATAGCGCTCAGCTATTAAAAAGCCAGCACCTACTACATTGCCATTAGCGTGATAAAACCTAACAACAGACGACTTTAGCGGTTCAACGGGATTAGACATCAGTCAGCTGACTGCCCTCCCCATTTTAGTTTCACTTCAAACGTGACCTCACTGCCCACAGAGCTAAACACTACTCCCGCTTCCGCACTTAGCTTCAGCCCAAAGGTAACTTCCACCTCATCTGCAGGTGTCGTTAAACCTGACTTCAGTTTGGTAACTACCGTTGAAGCTACTGGCTGAATTGCATCCAACGCCTCATTCAGGTTTTTCTTGGCCCTATAGACCATTTCCCCGGTTTCAACCAATGCCACCCGCTCAATAGCACTGACATTAGGCTCATCAACTTCAACGAGAAACGGCGTACCATCTTCCAGAGTGAACTGAGCTAACGCTTTCTCCATGGATATCCTAGATTTTGGGCAGTTACACTAAGCTACTAACAATCGTTGGTATTAAAAATCGGGAAAATTGAAGTTTTATTAAAAATCGGATGTTAGTGGTGGGGTATTAACATCCAATTTTTATTGGCCAGTATCCTGATGTGAACTGCCTACGGCTCAAACTCAACCGCTCAAATGTATTGAGATTGTAGTCGCTTCGAGGTTCCAAGCGAATAGAGAGATTCCAGAAAAGCTGAGATTAAGGGAAGTGCCAAACCATTATTCCCACAGGCCAACAAATGCTAAAAAGACCACCCACATTCTGAGCAGTCGAACGCTGTCGGTCTATGTCACACCTCGGGACAAATAAACCATTGTCATGACAAATATGAAACTGAACTACTGTGAAACGCTTATAAATGGAAGATGTTGAATGTGTTGGCGACAGTATGTTAACTAGATAGTCAACATACTGTCGCCCCTATGTGTCAGTGGATGTGGAGTATCAATTGAGTCGTTGACTTATACCTCATTTTTCTAAATGGGGAAATTCAAGCCAGAAATAAGCCAGCTACTGGGTAGGCTGGCCAGAACTACCAGGTCAAATAGGCTTTAAGGATTTGCTCTGGATAACCTTTAGTCAAAGTGAAATAGAAAGCTACTACTCAAACAGACCATTGATAACGTCTTGATAGCGCTGTGTGACTACGGGGCGTTTGACTTTCATGGTCTGGGTGAGCATACCGTTTTCGATGGAGAAGGGGTCGCTGAGTAGGGTAAAGGGGCCGATGCGTTCGTCGGGGCGGTAGCCAGGGCGGGCTTTGATTTCACGGGTCAGCTCTTGTTTGAAGAGTGTGTGGACTTTGGGATTATTGAGGGTCTCGGCGGTGTTGGTTTCGTCGATGGTGATGCCCTCAGGGGTAGCCCACTGGCTGAGGGCTTCTAAATTGGGGACGATTAGGGCTCCGAGGACTTTTTGGTCTTGGCCGACGAGCATGATTTGGTCGATGTATTTGCTGCGGGCGCAGGCGTTTTCGATGGGCTGGGGTTCGATATTTTCGCCGCTGGTGAGGACGATGGTGTCTTTGGCTCGACCGGTGATGATCAGGTCGCCGCTAGTGGTAATTTTGCCTAGGTCGCCTGTGTCAAACCAGCCGTCGGGGTCGATGGCTTTGGTGGTGGCGTCAGGATTCTTGTAGTAGCCTTGCATGACTTGGGGGCCGCGAAGCAAGACTAGACCTTGTTTGCCTTGGGGCAGTTCCTGGCGGGTTTCTAGATCGACGATGCGGGTTTCGGTGCCGGGGAGGGGCTGACCGTCGGCACCCCGCAGATTTTGCCAGGGACGACGGACGTGGGTGATGGGTGAGGTTTCGGTAAGCCCATAGCCACCGAGAATAGCGACGCTGATGATTTCGTAAAAGTCTTCGAGGTGGTCGGCGATGGACCCGCCGCCGCTGACGACAAAGTTGATGTTGCCGCCTGTGGCTTCGCGGATTTTTTTATAAACAATGGTGTCGCCTAGCTTATGGAAGGGTAAGAGAATGGCACACTGGGCGCTGGCCATAATACGGTCAAAGGCGCTGGGGCTATGGTCTAGGCTAAGATTCTCGGAAATACGCTTGGCGCCTATGTAGCGCTGACTTTGATGCAAAAAGAAGTTAATCAGCTTTTGTTTGCTCTCAGGCTGTTCGCGAAACTGTTTTTGGACACCTTCGTTAATGGATTCCCACAGTCGAGGAACACCCACCATATAGTTGGGTTTGTAGGCTTTGAGGTCTTTTTTGACGTTGCGGATGTTGGTATAAACCTGATGGACGCCCTGGGAAAGGGTGAAGTATTCGAAGGTGCGTTCGTAGCAGTGCCAGATGGGCAAAATGCTCATGACTTTGGAGCCGGGTGCAGGATAAACAACGCTGCAGGCTCCGGCAATCTGGGATAGCAAATTAGCCTGGCTGAGCATAACGCCCTTGGGTCTGCCCGATGTACCTGAGGTATACATGAGTGTGGCTAGCTGGGTGCGATCGCGATCGACTGGTTTCACGTCTACACCAGCACCTAGCTCCATCAGCTGGCTAAAGTTTAATAGTCTGGCCGATGTTTCTAGCTGAGGGGTTTCATCGGACAGCAGCGCGATAAACCGCAGATTTTTGTCCCTCAAGCAATGGGCTAGCTTATTTAATGTGGCCTGGTCTTGCACAACCATTGCCACCGAGTCGCTGTGCTCTAGAATGTAGGCCAGCTCATCTTTATCGGCCTGGGAGCCGCGCACTGCATCAACAGCGCCAGCGGTCATAATGCCTTGATCGGCGACTAGCCAGCGGGGCTGATTGTCTGAAAAAAGCGCAATTTTGTCCTGGGGCTGAATTCCTAATGTTTGAAGACCAGCGGCAAACTGGTTAATCTGCTGCGACAGTTGGCCATAGGTCAGGGTGAGCTGCGGGGTTCCGTGGGGGTCTTCTAACGCGATCTGGGTTGGGAACCTTCCGGCGACAATGGGCCAGATATCGGCAATCGACTGGGCCTGGCTGTAGTCAATTGCTTGGCTAAGGTTGCTTTGTTCTTGGGGCGCAAGTGTGGCAGCAGTCATAAAAACGTCCTATATAAAAGCGATGTCTTCTGCAGGTGCATTCTATGGAATGCCGGTACGTCAAAATAGAACCTAATTAAGTTCTGATTCCTGAGCAGTTATTAAGGTGAGCCTTAATTTAATTTTGACCCAAATTGTCCGCAACCTATTCAGCTGCTGAACTCAGAATTTACGATTGCTGAGGGGATGAATTGGACCAGAACTGTGGCCATTCAACAGCCGCTCACAGCTAAAACATCCCGAGGATTAGCAATGCCCAGAATTTAGACTTCAACACTCAAAATTAATTTACGTGGATTTTATAGTTTCGTTTGTGACCTCTGCACATGGCCTTGGCGCTAGACCAGTCTGATAATTGTCAAACGATCAGCTGCACTGGATGAGCCAGGGTTAGCTATCGGAGTTAAGTTAGGTAACGAAAGTCCTGTTCCTGAACCTATGCGTCCTTTGTTTTCTGGTCCGCTTACTGTCGAGTCGGTGACGATTCCGATTCGAGATTTGCCCCAACGGCTCCAGGGAACGGTCATTGTGCAGCTATCGGACTTTCACTATGACGGTCAACGACTGCCCAAAAAAATATTGAGGGATGCGATCGCAACGATTCCCACCCTCAAACCCGATCTTGTGGTCCTTACCGGCGACTTTATTACCAGTGAGCCCGACCCGATTTATCAACTCGCCACTCAGCTTCGCCCGGTTGCCCAAAAATTTCCCACCTATGCCATTTTAGGTAACCACGATAACTATTGGTATCTGGCCCATGAGACGGTTACAGCGGCCCTAACCGATGTCAATATCACCGTCCTCTGGAATCAAATCGCCTATCCATTGGGCCATGATTTGGCTCTTGTTGGGTTAGCCGACTACTATCATCCAGACTTTACCCCCAAGGTCTTAGACCAGCTGCCCGATACGCTGCCGCGTATTGTCCTTTCCCATAACCCAGACACTGCCGAACATACGATTCCCTGGCGTGTCGACCTGCAGCTTTCTGGCCACACCCACGGGGGCCAAATCGTTTTGCCAGGCATTGGCAATTTAGCCCAGCACTGGTTTGAATTTCGCAAGCGATTACCCAGACTACTCCGGCAAAGCAGCATCCCGTATATCAGCGACAAGTGCGCCAACGTCGTCGATCATTGGGAGTGGGCCATGGGTTTACACACAGTCGGTCAGAATACGCTTTATGTTAACCGGGGTCTGGGCAGCTACGCCCCAGGGCGATTATTTTGCAATCCAGAAATTACGGCAATTACGTTGGTTTAATTTCAAATTTTCATGCCGATTGTCCGTTTACCCAGGAACTCCTCTATCCTAAGTAAAACGATTTCTTGAAGCTGCCGGTCCAATGCATAACTTTCTGCCGATTTCTTATTTTGAGGGTAAATTTTGTCCGTTTGAGGATGCCAAAATTTCCATCGCTACCCATGCGTTGCACTATGGCACAGGTGCCTTTGGTGGATTGCGCGGCATTCCTGACCCTCAAAATGAAAATCGGGTTTTGCTATTTCGCCTAGACCGACACTGTGCTCGGCTAAGCAGCAGCGCCCGGCTGCTAAATTTTGACCTGCCGGCAGACAAAATTCAACATGTAATTACGGAATTCGTTAAAAAGAACAATCCAAAAACGTCGTTTTATATTCGACCGTTTGTTTACACTTCAGACTTGGGTATTTCTCCTCGCTTACACAATGTACAAAAAGACTTTTTTGTTTACGGTCTTGAATTAGGAGATTATCTCTCACCCGAAGGCGTCAGCTGTCGCGTCAGTTCCTGGTATCGGCAGGAAGATCGCAGCCTGCCGCTGCGGGGTAAAATCAGCGGGGCCTATATTACGTCGTCTCTCGCTAAAACTGAAGCGGTCAATGCCGGCTTTGACGAAGCGATTTTGATGAACTCCCAGGGCAAGGTGAGTGAAGCCTCAGGAATGAACATCTTTATTGTGCGTAATGGCAAGTTAATTGCCCCTGGGTTTGAGCAGGATATTTTAGAAGGCATTACCCGCGATAGTGTACTACAGGTGGCTCGGGACTTGGGCATTGATGTGGTAGAACGCCCTGTGGATAAGTCCGAGCTGTTGATTGCCGATGAAGTCTTTTTGAGTGGAACAGCGGCAAAAGTAACCCCGGTACGGCAGGTGGAGAACTATACGCTATCGACAGTGCGGCCTGTGACGGATCAGATTCGAGAGAAGCTGTCGGCAATTACGGAAGGTCGGGACGCACAGTATAAAGACTGGGTGTTTGGAATAGATCTGGCTTAAGACTGGTTGTCGATAGCTTTTTTATGGCAACAAGACAAAACTCTCACAGTGACTTGGCCTAACCATGCGAAAGTCTCGCTGATCAATAGTCAAAATTGTTTTAATGTCTAAGTGCTCAGCAATAGCCGTAACGCTGGCGTCGACAAAATCTACCTTGCTGTCAGCATATTGTTCAATGATGTCTGCTGCACGAGCGATATCTTGCTCAGTCGCTGCTATTGTTTCAAACCTGCTAGCTGATAATCCTTTGAGAAACTAAACTACTGCAGAAATGCCAGCATCACGACCAATCAGATAGGCAACTTCTACTAGGGCTAGTTAAGGTAACAAAATTGATGGATATTGCAAATATATGGGCAGTACATCCCGATGACGCTGGTCTGAACGATTAGCCAGAGCTACTACAAAACCAGTATCTGCAATTATGCTTTCCATGAAAAACCAGAGATGGAATTAATGTCTTGGGTTAGGATTTCTTCGGATTGAGTCGCTAGGTCTGGTGCGCCTGCAAATAGGCCAATAATTGGATCATCTGCCTGGTCAGCGGTATCGTTGGCAGCCGCCAGCTGCATATTTTGAACAACGGCTTGCATGAGTTGGCTGGCGAGACGTAGCTGATCGGCAAGGTTGAGTTTTTGAGCTGCGTTAAAGAGTTCTTGGACTGTCATAGTTTATGGTCTCACCTGTAAAGATGTAATTTGATTTAGGAGTAGAATTGCGCAAATATGCTTAGTTGGCACAAATTGATAAGCTGCTGGCATCTCTATTTTAAACTTTACAGATTGGAACTTGAAGCACATTGATTCTTTTCCTTTGTTGGTTATCCATTATCTGTGTAGGCACTGTTCAACTTACTCTTATCGTTCCCAGAGTGATTTATGTGGAAGGCGGATGATTCTCGTTGATATATTTTCCCGCTGCTTCCAGTGACGCAAATTGTTTGGGAGATCGTTCGTGTAGAACAGCGGGTAGGCTATTGCTGTTGCGGTCTTGATAAGCCTCTAATCCAGTCGGTAAGGTGGCATACAAAAAATGTAATCAGCGGATCGCTCTCATCAAAGACCTGTTCTGCAGGTAGTGGCGCAATTTTATCTTTTAGATAAGCATCAATACTGACATAACGATCTTGCTCCTGCTGACCACCTGTACGATAAAACTCCGCTAGCGGTTCTACACTCTCACCCGCTTCAGCAATGGCCTGATACAAATATCGATGGGCACCCCAACTCACCTGATCGGTCAGTTTCTGTGCTTCAGTTTTATCTAAACCAGCCTGTTGTAGCTGTTCCATTAGCGCTGCACTAAACTGCTCAGCTAGTTTTGACTCCCTAAATCGACTAGTGACAATTTTTAGCTCATTGGAGGTTAGCTTGTCACTGTCCAAGCAGGTGATCTGCTTCTCCAAAAGCTTTTTCAGAGAAACCTTTACTAGCTTTTCAGTAATCGCAGTATTAGTAACTTGCTCTAATACCGCTTCTAAACTCTGTAGATAGGCCAGTTAAGCCACGATGACTACGGAACTTTCAAATGTGGGGGCAGTTTTGCTCAGGTTCAGATAGATTCTCAACAGACCAATACCAACCGACACAAATGGCAGTCCTGAGATGACCATCTGCGCATCAGGGTCGCTGAGCACCTTGAAAAACGGCTCCACCTTCTCAAAATAGGGTGCCAGCTGATTCAGATCAGACTTGTGTTCTTCCCACTTTTCACCCAGGTCATTGCTAGCACTAACTGCCTCAATACCCTTTTCGGCCAGCTCGCCCCATGGAATATCTTTTATATCCGTATTGAGAAACTGCCAAAACCCTTTCAGACTAGCCATCAGCTACGCTCGATCACACACAACTGCCTAAACCATAGCCAGCTTTTTCACAGATAGCAAAGGGATTAACAAGCTGCAATGTTTAGAAATATTGCTGTAACTGAACTCATGCCGTATGCCTCATCATCCGAGAGCGTGTAATAAAACTCGATCCGTCTGGGGCTTTAAGAGAGAAATCATTTCTTCCGGGTCCCAGTGCTACATCTAAAATTAGCTGGGTATGCTGTCAATGCTCATACTATTGCGCACCGATGTAAGCTGATAATTACTTTGCTTAGCATATGCTCGTTGAACTTTTTATCGGACTCGTATGCCTCTAAACTAACCAATCTTTTCTTTTAGCTTGAAAGTGATCTAACAGAAAATCAATTACTCGCCGCACTCTTAGGGGCAAATGACGATTTTTAGGATAAACAATCCAAGTGGCGCGATCGCGATCCCAAAAGTCTTCTAGAATCGGAATCAGTTTTTGGGTGTTGAGCGCATCCATAAGATTAACCTGAGGCAAATACACAATTCCTAAGTTCCGTATTGCCGCAGATGCCAAGGCAAAACCATTATTGCAAACCCAAGGACCAGAGACCCGAATTGTGCGATGGCCCTCTGGATAGGTAAAGCGCCAGCGATCGCTATTACCACGCAGACAAGCATGCTCCTGCAGCTGCTCTGGATCTACAGGTATGCCGTGCTGCGCCAAGTAGTCGGGGCTTGCACAGGTCACTAAAGTCCGGTCGGTTAACTTACATGCAATCAAGTTACTGTCTTCTAACACTCCATAACGAATACCAAAATCAAATCCCTCGTCGATCAGATTAATGTTGCGAGAGTTAAAGCTGATTTCAATTTGAACGTTGGGATACTGCATAGCGAAATCTGCCAAGGCGGGAGCAACATAACGTTCAACAAAGTTGCCTGCTGCTGCTATCCGAATCCGCCCTACCACGGCAGCAGTCTCACCTACAACAGCTTGGTTCGCTTCTTGTAGTCCTGCAACTAAATCGGTACAGCGGCGATAATATTCGCTTCCTGCATCGGTCATCCTAACTGTGCGAGTTGATCGAGCTAGCAAACGAATTCCCAATCGAGCCTCTAAATCAGCAACACGTCGACTTACATAGGAGGTAGAGACTCCCAATCGCTTTGCGGCGGCTGAAAAACTACCCGCATCTACCACTGTTACAAACTCAGAAACACCGTCCCAGATACTCATTGGTACGCCCTCGATGATTGTCAATTGTTGCAGAAGAGCAAAAGTGTTTTAACTTGAGTCGATTTATATTCTAAGGGCAATAATAGTAATGTCAGATAGCCGTTGCTCATCATAAATTTCAAAGGGTGAATCGATGCATTTATCTGTATATATGGGCTCCATAAACAAACTAATGGCTCGCCGGTTTTATCAGCCAAATATCTATCGTTATTCTGAATTTAATCTCTTGATGGTTATTCAAGTGGAAGCATTTTTAATCTAAATCATCTGCATTCTTCAGGAAAATACCCTTGAGTTTGGAGCTAAGAGACGTGAACGAAGAAGATAAAAAGTTATCAATAAAACAGAAATCTCGACGCATTTTTTTAGGGCGATCGCTAACAGCTGCAGGCGCGGCAATCGCAGGCCCATCAATGATTCAGGCTAGTCAAGAATACACTGATCAAGAATCTGCTATGGCGTCTTCAGCTACAGGTGAGACCACCCTACAGCTGAACATAAACGGACAGTCGCAGACTCTAAGTATTGAACCTCGGGTAACCTTGTTAGATGCGTTGCGAGAAACGCTAGGACTCACCGGCAGTAAAAAAGGATGTGACCACGGCCAGTGTGGCGCTTGTACGGTCTTAATTGACAACCAAAGAGTTTATTCCTGTTTACTGTTAGCAGTAATGCAAGATGGGAAAACCATTGCCACGATTGAAGGGTTAGCCAACGGCGACAATTTACACCCCGTCCAAACAGCCTTTATCGATAATGATGGCTTTCAGTGTGGCTACTGTACCCCAGGGCAAATATGCGCCTCGGTTGCGTTGTTAGACGAAGTTAACAATGGCGCAGTCAGCTACGTCACGCCCGATCTCAATAGCACACCCCAGCTAGCAAGCCTTTCAGAAACAGAAATTAAGGAACGGCTAAGCGGCAATTTATGTCGCTGCAGCGCTTACAACGGTATTGTTGCCGCCGTTCAGCAAGTCACCGGACAAACTCCGCTCTCACCGGCTAACTAAGGTTAGGATCATTAGACCAATGAAAAATTTTGCTTACAGCCGCGTTAGCTCAGCAGAAGAGGCCGTTGACCGGTCAACTCGCGATCACAACGCCCTATATATTGCCGGTGGAACAAATTTAGTCGATCGATTAAAAGCCTTTCTAGACGAGCCTAACCAGCTGCTCGACATCTCTCGTTTAGAGATGAAAAGAATCGAATCCACCTCTAATGGCGGCTTAAAAATTGGTGCCCTTGTCACCAACACTGACCTAGCCAATCACACCGAAGTCCGCCGCCAGTATCCGATGCTCAGTCGGGCCATTCTCTCTGGGGCTTCACAACAAATCCGCAACATGGCTACAGTGGGCGGCAATCTGATGCAGCGTACGCGCTGTTCTTACTATTACGACACAGCGTTTGCCTGTAACAAACGCCAGCCCAATACGGGATGTCCGGCCATCAACGGTGTTAATCGCACCCATGCCATCTTAGGGGCTAGCGAGAGTTGTGTGGCGGTTAATCCGTCAGATATGTCCGTCGCCTTAGCGGCTTTAGATGCGATCGTAGAAGTTCAAGGAGAGCAGAGTCAACGAGAAATTTCTTTCGCAGACTTTCACCGTCTGCCAGGCGATACTCCCAATCGCGATACCCATTTAGAACCTGGAGAATTGATTACCGCCGTGATTTTACCCCCGCTCTCTTTTGCCCGGTCGGGGGTTTATCTAAAGCTGCGCGATCGCGCCTCCTATGCTTTTGCATTAGTTTCAGTCGCGGCTGTCTTAGATCTCTCAGGAGAGCAGATTAGAAACGCTCGCATTGCCTTGGGGGGAGTTGCTCACAAACCCTGGCGTGCAAGTGAAGCAGAAGCCTTCTTACAGGGTAAGACAGCCAATCAATCGACGTTTGAGCAAGCTGCAGACATAGCCCTTCAAGATGCCCAGCCGCTTTTATACAACGGCTTCAAAGTAGACCTTTCTAAACGAGCCATCCGTCGCGCACTCGCTGTTTCAGCCAGAGGAGGAGGTATCGCATGAATCAAGTAATCGGCACATCCGTTAGTCGCACAGACGGGAGAGCCAAAGTTACAGGAACAGCTACGTATGGGGCAGAACACCAACTTCCTGGCCTCGTTCACGGCTATTTAATTACAGCAACCATTGCCCACGGGCGCATCCTCACTATCGATGCTCAGTCAATCGCGCAATTGCCAGGTGTGATTGCTGTTTTCACCCACGAAAATATGCCGAGGCTGTTTACCCCAGCTAATGACTGGGCGAGTGCGCAAATTTATGAAACGAGACTCCCCTTATCGGACAATCGTGTCCACTATGGGGGGCAAATCATTGGGTTAGTGGTGGCCGATACGTTAGAAAGAGCCAGAGACGCAGCTCATTTAGCACGTGTCGAATATCAAACAGACTCTGTGCTGGTTGAGGTCGATAAAGCAGCCTATGAAGACTCACCCCCTTGGTTTGGGGAAGATTTTCAGTTTCAGGAGGGGACGTTTGAAACTGGGGATTTCTCAGCTGCGAGAGCCGGAGCTACAACAGTTGTAGAAGCCACTTACACGACTGAGACAGAACTCAATTCTCCGATGGAACCGCATGCGATAGTGGCTCATTGGCAGACTAACAATTCGGTTGTTACCTACGAACCAACTCAGTGGGTAAGAGTCTCCCAAGGAACCTATGCTCAGCTGCTTGGCATCCCTACCGAGCGGGTTCGTGTTGTCAGTCCTTATGTTGGTGGGGCTTTTGGGGCCAAGGCGTTTCCCTGGCCCCATGGCATTCTCTGTGTTGCCGCTGCAAGAGAAATTCAACGTCCGCTTAAAGTCGTTGTTTCACGTCGTCAAATGACGGCGAATACTGGGCATCGCTCACAAACTGAACAAACTGTCCGTTTGGCTACCAATGAAACAGGCCGGCTTATGGCGCTAGAGCATACTGCCAGAACTTGCACATCTCCTGTGGAGGTTTTTTCAGAACCCTGCACGGCGGTTACCCCTGTTATGTACGCAACGCCCAACTTAAAACTTGGGCAAGAACTTGCGGTACTAAATGTGGGAACGCCGACGTTTATGCGTGCTCCTGGGGAAGCCCCTGGCATGTTTGCTCTAGAATCGGCGATGGACGAGCTGGCTTGGGAATTGGGGTTAGACCCAGTAGAGCTGCGGTTGCAGAATGAAACGCAAGCGCACCAGCGTCGGAAACACCCCTTCTCCGCGAAATATTTTGCTGATTGTTTAAGAACAGGTGCCGAACAGTTTGGCTGGAGCCAACGCCAGATGCAGCCGCGATCGCAACAACGGGATAATCTTTTAGTCGGCTGGGGAATGGCCGCTGCCACCTTTCCAGGGTTACGCGGCTCGGCTGAAGCCAAAGTCCGTCTCCTTCCCGATGAAACGGCCCATGTTTTGACATCGGCAAATGACATGGGCACTGGATCTTATACCGTTATCGCTATGATAGCGGCGGAAACGCTAGGGTTACCTGTCGAAAGAGTTCGAGTTGAGATCGGTGACTCTATCATGCCTGATGGTGGGCTGGCGGGCGGTTCTCAAATGACGGCCACCCTTACGCCTGCGGTGGTGAATGCTTGCCAAGCAGTGCTCGAGACGGCCGATGCCGCAACGGTGCAACAAGCGTTTGCTTCTCTGCAAGCCACGGGCAGAGCTGCCTATGAAGCCACGGGCACGGCAGCACCGGGTGAAGAAAGCACCCAGTTTGCCTTTCAGTCTTGGGGTGCCCATTTTTGTGAGGTAACGGTTGATGAGGCCATTGCTCAGCTGCGCATAACGCGCTGGGTTTCAGTGATGAATGTCGGACGAGTTTTAAATGTCAAAACTGCCGCTTCTCAAATTCGAGGCGGCATCATCATGGGTATCGGTTCGGCCCTTATGGAAGAGTGCCATTTTGATCCAGCTACCGGACATCCTGTCGTCTATGACTTGGCAACCTATCACTTTCCCGCTCATGCCGATATTCCCCGCATTGAGGTCACGTTTGTTGGCGAACCGGACCTCAACTTTAATCCGCTGGGGGTTCGGGGTGTGGGTGAAATTGGCATCATGGGGGTCGCGCCAGCCGTGGCGAACGCGGTCTATCACGCGACAGGTAAGCGCATCCGCAGCTTGCCGATTATTCCCGACAAGTTGATTTAGAGCCATTGCTTATGCTGCTGGTGTGTCAATTTCAAGTTAATGAAGCAGGAAAATCACGATCGTGCATGAATTAGAGGCGATTGTTTTAGCCAATAAAAAGAGTTGGCAAAAAGGCGAAACGACCTTCTTAGCCACTATCGTAAACACCGTTGGCTCTACGTACCGTCAAAAGGGGGCCAAAATGTTAATTCAAGAGACAGGCAAAATGGTCGGAACTTTGAGTGGTGGATGTGTGGAAAATGATATCTTTCAGTACACTCAACAAATCATAAGAGAATCTCTGGTCATCGAGTATGATGCGACTAAGGCAGAAGAAGATTTGAGCTGGGGGTTTGGCCTGGGCTGTAATGGAAGAGTGATTATTCTATTAGAAAAGCTCAATCAAGCCAATACCCTTTCCCCTCTTAATTTAGTCTCACAATGTCTGAACAAGAACAAAACAGGCGCGATCTCAACTATCTTTTCGGTCACAGGGACAATAGATTTAAAGATAGGCTCTCGCTTGATTCTGTATCCCAACGATAGAACTGAGACCGATATTCAAGATAGCGATCTTGTTGAGGCGATCGTCCACGATACAATGCGAGCTAAACAAGAACAAAAATCAACGGTCAATCAATATCGGCTAACTTCAGGTAGCGTCAACGTTTTTATTGACGTTATTCACCCTCCCCGTTCTTTAATCGTATTTGGGGCCGGGCGGGATGCTCTACCGGTGGTCACATTAGCTAAAGCCATTGGCTGGCAGTTAACTGTCGTTGACTGTCGCGCACTACAAGAAAGCTATCAAAGATTTGCGATCGCAGATAAAGTCATTCTCACCCGTCGCGACATTATTAACCAACAGCTAGCCGTGGATGAGAATACGGTCGCTGTTGTAATGACCCACAACTATTTGGACGATCTTGAAATCATTAAATATTTGCTCCCTACCCAAATCTCTTATTTGGGTGTGATGGGTTCAAAAAATCGTATCGCTAACATCATCAAGCAGTTGCATTCTACGCCTGCTCAGTTAGAGAAGGTATACAGCCCAATTGGGTTAGATATTGGGGCAGGTACACCAGCAGAAATTGCTACTGCAATCATTGCTGAAATTCAGGCAGTGTTAGCAAAACACAATGCTGGCTTCAGCAAATACCGTTGCCAGCCTCTCCATGTCAAAGAAACGATTCAACACAAGCTAATAAACTCATCAGATAAAGTCAATCTTTTTGAACATCAATCATCCACTTCTGTCGGCACTTAGGCAGCTCAGACAGTCATACCAAAGAGAGATAAGGTGACTAATCATTCAGTTGTTGCAATTATCCTAGCTGCAGGTGCGTCCAGACGCATGGGTCAACCCAAGCAATTGTTACCCTATCAAGACCAAACGCTGCTCAGCTACGTCATTCAATGTGCGCTAGCTTCTTCATGTAGTTCGGTCATTGTAGTACTAGGAGCAAATGCAAATAAAATAAAGCCATCAATCAAAAAATTTCCAGTAGAAATAATCAGAAATTCTGAGTGGAGCCAAGGAATTAGCAGCTCTATTCGTTGTGGAGTCGACTATGTTAGGCAACAACATTTTGATTGTTCAAATATGAATGGAATGATTTTTCTTGTCTGCGACCAGCCATTTGTATCTACTGAAATAATTGAAAAATTGATTGGTCATTATACTGAGTTAAACAAGTCAATAGTTGCCTGCCAGTATAGAACAACTGTCGGTATCCCTGTTTTGTTTGACTATAGTTTTTGCGCAGAGCTAGAAAAATTGCAAGGCGATTATGGCGCCAAGAAAATCATTCAAAAGCATTGCGATCGCGTCGCTACGATAAAATTTTCAAAAGGTGAAGTAGACCTAGATACGTTTGCAGACTATCAACAATTTATTTCGGAGTCACTGCAGCTCAGGAGAACAGCGCTATGACTGCATTAATGAATGCTACTAACATTACTACATTTGGCGATACTAGCAGTTTACACGTTAGCCAGGTGCCCATTCCTGTCCCCAAGGCAAACGAGGTTTTGGTGCGCAACTATGCGATTGGCGTGAATTTTGTAGATACTCAGCATCGCACAGGGAAACCATACCCTGTAGAGTTACCGCTCATTCCTGGTATCGAGGCTGCAGGCCAAGTTGTTGCCTTAGGTGAAAAGGTCACTTGCGTCAGGAAAGGACAACGAATCGCCATTGCCGGACATATGGCAGGCATTTATGCCGAGTATTGTGTATGTCCAGAAGATGTCGTGATTCCTTTGCCCGATGAAATCAGCTATGAGCAGGCTGCCTCAGTTTTACTGCAAGGTATGACAGCCCACGCCCTAAGTCATGAAGCCTATGCGATTCAAGCAAGAGATACGGTGCTTGTGCAGGCAGCAGCAGGTGGTGTTGGCTTACTTCTCACCCAGATGGCTAAAATGCTTGGCGCAAGGGTGATTGGAACGTGCTCTACCAACGAAAAAGCAATGGCCATCCGTGCAGCTGGGGGTGATGACGTCATCCTTTACACGCAAGACGATGTGGCCAAAGAAGTGATGCACCTCACCGATGGCCTTGGTGTGCATGCTGTATTTGATGGAGTGGGCAAAACAACCTTTGATGCTGGCCTGGAAGTTTTACGTGCTAAGGGGCATATGGTGATATATGGCTTAGCAAGCGGGAACGTGCCCCCGTTTGACATTAATCGTTTATCGGGTATTACAGATCGCGTTAGTCAGGGATGCTCATCAATTACGTGGGCAAATTTGTCTACCTATAATGCTCATCGCGAAAACAGATTGCAACGTGCACAAACAGTTTTGGAATGGGTAAAACAAGATTTGCTAACGCTAAATATCGCAGGTCAATTTTCTCTCGAACAAGCAGGTAAAGCTCACCATTTGCTAGAGAGCCGTCAAACGATAGGCAAAATCCTCCTAATACCCTAATGAGAAATAATGCCCCTAGGGATGTCAAAAAACTGTTTTGGGGACACAGCACTACGCCTGCTCCCATTAAAATTGAGCCGTTGCTGATTTAGGAGATAAACCGATCAGCAACGCCAAATTAAATACAGTCAGAACGATTTAGAAAAACTACAGCGCATTAGGGCTGTAGCTCACCAGCAGATTCTTTTTACGCTTAGACAGGCTACAGACAAAACACAGCGAATTGTAGAATTTGTTTAGGTTTAAGATTGCCGTTTGACTGCGTTATTTGAATGTTGAAACAGATTTGAGCATCAGTCTGACAACTCACCTGTTTATGAGAGCTGAGCTTAAGGGGCGTAGTGTGGCATGGCTCGGTGTTAGCGCAAAACTAAAATTTTAGTTTGGGCAGTGGACACATAAGCCCATGGCCTCGATCCGTCATAGTGCATTGTGAGCAGTTGTTAAAGTACTAACGTTGCTTACCAAGATTCAGGTTCATCATCCTATCTTGATTAGGTAATCGTCTCAGGACATCTACTACGACTTTTCCGTTCCCAGTAGACTAGCGGGGCGGGTTTCGGTTACTAGCACTAGCAGTCGAAACCCACCCCGCCCTCCAACTCCTTTACACTAAAAGCTTTTTTATCTAGCCGCAATAATTTAAGACTTTCACCGCATCCCTCACCATCACTGCATTTAGGGATAGCCTCATCCCCTCCCAGGAGGGGTAACGGGGTGGATCACAGGCAAACACTAGTGAGGTGAGAGTTGTCTACTGGCGAGAAGACTCGAAACCTGCCCTTCACGCACCCTTCACGCGAGGAAGAGTGCAAGCTAGGAAGGTTTTGAACCTTTAGGTGACAGGATAGTCATCCCACTCCAACCGCCAACATAAATTACCCATAAAGTTTTTATCTCCAACCCGTAAACCTTTGCAAGCACGCTGTGTCAAATCACACAGTCTCTCTCATCGCCTATGAAGACCGCACTTCACTGGTTATCCCACACCATATTCTGGACCTGGAATATTGCCTTTATTGGCGTCATTTATTTCTGGATGCTGCCAGTTTTAGGACTACCGATTCTCGAAGCTGCCCGTCTGGGCGAAATTCCACCAGCCTTTGTTGCCAGCATTCTTGGCATGCTGACCGTGCCATTACTTTGCACTGTAGTGGGTGGCAAATGGCTGCGTAAACACCCTATTTTGCTAATGCGGCTGTTTTACGGTGTGGAAGCCCCCCTCTTTGGCCTATGTCTGCTGCGGCTCTTTTTGATTCGTGAAACTACGCCAGCCAGTGCCCATATCTTAATGACTGTGCTAGCAGCCATTGCCGTCTTTGCCATCGAAACCCTGGCGGGCTACGCGGCCTATCGACCCAGACTGGCCTGGGCACAAATGATTGGTCACAGCCTGATTTTAATTAGGGTTTGCTGTTAAAGTCAGGCACCCCGCTTCTGCAGGGGTTTCAATCT
>ERZ1740070.1043-NODE-1043-length-17880-cov-9.357980_pt1 | contig 17880 bp, 19 predicted proteins | sample MGYA00581734_ERZ1740070 | MGnify/ENA primary metagenome ERZ1740070 (study PRJEB43018, sample SAMN04849744) | marine metagenome | isolation source: floating plastic debris | place: Pacific Ocean | collected 2008-09-01 | study: EMG produced TPA metagenomics...
GTTTACACTATAGCGTTAACTATTTGCACTTGTCAAGATAGAAGTGAAAATAGTTGAGCCTTCCATAACTTACGGCTTTACCGTTTTACAGCTTTACAGCTTTATGGATTTACAGCTTTACGGCTTTCCATATTTTGAAGTCAGCGCTTCAATAATATCGGCTGTAATGCTTGAGCCGTTTAGTTTTGCCTGACCTGACCAGTGCTGACGAAGTGAGCGAGGGACCTTAATCGTCAGGCTAACCACTGGATCATCTGGGTTATTTTTGCTCTCTGAAACTGGTTCTACATCTTTTGGCTTACTTTGCTTAGCCGCTTTAATTAAATTGCCGTACTTGCCTGATTTTTCAGCCATTGCCTAACACCTCTACGATTTCTTTCCCCAGTGATTCGTAATCCAACCATGCGAGCCGATCTTTCGATGGCATATCTCGAATGGGCTTACCGGCAAGTGCTGCTTTCTGAAAGCCTGCGGCCCGACGAATCATCGTCTTAAAAACTGGGACATCATTGTTTTGTAACTCAGCCCTCATCTGCTCCCCTTCCCGACTTGGTTTCGGGGGGACAATCGTAAGCAGTGCCCTATAGACCGCTCCACTCAGATCGGCGGCTGTAGCTAGCATGGGTTCAAGGCTAACCACGTCGGGAGTTGTAGGCAAAATCAACAGGTCGCAACCTTCGGATAACTCCTGTAGATCATTGGAGTCGGGGCGGGCAGGCGTATCAATCACGATCCAGTCGTTACCTTGAATTGACTTCATGGCCTTACGTTCATCTGCCACCGAAAACGGCATTTGACCACGCTCAGCCCATGCCAGTGCGGTTCTATTGGGGTCACCATCTACCAGTATTGTTTTGCCAATATCGCTGAAATACGTAGCCACATGAACGGCAGTCGTGGACTTTGCAACGCCCCCTTTGTAACCAGTCACTGTGATTATCTTCATAGCTGTAATTCCATAAAGCTGTAATGCTGTAAAACTGGACTGCTGTAAAGCTGGATTGCTGGCTATGGATACAGTACCTCAGTGAGCACAAAAGCAGGCAATAATCAGCCGATAGTCAAAAGCGGTAGCCGGGAACTATGCCCACGGCCACCGCTTAGGTTGATGACTGATTTGGAAACACGACTAGGCGGCTATAGAACCTAAGCAATTGTGAGCGAACATGCTAAATGCATCAGGCTTAGATACTTTGTAGGCTGTGCAAATTAGGCTTAATTCAAACTGGTTAGTGAAAGATATATTGACCTTATATTGATAAGGCTTACCAGTCGTTGACTTCTTCCCAGGTGGGTAATTCTCCCAGAATGAAAACCGAAACTTGCCGGTTTTAGAGTCTGGATTAATTGAATATGAATAACGCATTATCCCCGATCCATTAGTGATGATTTTCAAGTTTTCTACTTAACTTGAATGCGAAAAGTATCAACTTTACAGCCGCCGCTTTTTCCTTTCTCGCAGTGCATTCTTATACGGCCTTTATTATCAATTGCCTTTCCTTTTTGACGATTAGTTTTAGTTCCACAATGAGGACACTCAATCCCTTGTCCCAGCACATGGGACAGGGTTGGGATTTCCTGGGATTTCACTGGGACTGCATCAGAGTCTTGTACCAGCTGGTCACCTTTCACAGCAACAGTTTCCCGGTTCTCGGCTACCTGGTCGGGACTGGTCAATATAGGGGTTTTAGGGGGTTCGTCAGATTTCAGATTATGGTTAGATCGGATATCCGTTATGCCTTCAGCATCGAAGTAAAAGACCTCATTCGTTGAGCCGTTATAGAACAGCGCAATATACTTTTGATCCGCTTCCTGACGCGCTTTGAATTCAAGCTTAAGTTGTGCTTTTTTCTCAGGAGTAACTGATGACAGATACTCGCTGTCTAATGCGGTAACTGCTTGGTTTCCTAGATAGATAGTTGCACTCTGCTTGAACACATTATTCTTAAATCCAAAGTCACTAGACTCATCCGTTACGGTTGAGAAAATAACGCGCACTTTTAAGCCTCTGCCAACTTCTAAACCCTTCTGAACTGACCGCTTAAATGACCGGGCATAGTTCCCACGCTCAGCCTTGGGAATCGCCATTTCTTCATCGTCACGGGCCACCGCTGAATTGTATTGATCCTTCAGCTCATCCATCAGAAATAAACGGGGCTCACGGTGCAAGTCAGGGATAGGCAAACCCCGCTCATCGTTCTGTACTTTTGACTCTTGACGGACACTAACGGTATCGCCAATCAGCTCAATATTGTCCATGCACCGTCGAGGGCCACGGAACACTTTGTTAGCTGGATACTTAGCACTGGGAAAATCAACTTTCGGGTCAAAAATAGCTGCCCGACTGCCCATATCGTCCTCAAACAATCGGATTAGATAATTCAGCATCACCGACTTACCGGAGCCAGTGAACCCAGATACCCGCAGGTGGAAGCAAGGCAGTAAGGCTTTCTCAACATCACCGATGGAGATATGGCGAATAGGGGAGCGCTTGGGGGCCTTTTCCTGGCTCAATTGAACCGTTATTTTGACCTTGCCCTGGTCAAGTGCCACCTTGGGGACTTCCGGCAAGCCAAGGGCTAGATGCAGAGCGTCTAAATGAGGCTCAATCGACTTAACGCCCTCGCAAGTAATGGGCTCAAAGTAGATGGGCGTTGAACCATAGTGAACCTTACCGATGCTGTGGCAGCTCAGGATGATACCCCGCTGGTGTAGGAACTGCCGTATAGCATTACCGGTGTCAGCTTCCAAGGAACGAATAGGGAAATCCTTGGGGGCCTGGAGCTTAGCGACTAGCTCTTTCTGTGCCGCTAATTCTTGAGCCATGCCATTGATTTCACGGCTCAGTCGTTCTAAAACTCCATTGACCTGGCCCCGCTCATCGATCAGCACCTGATCGCGGGTATCGATTGCCTTTTCCGCAGCGGCGGTCAACTTGGTAACGTGCTCCTCTTTAGCGGCTACCGCCTTCTTAGCTGTATCCGTCACCTGACCCATGCGGGTAGTGTACTCACCCACCACAGCGGCTTTATCCGCTAATGCGGCCTCAAGTTTGGCCTGCATAGAGTCAATGAGCTTCTGAGCCTCAGCCTGGGCTTTGCGGTGCTCCTCTACCTGGATACGGTCTTTATAGGTGTTCGATTCGGTCTTTAACTGGGCCTGGAATACGGTCAACTTAGCCTCAGCTTGGCGTAGGTCGTTCTGAACCTTTGATAGGGCTTCCTGTTCCTGCTTAAGCTGTCTCTGCTCGGACTCAAACCGGCTCTTATCAATCTGGGCCGTTCTCAGAGCTTTAGAGTTTTGCTGCTTTGCAACCGTTACACCCACACCGGCCCCTAGCAGCCCCGTAGCCAAGCCAGAGGCGACCGGGCGAACGTTGGGGCCACCCACCAGGCTTAGACAGGTAGCCAGGGCCATAGAGCCAGCCCATGCACTGAATGCAGGGTTATCTAGGATATAGGCCCCTAGAGCTTGAATGATGGGCGTTTGAACGTTCTTCTGTGTCATGATTCGAGAGTTCCTTTTTACTTGCTCGTTTAAGGGAATGGGGCGGTCTAGAGGGCTTCACTTTCTAGACCGCTCACCACTAGACGGCAGGGGCCGCACTTTTCAAAGAGTTGAAATCATTGCTCGACTCGATCAGCCGGGAATTATTGGCCGCTCGGATGCCTTGAACCTCAATAGCCGCACCTTCAATCAGGGCATTTCCCCGCTCAGCCTCAATCTCTAGCAGCTTGCGGGCCGTTAGGTTCTTGGTGTGCTGGGTCTGGGTTTCAATCAGTAGCCCCTCAGTCTTAGCCGTGATCAGTTCCCCGACCTGGACGGCTTGCTGGAGCTTCAGACCTTCGTTAGCAATGTTTTGGTACTTGACCTGGGTACCGGCATTAATCAGCGCGGCATCGGCATAGTGGGACTCTACACGCTCAGCTTTAACGTGATTTTTGGCCACCAGTTCGGCCACATCAAGGGCGCGGGATTGCTCTACTGCCAGTTGCTTAAGCCCTTGATAGGTGGCCTCATCGTAGCCAGGGATAGTCTCAGGGGGCGCAAACACATCACCGGGGGCATAGTCAGCCGCCTTAAACAAGGTGCTTACTCGCTGCTCTGTGTCTGCCTGAACGCCTTTGGTATCCCGTAAAAACTGCTCGGTATCGGCCAAAATCTGACGGGCAATAGTGTCGCGTTCTGCCTCATTGCCTAACTGAATTTGCTCAAGGATATCGTTGTCGATTTGCATAGTCTTATTGCTCTAGATAAACAGTGTTTTGCGTTAGCTGTGGAGTAGATGCACGGGGGGATAGGCCGATATCAAGCCGGATAATTTGACCAATCATGAAACCGACTAACACCCAGAAAAATGCTTGAAAGAAATTGTTGTTGCCGTATCGGTGTCGTGAGTACATGGGTGATGCCTAAAGGACTGAACTGCAAGCGGTAGAAGCACCAAGACCAGGGCGATTACAGCCCAGACCCACCGTTTCCCATGGACTGCAAAACAGAGAAATCATCGTTAAGCGCTGATGTCTCTACGTTCTGGCGGTCAGCTAACAACTCTGTACGCAATGCGTAGATATCGTTACGCCGCTTTAGTTGGTCTACCTTTCGGCCTACGGCTTGCCGTGCTTGGCGAGTTTGAGCAATCTTTTGAGCCATCGCTTTTTCATCCTCAGCCATGGCATTCATCAGCGAATCAGCGCCATTAATGAACTGCTCAGCCAGGGCCAAAGGGTCCTCATGGGCGTCTACTGTCGCCAGCTCAGACCGCATAGAGCCAAGGTTAAATTCGGTCGGGAACTGGGGAGCCGCTAATGTGTTGCGATGGTTGCCGGTGAAGACTTGAATTTCTGTGGGTGTCGTGGGCAATGTCGCAGGCTCATCAACAACAGTGTCAGCAGCCTGACGCTTGCTTTGATATGACAACAACGTGTCACGCTCAGCATCAGAAAAATAGCGGGTGTCACCTTCTAAAGCCCCGATATCACCGGCCTTTGTTAGCCAGCGCTGAACAGTTCGCTTAGTCACATCAGCATCAGCGGCGATGCTTGCAAGAGTATGAGGGCGCTTGATATCGGCAGCATTTAGGGCCTTGTCAGTAGCGTTTGCCATGCGAAGTACCTATGAAATTACGGTGTGAAATACATACGACGTGACGCGTCAGAATGTCACTGAGATGTCACTGGGATGTCGTATATGACATCAGATTAGCCAGATGTCACAGGGATGTCAAGTGTGACATTCAAGTTTTTTCAAGTTAATATTTATAAGCCTGCCTGGAGCCCGCTTATGGACTGGTCAAAAATCGATTTATCAGAAGTTTTTAGCGAACTAGAGCCTAAGAAAAGTTCGGCCCTCAAAGTTCGATCCGGAGAACTGCCGCTACAGACCTATTATCGGTTGGTGGTAATGAGCAAGGTTCTCAAAAAGTCTATGGGAGCCATGACAGTGACAGCGCTTCACACGTATCTAAACCGGAATACCGAGAATCACGAAAACATGTTGATAGCTGAAGCGAAAGCGCGGGGAATTACGCCAGAGGAACTGTTTCAGGGATTGGCAACAGGCGAAATTGAGCTATAAGAGACGCAGGAGCGGAACGGGAGCAAGCGGATGGATGATAAACCATTAAATGAGAAACGACCGGGTGTTACCTACGCAGAAGAAGTATACGAGAACCTAAGGGCGAGCAATGTCATCAAAAGTCATGCTAGAGCCATTGCTTACCTGTTTGGCGACACTGAAGATAAAAACAGAGCACTAGACGCCGCAGAGCATCTTAAAGCAATTTATCAATCGCATCCTAACGACCCGGAAAGTCGCGCAGAACATGATAGAGAGCTACAGGAAATCGGCAAACTGCCAGCCGCTCAAGTAATAGAGTTTTTTCCTGAAATTCTAGGTAAAACCTCGACTCAGGATAATTGGAAATTTGAGATGCTTTTCTATCAAGGGCTATCAATCCACATGATGGCTTGGGCTCGCAATCGAGCATCAGTTGCAGCTATCAAAGCTCTAGGGCACGCAAAAATGGAGCCAAGGGCGCAGCTATCAAAAGCCACGTATGCCATGGTAGCCAAGCTCTGCAAAGAGAATGTTATCCCTGTTTCAAACCCAGTTTACGCATGGCTGCTCTGCGAGGCGTCCTTTCACAGGACCATAGTTCGCAATACAGAAAAGGGCATCAAACAGGACCATGAAAAGCTAAAGCTAATAGCTAAGTCAATGGAAATAGGGCTACCCACCTTTACAGACCTAGTAGACGGGAAGGAAGCTTATGAACACTTTGATGGCATAGTTCGGGCCGCTGCCGGTGAGCTAGCCCAAAAGGACGAGCGATTTAGGCGCAGCCAGTACGCACGGTTCACAAGAGCATTTAGAGCATGGAATGAGGAGGTTGAAAGAATCAGCGCACGAAAAAGACCAGGGCCACAGATAGGAGCAACTTACCGGCCCAGAATTCGTACACACAGTCGTTAAGCTGCACATAGTCCAATTTATTGATTAAAGCCACAGATCAAGGGATCTCAGTCCTATCTGGTTTGTGCTTTACTAGATAAAGATCGTCTACTGGCTTCGCAACCAGCAGACAGCGCACGCAAGAAGGGGTGACCCGGCTCGCAACCCAGTCACCCCCTCTTTTCAAAAACTTAATCACCGCTCGCAACGGTGACCTTGTAAACGCCACAACGACCCTCGCAAAAGTTAGTCGTGGCACTTGAATCAGCAAGATTCACTATGAGTATATCTTTTATAACAGCTGACCAGCAACAAAGTACAGGCGTTCTTGCTTCACATATCAAGCCGCATCACTGGGATGAACTGGTTAACGGCAGCGCAATAGACCCGGCAATAGCAAAGGCTAACTTTCAGAGCAAAGCCGGTGCCCCCGTTCTAGAGTGGCTAACAGAGCCTAAGCTGGCTCAAGTTGGGGGCCATGGTCAGCAGTACGCAACCGCCGAAGTCAGGCGCATACTCAACCGAATAGAGCCGGTAGCAGAGGGCGGGGGCTGGCAAGGCCAAGGGCTGGACCCATTCAATAATTGGGAACGGATGAGCTTTGGGTGCTTTAAGCCAGACCAACCGCGCTACGCCTGGGAGAAGGGCAAAAACGGTAACTGGGTTCAGACTGGCGACCTCATCAAGTACGAGCACCCACAGGGCACCCCATCACGAGCTTTTTTCTGCGACTTCGATCCCAACGATCCAGAGGTGGGCCGGTATAAGTGGGCCTTAGTTGAGAAGACAAAAACTATCCCCATAGTCATCGGTGAAGGGCTCAAGAAAGCCGCCTGCTTGATGAGCCACCAGTTTGGTTACGCCGCTATCGGCCTGCCAGGGGTAGCGATGTGGAATAAGCCTAAAACCCGTGAGCTGATAGCAGAGCTAGAGCTATTCGCAGACAAGGACCGGGTGGTCTACATCTGCTTTGACCAGGATTCAAAGCGTAGAACTCGCCGCGCTGTAGGCAAGGAAATCTCTAAGCTATCCTCAGCTCTGAAGCGGCACGGCTGCAAGGTCAAGGTTATTCAGTGGGACCCAGCGTTAGGCAAGGGCGTTGATGACCTGATCGCAGGTCACGGGCCTGAGGCATTCCGTCAGGCTTACGATCACGCGGTTAGCGCTGATGTGGTCACTGTGCAGCGCAAGTCTGAGCTAAGTTTTACCCCTAACTGGGTAGCCCCGAAAGGCATCAAGTATCTGACTGATGCGGGCCTAGTTGAAGCCATCCCCCCAGACGCCAAGCTGGTAGGCATCAAGGGCGGCAAAGGCACTGGCAAGACTGAGGCAATGGGAAAAATTGTTGACCAGGGCCGGGAAAAAGGTCAAAGGACACTCGTAGCTGTCCACAGAGAACAGCTAGCCAAAACCATTGGCGACAGAACAGGCACCCTAAGTATTTACGAGGTTGTTAAAGAGAAAGGAGAAACCAAACACCATAAGTTAGCTGAGGTTATGGCTAACGGCGTGAGCCTATGCATCCACAGCTGCCACCCAGACAGTCAGGCTGGATTTAGAGGCGAGGACTGGGAAAACGATATTGTCGTGATAGACGAGTGTACACAAGTATTTTGGGATGTTCTTAATAGTTCAATCCTGAAAAAAACGCGGGTTCCTATCCTAAAAGAGCTTCAAGCTCTACTCTCAGGCGTTCTCTCACCTGAAACAGAAGGGCGACTATTCCTACTAGATGCCGACCTAGACAACATCACAATTAACGGCGTTCGGGGAATTGCAGGTCAACCTAAGTTAACGCCTTGGATTGCTGTCAGCAACTACCAGGAAGGGGGCTATAACTGCCACGTTCACAAGAACCCACAACAATGGCTAATGCAGGCAGAGCAAGACCTTGACGATGGCCTAAAACTGTTGGTGATGACTGATAGTCAAGAAGATACAGGCAGCTTTTCAAGCACCACACTAGAGAACCGATGGAACAAGAGATTTCCAGATCGGCGGATACTGCGGGTTGATTCTGACAGCCTTAAGACCAAGGGAAGTCAGGCTTTTGGCTGCATCAAGAACGCTAATAATGTGTTTTCACAATACGATGTTGTAATTTGTTCCCCATCTGTTGAAACAGGCATCAGTCTTGACCTTAAGGGGCACTTTAACCGGGTTTACGGGTGTTACCAGGGCGTTTTATCAGAGAACAGCGTTAGGCAGTCTCTAGCGCGGCTCAGGGAGCCGGTAGACCGGGTTATCTATGCGGCCACCCGTGGGCTTGAAACTATCGGAGGTGGTGACACCTACGGGAAGGCACTTATAGAAAATGTCGCTCAGAAAGCCAACGCGATCACCGGGGATCTGATGAGCGCTTCAGTTGATGACTTAGGAGGCGATTTTTTGCCGAGCGCATTAGAGATGTGGTCTGAATATGCGGCCCGCAATAATGCAGGTATGGCCGCATACCGTGAGACTATCATTGCCCAGCTGCGAGCCGAGGGCCAAACAGTTACCGAGGAAGGAGACCCCGACCAAGACGCAAAACAGGCTATAGCCGAAGTTAAAGCCGAAACCAAGATAGAAAAGCATGAACAGTTGGCAGTTCGTGGTGTGGCGACTTGCAGCGCTGAGCCCATCACTGACGATGCATACGAAAAAAGAAAGGAGAGTACGGACCCACAAACCGAAGCTCAAAAGCTTGAGATGGCCCGCAAAAAATTATCAAACCGCTACGGGGCAGAGCCTACGCTTGACCTGTTTATGCTTGATCAAGATGGGTGGAATGAAAAAATCCGGCTTCACTACTACCTGACTATTGGCCGGGAGAATCTTAAGGGCCGGGAAAAAGAGAAATTATCAGAACTGGTTGAGGCCAGCACTGGAGACGGCTTATGGTTGCCTGATGTAGCCCGCAGTTCAAAGACCTTGAAAGTTGCGGCCCTGGACTGGCTAGACGTGCTGAAACTGCTGGACATGGCAGGGACAGAGCAGACCATCCACAAAGATCATCCTTTAGTGACTGGCATCCTTGAGAAAGCCCAGAGCAACCCGAAAGCTATACGGTTAGCACTGGGAATCAAAGTCACTCAAAAGACCCGGCCCGTTAGCCTTGTTAGAGACCTACTGAGCAAGGTTGGTTTTGGCTTGAGTAAGTACGGGAAAATTGGCCCACGGGGAGCACAGGCCCATACTTATTTAGTTGAGCAGATTGATAGCAAAGTATTTAAATTAGGCTCCAAAAATGAGCCGGTCAATCATGAGTATTCGTACTCAAGAGAGGCAATTTTTGAGCGCTGGTTAGCTCAGGATGTAGCTGCGGCAGCTGCGGTTAAGACTGAAGTAGTCGAAACCACCAAAACGACGGAACAGCAAGAGGTTGAGCCTGTAGGCATCGAAAATCCGGTAGGCATTAGCGGTAATAGTATTTCTATATCTAGCCCTAATGCCTACCAAAATCCCCCCATTGAAGGACAGGCCGGGGCGGTCCCAGAATCCCCCTCAGAACTTACCCAGATTGAGCGGGTATGCCTGGATGTTTTGCAAACTTGCGATTGTTGGGGCCAATATCTCAGCGTACAGGCTCAGGTAGGGGCTCAGAGAGTGGGCCAGCTGTGGGGAATGCTGACCGGACAACAGCAGCGGTCTATACGCGCCATGGAACCACAGGGGGGCATGTCATGACCTGGATATGCAACGCCCCCACTTATGCTGTGGATATCGTCCGCATGGGCCTACCAGGTGGCTTTTACCGATACTCTACCGGCCCTCCTAGAGATTATCGCGGACATCTCACAAAAGACCCGCTATTATCGACACTGATAGGGCTGTATCTGGCTCCCTGAGCCGCTTTTGAACACTTTTGAACACTTTTAGACAGCTATGGGGCTAACCATCACTCAGATAAAAGTTGCACGGGCCTTAGCAAGCGGTTGCTCTGTTACTGATGCAGCAAAGAAAGGCGGTGTTTCCAGGGGGACGGTTTACAACTTCAAGGATTCTCAGGAATTCAATGACACTGTTCAAGTGTTCATTGATGAGCGGGCCGCAGCTGCGGAGAATGCTGATCCAGCTTCTATCGAGTCCTCAGCCAAGGGTGAGCGTGAGTTAGTCGCCAAGCTGGACACATTAGCCCATACGCTCGCTGACGCGACTCAAGGGCTAGCAGACCACTTAAACGGTCTTTCCCCTGAGGATGTCTCTTTACGGCTGCTTCCGTCATTTGTAGCGGCCCTGAGGAATGTAATCGAGGTTAAGCGTAACGGTGAAGACAGAGCAAACGGTATTGAGGGCCTACTAGATGACCTTGCGGGCATTGAAGCAGCGTTCACGCAAAAGATCGCCAATATCAGCCGAAACAATTAGACTTCAAAAGCTCAGAGCCGGTATAGATGCCCTGCCAGTGCCCGCAGCACTGCCCGCAGCAGTAACCGCACCACGGCTATTAACTCAGCCGTTCCCTGAATGGTGTAAAAACTTACGCATCAAGACAGACAGGGGCATTAGGTCGTTTGAGGTATTCGACTGGCAGGGTGATTTCTCTGAAATCCTGCTGAATAGCCCCCGTATTCCGATCACCTTGCTATCGAGTCGGCAGACCGGCAAAACAGCGGTGTTATTGGCGCTTGTGGTGTGGTTGGCTCTGAGTCGTGAGCAATTCACCGGCCTGCTGATTCACCGGAAAGGCGATGATGCAAAGACGCTAGCCCGCAGAACAAAGCGGTTAATTCCCCGTGGCGTGAGACTGGCCAGTGAATCACTCAGCCTAATTGAGTTTGCGGAGACTGGATCGGCGTTGCATTTTCGCAGCTCCAACCACAAGCAAGAGGACGGGGCCGAAGCTGCGGGCCGGGGTCTGGATAGCGTTGATTTTGTGATCATTGAGGAAGCCAGCCACACCAACAACGTTAAAGAATTGCTCGGAGTTATTGGGCCGTGTCTGACTCATAGCGCGATGGCCACCATCGTTCTAGTGGGGACCAGTGGCCGCAGAGATAGTTATTTTTATGATTCGCTGTGTGACGCCTACGGGGGCCGTGAACCCCTAGAAAATACTTTAGAGACTATCCGGCAATGGGACGGTGCCCCGTTCTATGTCCAGCGCTCCCCCGGTCGTGTGGCTATCATTACCAACTGGCGGGCAATCCCTAAGTTTGCGGCTGAGGGCACAGACGCCACCGGCTACCCTAACTATCTGAGACGTATCAAAAAAGAACAAGATTTGTCAGATGCTCAAATCTCTTCAGAGCATGAGCTGAGATTTGATAGCGATACCACCAGCGCAGTCTTTGACTTTACCCTGGTTAAGAAAGCCCACGCGGGACAAAGAGAGATGCCCCTTAAGGATGGGGTTTACTATGCCGGTGTGGACGGCTCAGGTAAGCCCAAACCAGGTCGCAAGGGGGACTATACGGTATGCGTTATCTTGCGCCGATTGCCAGACGAAAAATATAAGCTGGTGTGTCTGTATCGCAAGCGTGGACTAACGTTCGAGCGCAGGTATGCGGATATTTGCAGTGATCTAAACAGGTATGACCCTATCCTCACCCTGGTTGAGGCCAACGATGGACTAGGCCAGACCTATGAAGAGAATCTAACCAATGGGTGTCCATCTTTGGACATTGAGAGATTTATCCAAAATCAAGCTCGCAAAGCCGGAATCGTTAATAGGATAGAGTTAGCGCTTGAGAAAAAGAAATTGATTATCCCGTTTGAGGATGTCATAAAAGAGCTTTTAGACTTTCAAATATTGGAGGATGGAACAATGGGAGCAGTCGGGAAAGACGCCCATGATGACACGGTTATGGCCCTTGGTATGGCTCTTGCAGCTGCGGAGGTAGCTTGATGTTGCTTTATGACTTGGCTATAAACAGTTTTTATAGCTCGCTTGGCAAAAGTGAAGAAATTGCGGCTACTTATATAAATTCAGTCTATGTGAGAGATGCTGACGCAGCTTTAGTTTGTTTCGCTGTTGAATCCGGTACAATCTATCCCGTTTTTTACTGGCGTTCTGAAGCGGATGATTACGATGTTTTTTCAGCTATTAAGCAGACTGAAAAACATGATGTTACATATCTCTACCTCAATGCAGATAGCACCAGCAAAGCCGGTAAGACTAGCAATTTATTAAACAGTGCTTTTCATAGTGAGAATTTGTTTCCGGTAATTGTTGACCCGTTTGACCCGGCACAAGGTGCAATTATCTATCAGCAGCTAGACAAGCAAGGGGCTCTCAATTTTTCCCGGCTTGAGGGTTGGCCCAAATTGAAAGAAAAAATCAAGCGTATTCGGATTGCTCAACCGGCTGATGTTATGGCGCTGATGCAAGGACTTATTAAGGTTAGGGGGATGTCATGGTGAACCCTTTAGTTCGTTTGGATAGCGCGTCTAATCTACCGTGGGAAAAGCGGGCCGATGGTCGCTACTGGACGCACATCACGCTAGGTGTGGCTGGTAACCGGCTTGATTACTGGTCTGTTGATAAATCCGGCAAGCCGGGGAAACAGACAGAAGTTGTCACGAGCAGGGGCCTGTATAGTGATAAGTCTCTTAAGTCTCTGGCTCAGCTACCTATTCTGTTGACTCATCCCAAAAACAAGCGATATGAGCTTAACCGGGAAGGGCTTAAGGTTGGACAACTCACCGGCAATGTGGCCCGCTCAGATAGCAATGATCGGCTGATTGCTGAGGCGTTCATAGATGACTATCGAGCGGTTCAACGCATTGACCAGATGTTGAGCCAAGGGCAGAAGCCGGAAGCGTCCCCCTGTTATGACTTAGATGAGTTGTTGCGGACTGGTGAGGCTGGAGTCTTTGAACAGATTAGAGGGGTGTATGACCATGTAGCCGCGCCGTTATTCCCTGGTGGTGGCCGTGGCGGTCAAAACATTGGGCTACATCTGGATTCAAAAGAGTTTGCCCTTGATTTGGTTGGTTGTCAGGGGTTTGCTGTTGCAGAGCCGTTGTTAGGTGGTACCTCTAATGACGCTCTGCAATTTTTTGTTATGCGTTCAGACGGAGGAGAAAATAAAATGCCCACAATTCGACTTGATGGAAAAGACTATGAGGTTGAAAAGCCCGTAGCCGATGAAATCGCTAGACTTCAAACTGAGAGAGATAGTCTTAAGACCCGTTTAGACTCCACGGATTCAGAGGCTGCAATCAATGGCGCTGTGACTGAGCGGCTAGAACTATGGGAAAAAGCAATGCCTATCCTGAGGCAGGTTAACCCTGAGTTTCGGGCTGATTACGGTTGGGGGGCAGACAAAATTATGATGGCTGCTGTTGCGGCTCATAACAAAGACCTTAGGCCCCAGCTTGACTCCTTAGACCTTGGTAATGCTGTGGACTTTTACGAGCTGAAAGGAATGTTTAATATGCTTCCTTTTTCTCAGCCCAAAGAGAGCCGTAGCGATGCACAGCCCGTTACTCAAATAGACGAGCTTTTGAAGATGGTTAATGCACAGACAGGCACTGCAAACAAGAATCGCTCTAGTTCTAGCTGGCTAAGCCAATCTAGGGGGGTAAATCGCTCTGACAGCAATCCTTCTGGTCACGACGACACAATCCAGAAAGCCGCTGATACCTGTTGGAACTAATAACAACTTTCAAGAACAATTAGAGAGGTAATAACAATGCCACCCCAAACAACTGTTAAATTTTCTCCGTCACAATGGAAAGCTGAGGGCCAATTAGCAACCTCAGGTGAGCGTCATGTTCTTGGTGCGCTTGCTCCGGCCTACAATGGTGAGCCATTAAGGGTTATCCCCTTCGGTCGTGCAGCATACCTAGACCCCAAGACAAACAAAGTGACCCGGCCCACAGCTGCCCCCGCCAAGGGAACAATTGTTATTGTCCCTATCCTTGCGTCCCGATTTGGCTTGCAGCTCACGGACCAGCGTAGAATGTCCGCTGTTTCTGCCTCGTCGCCCTTGCCGTCGAATGCGAGTGATGAACAGAAACAACAATACCAAGCCGACAAGAAAGCGCTAAGTATTTCCGCTGCTAAAGCTCAAGATGAGATTCAGGGTTATCCCCCCGGCCCCGATATCCAGATTGAATACTACCGGACTGGCACGGTTGTTATGTGGCTGGAAGATGACGACGCTGTAAACATGGGAGCCCCGGTTTATTTTCGCCATGTTGATGGAGACTCAGACCGTTTTCCTCCGATGTTTGCCGGTCGCGTTACCACCAAGCCCACCACTGATCACACCCGATTAGAAAATGCCTATTTTGCTGAGTCTAAAAAGAGCAAGGGCTTAGTAGCTGTTCAAATAGACAATCTGATGATTGTTGCTTAGTTCTGTTAATCGTTCACAAGAGGAGAAAACAAGATGCCACTATCGCTAGACTTTAATGCAGCTGATACCTTTATCAAAGAGGGGCTTAATCACTATGACCAAAATGTTGTAAGGCCCACTTACCCGGAGTATTGGGGGTATCTGGGTAAGTACCATCAGGCAATTGCTAACCTTCAGTTTGGTCAACGAGAATTTTACAGCGTTAACAAAGACTTCACCGGCAAGGCTGCTAACTATGGCGGCAAGGCCCAAGACATTCCCCTGGTTAACTATGGCATCAGTCCTACCGGCTATAAAACCATGATGGGCGCAACAGCGGCTGTATGGAGCTGGGAAGAACTGCAAGCTGAGCGCATAGCATCTCTAAACTCACTGCCACGGGTGCCCGTTGTGCAGTCGTATAGGGAAGCCATGGACAAGGCTTTACAGAGCTGGATGCATACCAAAACTGTTTTTGGTGATCCTGAGACGGGGTTTACTGGGATGCTTGGCAATCCTTATGTTGAAGTTGTTGAACTGGCAGGTAATAACAACCCGCTCAATTCAAATGTTAGTGATGACAATGTTGCTAGTAACCTGCATGAATGGTTCTGTGACATCGGCTCAAGTTTCAAAGACCGCACAATGCTGACCATGGGGGAAGGTGTGGGCGTTCTGACTAGCGAGAACGTTAACCGGGGGCTTAAGTATCGGTTTGACGACGGTAGCGGCTCAGGTACGGTTAGAGATTTGCTGATAGGGACTTCAAAGGAAAGCACGGTAGAAAATAGCGGCGACTTTCGGGCTATTAAAATTGTTAATGAGATGGCAGGTAAACACGCATCTAACCCCGACTTTGGCAACCTGCGAGAGATTCAGGGCCACACAATCACGGACAAGGATGATCTAGTTCTGATGCTAGACGCAACCCTTGGCACAGCTAAAAAGCACTATGCCCCGATCCAATACTTACAAGTTCATCGCACTGATGTGACTGAGTGGAAGCAGGTAGGTTTTTGCGCTGTGACTGAGACCATCTATGAGGAACCGCTCAAGGCCCGGTTATACATCCTGAAGGACACCAAGCAACTTACAAACCAGGTGAGGGAGTTTAATTAATGGTACAGGCAGCAATCACCTACAGTCGTTTACTGTCCAACGTCGCAGGCATAGGGGTTAATGGCATCTATGCCGAGTTCTGCCCCGGCGATCACACCATGCCCCTGGATATCTGGGACCAGGTGAGAGACTATCCCACAGTACGGAACTGGCTGGACTCAGGTGACCTAATAGTCTATGAGTCGCCAGCAGCCTCTGAGCAACCGGCTAGCGGCAGCTCAGAGGCTACTGGCGATGACTCAGGGCCGTTCAAGGACAGTACCGCTGTCATGGATAACCCAGAGGAAGAAATAGCCAGCATTGGCGTACATGACTTGAACACCGCCACTAAGAAAGAACTGGAGAGCATCCACGGCATAGGACCGGCAACCGCCCAGAAGATCCTAGACATGCGATCTCAGGTGCCATTTACCGATATTGAGGATGCTAAGGAACGATTATCCCTGGCGGCTACGATATGGGCTGAGATAGCCCCGTTCCTTAAGGTCGCAGCCTCGACCTGAGCACAGTGCTTGTATTTGTTGGTGAGAGTTTATGCAGTGAGGCTGAGCACTATTTGATCGTTTAACCACACATCATTATGAACTGAGGTAGCCTGTTATAGTGCAGATTAGCCTGCTTGGCAGAGGTTAGATGAGCGCGCCATCGGAAAATTCTGGAAAAGCTGATTTATCGGAAAATTCTGGAAAAGCTGATTTATCGGAAAAGCTCGATAAGAGCATGTCGCAATTATTTGATGTAGTCGATGTAATTGGACAACATATTTTTGGAAAACTGTGGGATCTTGTCTTTGAATCAATACAAGACTCTTTTACCTTTGGAGTTTTAGCAGTTTTCCCAAGCTGGATACTTCAAAGATTTACTGGTCAAGATTTCACTAATTGGCAGACGTGCCTTTCAATTGAACATTCTGATGTAGACAGATACTTCTGTTTTGTAGTTATAGCTGCGCTATTTGGAGGATTAATTTCGTTTGCATTGCGCCTAGCTAAGCGCTTTATAAAATCTATTATTAGTTAGGGATAGCAGTACTGAGATGAGTCCTAAGATCAGAAAAGGGTATCTCTACTCAAAGGCGAAATCAGAGGCTAAATCATTTTCAAGCCTATTTTTTGTAGCCTTTTTTGCATGTTTATTAGCATTCTTTTTCCGCCCAAGATGGCCTAACATAGATAGCTTTGAGCTGTTGGGTCTTTTGGCTATATTTTTTCAGATTACTGGAGAAAAGAAGATAGCCGAGTTTATAAGATCTTTGTTATTGCTGGCTAGATTTTCCTTTTTATTCTTTATAAGTGCAGAGAAAGCATACCAAGATATCCAGAATAATCGTTCCATATATTCTAGTGAAATAGGTGAAATCATCGAAGAGCTAGTAGTAAATTACCTGGATGAATTGAGTCAGGTTGATCTAGAAACCGATAACAAAGACCTTAAAGGACCAGTAAAGACAGAAATACTTTTAGCTGTGTTGAAATGCATCTTGATTCAGGTTTCAGCTGAGCAATCCGAATCAGAAAGAGAATAACTGCTCCACCTACCCCCGCGATCGCAACCTCCGCAACCTCCGCACCCAACCAATAAACCCGGCCCCATCTCAGACAGCCGGGTATTTTTTGCCCGCTACTACCCCGCCCCACCTGGCCCGCCCTGGTTTCGCTACCGACCAACCCAGTTGCGATCGCAATTTTCCGATGCAATTTCATAGGCGCTGCTGATTGATAAGGATTTTCTATCTATTTGCACTCATGCGCTAACTATTGACACTTATATGAATTTCTTATGCAGTGAAAATAGTTGTCGTCTAAGTGCTAAAAGTCTTGCTGTGCATGTGTTCCAGCGATTCTGTTGCTATAATATTGTTGTTCTCGTTTTCAAAAAGTTGTTGCTATCAAAAGTTGTTGCCTAAGCGCTAAAAGCCTTGCCTTGTATACGTTTTAGCGATTCTGTTGCCTTAAGTTGTTGCACTCATACAAATCTCTTATATGTGACAACAGTTGACACTTGTGCAAATAGCTGTATCTCAGAGATACAGCTATTTGCA
>ERZ1740070.1045-NODE-1045-length-17843-cov-6.491230_pt1 | contig 17843 bp, 15 predicted proteins | sample MGYA00581734_ERZ1740070 | MGnify/ENA primary metagenome ERZ1740070 (study PRJEB43018, sample SAMN04849744) | marine metagenome | isolation source: floating plastic debris | place: Pacific Ocean | collected 2008-09-01 | study: EMG produced TPA metagenomics...
TCGCTGCAAGCTAACTTCCGTTTACCCTAAAATTAAGCTTTGACGCTGCACTAGACTGATGTCTACATCATCTCCATTTCCTGGGATGAATCCCTATCTAGAATCGCCAGCCCTGTGGTCAGAAGTCCACTCGTGGTGCATTGTAGAACTGGCGCGAATGCTCATCCACGCATCACGCCAAAGTATCGCGCTGCTGTCGAAAAACGAGTATACGATGAGGCAGGTATTCCAGATATGTCAGTTGTACAGCGACAGCCTGGTGCAGAGGCTAAAACTGCTTCAGCAGCCACGCTAAGCCAGCCCGTTCTGGTGCAGCTTCCTGAGCAGCAGCCTCAAATAGAACGCTATTTAGAAATTCGAGAGGTGGCCACTGGTAACGTAGTGACTGTGATAGAAATTATATCCCCGAAAAATAAACAGTCGGGGGAAGGTCGCAATCAGTACCTAAGCAAACGGGCTAAAGTACTTAATAGCCAAAGTCACCTGATTGAAATTGATTTGTTGCGTAACGGCACACCTCTACCAGTTAATCCCAATCAACCATCAGACTATCGCGTCCTAATCAGTCGTGTAGAACAACGCCCTTTAGCTCAGCTATACCCGTTAAATCTACGGGAATCATTGCCCTGTTTTTTAATGCCTCTACAAACGGGTGACCAAGAACCCACAATAGACCTGAATGAACTGATGCAAAGTGTTTACGAGGCGGCAGCCTTGGATTTATCAATTGACTATCAACAACAACCAAAACCTTCTCTGAGTGAAGAAGACTATCAGTGGGTTCAACATTTGCTGTCTGAGAAAAAATGACCCGGCTAGTAGAGCTTAAAAAATTGGGTTTTAGTGGGCAAACATACCTCAGAGTTTGACAGCTCAGCTATTCGCAAAGAGGCATTTTGGTTGTTTTAGAGGTGCCTAAGGCTGACAGACTAAGTTTAGAGCACTATTTTGCAGACCCGAAGACTAGAATTTATAAGATAAAGCCCCATTGGCTGAATATACGATTTCCGCCTGAATGATCCCTGAGTCGTTTAGTTTTGACTTTTGATGAGGGGATATCGTTACGGTTCGGGAAATATCTAAATTCTAGGTTTCAGCTTTAAACTCATATGCTTCGACATCTGCTTTCGCTTGTCGTTATTCCTTTAATTGCAATGCCTGCTTCTGCCCAGACCGATCAGCTTTCATCTACTTGGCAAAACCCACCTGAACCGATTGTGTCGATGCTGGATGCAGACCGGCTACCGGCTGTCTCAATTTCGCCAGATAATCGTTGGCTAATTGAGCTAGAACGACGCTCGCTGCCGCCGATTGCTGAGCTGGCTGAACCCTGGGTTGCGATCGCAGGTATCAGGCTAAACCCCAATACTTGGGGACCGGCTCAGGAAGGGTCCTATCAAGGCATTACTGTACGACCGTTGGGCGCATCAGAGGGAACCTCTATTTATCTACCCGCCGATGCCCGCGTACGCAATTTACGCTGGTCTGCTGACAGCCGCTACCTGGCCTTTACCCTGACTCAAGCCGATGGTATTGAACTGTGGATGTTGGATGTTGCAGAGGCTAAGGCTCAGCCGCTGAGTGGCCCTGTGCTCAACGATGTTTACAATAGCCCATGCCGGTGGTTGCCAGGCGACCAGGGGCTGATTTGTAAAGTCCGACCTCAGTCATTAGGGGACCTGCCTCAAGCACCTCAAGTCCCTACAGGGCCAGTGATCGAAAGTAGCCAGGGACGGGTGGCAGCTACTCGAACCTATACTAATCTGTTACAGAGTCCCCATGATGAGGCTCTGTTTGAACATTATTTTTCAGCGCAGCTGGCTCATATTAGTTTAGAGGGCGAGATTACTCTCTTAGACCAATCAAGTCTTATCCGCAATGTCACGGTGTCTCCCGATGGTCAATGGTTGTTGCGCTCAACGATGCATCGTCCCTTCTCTTATCAGGTGCCCCTGTCTCGATTTCCCGTCCGCTATGAAGTTCTCAATCGCCAGGGTGAAGTGGTTCATGAACTGGTAGACCTGCCCCTGGCGGATGACATTCCCATTTCTTTTGATTCGGTGCGTCAGGGGAAACGTAGCATTGGCTGGCGGGCCGATCACCCGGCCACCCTTTATTGGGTAGAAGCGTTAGACGGTGGAGATGCCAACACCCCTGCAGACTATCGCGATGGTGTTTACACCCTGAGTGCACCATTTGATGCTGAGCCAACAGAACTATGGCGCGCCACCCTGCGGTTTCGAGGCATTACCTGGAGTACGGATGACTTTGCGATCGCAACAGAAGCCTGGTATGACAGCCGTCAGCTCAAGACCTGGGGGATTAATCCGCAATCGCCTGATACTGAGCCAGTTTTGATTGATGAAAGAGACTTTCAAGATGCCTATGCAAACCCAGGTAACCCGGTAACAACACCGGGTCCCTACGGTCGTTCAGTGCTGATGCTCAGCGAAGATGGTAAGAGCATTTATTTAAACGGCAGCGGTGCTTCGCCAGAGGGGGTATTTCCCTTTTTAGACCGTTTAGATTTAACAACGTTAGAAACAGAACGGCTGTGGCAGGCTGAAGGAAAGGCGTTTAGTCGAGTCACCCGACTGTTAGATGCCAATGCCCAAGATTTAATTGTTCGAAGCGAATCTCAAACTAGCCCCGGTAACTACCATCGGTTAAGCCTATCGAGTGGTGAGGAAGTGCCCCTAACAGAATTTAGCGATCCTCTGGCTTGGTATGCCGATGTGCAAAAAGAGATTGTGCGCTATCCCCGTGAAGATGGTGTCACGCTAACGGCCACCCTATATTTGCCACCGGGCTACGATACGACGACAGATGGCCCTTTGCCGACGGTACTTTGGGTCTATCCACAAGAGTTTAAAGATCGCGATGTTGCCAGCCAAAATACGCGCTCAGAATACACCTTTACTCGGCCTGGGCGCTCCTCTGTTTTGTTTTTGTTAACCCAGGGCTACGCTGTTCTTAGTGGTCCTACCATGCCAATTGTTGGAGAAGGAGACAAAGAACCCAACGACACCTATATTGAACAACTGGTGTCCAGTGCTGAGGCTGCGGTTAACTTTTTGGTAGAACGGGGCATTAGCGACGGCAATCGTTTAGCCATTGGGGGCCATTCCTACGGTGCGTTTACGGCCGCTAATTTGTTGGCCCACAGCGATTTGTTTCAAGCTGGCATTGCCCGTAGCGGTGCCTATAACCGGACGTTAACCCCCTTTGGGTTTCAGGGAGAACAACGTAATTTTTGGGAAACGCCAGAGACGTATCTAACCATGTCTCCATTTATATCGGCGGAAAAAATTAATGAGCCGCTGCTGATGATTCACGGGGCTGAGGATAACAACTCGGGTACTTTCCCAATCCAATCGGAGCGGCTATACGAAGCAATGAAGGGATTGGGCGGTACGGTGCGCTATGTGTCGCTACCGGTAGAGGGTCATGCCTATCGGTCACGAGAAGCGGTCGGCCATGTGCTGTGGGAAATGGTGGAGTGGTTAAACACCCATGTGAAATCCCAACCTGAAAGTGAGTAAAGAGTTATGCAGACTAAGATTACTTTATCCCTTCTTCTATTTAGAGGTAAAAACTAACAACACCCCATGTAGTACATGCCGCCATAAAAAACCTATCAGTACGTAGGGGGCATAACGCATCAATGGAAAGTTATAGCTGATCAGATGCTCTACCAGGAGTCGTTCTATCACTGGCTGTCCTAAACAGCTGAGGGTATAGGCAATGATCAGGATCTGAAGCAGAGGAAAATCAATCCCTTCACCAAATGGGCTGAAGTAAATCCCAGCAAATATTGATCCAATAATCAGCAGTTGTTCACCCGCAAATACAAGCGGCAGATGGGATCTGTCATCCCCATCCCACTCGGTACGCTGTCCTAACAGCACTGACCAGGTTAAGGGGCCGCATACTCCGTCAGCTCGTAGACCATAGCGTCGCTGAAACTGCTTTAGTGCTCGTTCTGTACGGGCACCAAACAGGCCATCAATTCGAACACTCAGCCGTTCTTGATGAAGTCGCTTTTGCAGTCGCCGCACATCACACTTCAATTCCGATAACAATACATCGGTACGAGAGAGGGTAGGATAAAGCAAAGCGGCCCAGGTTAACGGTCCTACGATACCATCTACAGTCAGGTCATTGGCTCGCTGAAATGCCTCTACAGCTAATTTTGTTTCTTGATCAAACTCTCCACTTTGTGAGTTAGGAAATCCTTCCGCTACCAACTCCAGCTGTAAATCTTCAATCGCAGCCTGCAACAGCTCCTGATCAAAGCCTTCATGAAGTACTGGCCGAATACTCAAAGGAGAGCTACAGATAGATTTCGTTGGGGAAGGCTGTGCAACCCATCTTTGCAATCCATGTTGTAAACGTCGTATCTGTTTAAAAGAAAACATCTCAGACTCCTAAAATGTAGAATTTAGATAAAGTAGCGTCTAGCCAAAATCAGACTTCATCACTGTTTTCTGTTCGCCGATAAAACTACAGCATGCTCTCAGATATGGTCTCCAAAGGAGCAACAAAAAGATGTAACGCCTGTCGTGCTCTTATCAAGACAGTTTGTCCCTTATAAATGGGCAGATTGCCATCACAGCAAGCTTGCCAGGAGCAGCCATTATAGAGAACCCTGCCTTTTTGACCGGGAGAGATATCAGATTCTGCTTTACCAAAGCTCGTGCATCCGAGTGATGCATGAGTTTTTACCTTCTCAATCATCACTGGATTGCCCATTTGATCATATTTAATGACTAGGCACTCGTCCTGTTTCAGTTGCTTAGTCTCGATCAAAACAAGTTGACCACCCAAGTAAAATTGCGGTGAGCTATGTCGATTAAAGATGCGAAACATAATGTGAACCTCTAAACATCTAAGGAAACGTGCTTTTGATCACTCACACCACTGAAATCACCTCCAAGCCATCTCAGTTCCAACGGACATTCATGGCCTGAAGCGTCTTGTTAAAACATCAAACAGCAAATATGGTGAACTAATCATCACCCATGATTTTCTGACAGTTAGCTCTGCAATTGTGTTGAGTCAATACGCTCTCTTCTCCGAATAAAACGACTCAGGAGATTATTGAGAAACAAAATATTGATTCAGTCTTTGGTAAAACTGCCAACCCAAAATCATGTTGAGCAAAATTAGAAATTTAGATTTTTCAGCTCCTGGATCAGCAAAAAGTGTGTCTATTAATTTTGAAAAGGAGAATCTTATTTGACTGTCATCCTGCCCTTACTCATGCATAAGCATTGAGTCAAGAGCAAACAAGCAAACTTCAAGTTCTCTTGATATAACCCATGGTATGTAATTTCAATAATCTGTCAACAAAAACCTGAGAAAAGAATAAAATATGTATTATTGAACGACATTTATTTTAATTGTTTTCAAATAATTTATTTTATGTCTTTTTTAAAGACGAATAAAATAATTATGCTTTTGGCGATGTTCTAAAAATATTAGATTGAATCAATTAAAATTGACACAATTAAGTTAGTAGCTTATTATCTTACTGACAACTTATATAAGGTGCTAAATATGATTCATACTTAATTAATGACAATTATCGTTAATATTATGTCCATTAAGCAGACAAATTCTGAATGTCATTTGTGAGTCCTGTCGATAATTGCCTGACGAATAATAGTATAGAAAATCTCTATGTCTAATTCTAAGACACTAAAGAATCTCCAAGCCTATGAAGCGCGCTACCAGAGTCAGCGCGCTAGTATTTGGCAAGCGTTTAACGAACAGTTAAACCGTCTTCAGCATCAGTATGGTGTGACGGTAACTGAGTTAGCCGAAGGGTTAGGTATCAGTCGTCAAAAGTTTTATGACTTTAGGGCTACCCCTGAAAAGGGGCTAGCCATTGATCGCATAGCAGTGATCGTTCTCTGGGAATATTTGAGCGATCCAAACACGTTAGCGACTAGAAGGATTTCAGTAGATACTCGCAGGCTTAGAGAACAGCTTCAACAGGAAGGGCCTAATCCATTACTGACATCTGCCGGTTTTTTGCCCTTGCCCAGCGATACAGCCTCAGACGAAAGCACACGGTCTGAAACCAAGCGTGAGTCTGGTCTTAAGCGAGTTGAGGCGAGGCTCACTAGCCCATGGATTGAAGATGGGTTGCGACAGGCTCATATTATCGACACCATTTTAGATGTGGTGAAAGAACAAGGACGGGTGGACAAAGCCCTTCATACGGAGCCGATCAGTGCAGCAAAAGCCCTTAACTGGTTAAGCGAAGATCCTTTGAATATTGATAGCCCAACTATCATCCACACCTATCAGCAAAAAATCCGTAGCCTCGTTCGATTAGGGAAAAGTCAGTTTGTTGGGGTTGAGCTATTTGAGCTTTATCAAAACATTCTGGAGTATGAGTCTATCGATAGCTACTCAGGTTCAGGAGTCTGCATTGTTGACTGCCAGTTTCCCATCCTCTCTGTGTCATTGCCAGCGTCAGTACAGGGAAAATTCAAAGATTTTAGACCCATCTATCAACAGGCAGAACTTGCCCTGCTGCAGTTGCTTTATGACCCCAAACAGTTTAACTTCAGCCAACTCAGCCCAGAAGAATTGTTTACTCCATTGGTTAGGGCCACGATCAAAGCTCGGTTTGATGGTGAGAAAAACCCTACCATCTGGCGGTACAGCTCAACGGGAACCCATTTTGAGAATATGCTGTCTGCGATTAAATTTGGTCTGGGTAGCTCGCTAGATATGACTGGATTTTCAATCCAGGCAACGGGCATCACACCGAAAAGCCTGGCACGAGTTTCGATTGGTTTAGCTGAGCGCGACGATGCTGGAAAAATCAGTCGAGTCTATCAAGGATGGTGGGTCGACCTTAATGCAATCATAGCCGTCTTGGTGGCAACCGTCATCGCGACCAAAGACTGGCTGTCTGACTATAGTGCAGATGTATCTAAATATTTTGCCATTTGCCATCAGCTAGGAGAAATTGATAATACTCTTTATCTAGTTCGAGAGACTGTGCAAGAGTACTTTTTTCGGAATGCCGGTGGGTATTTTGAGAATACGTCAGGGCTAGATGATGATGCGGTGTTTGACACTATAGACGCTCAGCTAACAAATATCAGCCAAGCTCTCTCATCTCAACAGTCTCAGCCCTATTATCAAGCTCAACATCGGGCGTTAGAAAACAGACAGGTTAAAACCAAGTTAACCCGCATGCGCTTGGCTTTGAAAAATTCGGATGTTGGCAAAGCAACCCAGATTGTTGATGAAGCCAAGAGTTTTCTCTCTCAATATGAGCAAAATAGTATTTCTACTGAAGGTAATCCATCAAAGAGAAATGCTTATTATCACATTCTGTTCTTACAAGCATCTGAGTGTGTCATGTTATATAACTTTTACTCAGGCGACAGAGAGTTTTTGACTGGTAAATTGTGGCGACATCGGCCTCGGTATCAGCTTGAAGAGAACCTAAAGAAGTTAGGGAAGTACATCAAAGCTATTGGCTTGTTGAACTTCGACGTGTTTTCCTGTGCATCACACATGTTTGGCACTATCGGTCTTTTAGAGCTGTATATGGCCCAGGAGAAAGATGTGCTTGAGTTGCAAACGGCTGCAGAACATTTGCTGTGGGCGGCTCATTATTCCCAGCGCATTGGTTATATCAGACGAGCTACCTACTGGTTTACCCATGCTAGTCGGGTATATTGCCGCTTAGGCAATCTCGATAAATCTGAACAGCTTTCTGAAATTGCTTCAGTCATGGCAGATTCGGTGCACCAAAGTCATCAAGAGGAGCTGAAGTACGACTTTATGTTTAAAGCACTGATTACGGCTATCAATCATCTCGCTGAGGGAGAACGCTTACTGGTCAAAGAAGAACCTGGTTCTGCATGTCTATCTTTTCTAAAAGCCTTAAAGTTGTTCACAGATACTCACTTTACCGATCGGCTTACGGCAGATGCTCTCTATGGTTTATATCGAGCCTCGCGCAACATTTCAGGTAATGTAGGTGATGCGTTCAACGCACTGAGTGATGATACTCACTTAAATTCGGGTATGGGTGCTGTACTCAAAAATATTATTGATTGTCTACAACAGATTGATCCCAACAGCTCCTGGTTGGACTCTTCTTCTAGTTTTAAAGAGTTAGCCAAGAGTATCTGGCACCATTGGTTAGACGTTGGTCACGCAAGAGCAGCGTCTCATCCGATTGAAGAAGCCATTGAATTCGATCAGTTTCTTAGTGTTGTTAATCTTTCTTGACCTAAGGAGGCAAAGCCTATAACAAATGGCTTTGTCGATAACTGCAACCATTTTTAATCGATTAGAGAATGCATCATGTCTTATAGCAGCCCAGTCCAATGTGTAGAACCGTCCTTCTCTGAAAAGGTAAAAAATGAGGGATTAGACAAAATACGTGACGGTTCACAATCTCACCTACTATCTTCATCCACTAAGACCGAGCCAGTATCCATTTCAAGAAAGACAGTTGCTCGAGGTGGAGAGGCAACAATAACTGTCATGTCGCACTTATTAGAGCAGGCAGCAAGACGGATTAGCTGGGTTCACACGCCTCTGATAGTGGTCGGTAGCGGCATTCTGCAAAGACCATTACAAACCCAGTTAATTGAATTTGCCACTCGCTTGGAAATTCCGATCGCAAGTACACTTGCAGCCCAAGAAAGTATTTCAAACACTCATCCCCTATGGATTGGTCCGATTAGCTCACCTCAAATTTATAGTTGCTATGGATTTGATTGGGCCGATCTCGTAATTGTAGTGGGCTGCGATGCTGCAGAGTACGCCTCTGAATACTGGAATCCAGATGGGGATATTCCTATTTTGCACGTTGGTAGCTCATCTGCCGTAGAAAGCATCTACTATCAGCCCACTTTGGAGTTGGTCGGTAATATTTCCTATTTGTTAGCAGAGCTTTTAAGACGAAGCAACCGTCAGGGAAAGAGAGTTTCCTATCCCCTAGAACTGCGAGCACTTAATCAGAATGATACTTAGCCCTTGACTGTTGTCAGTTCCAGATTAACTGATAGAAAACTTACTGTCAGATTTTCTGACTACCAGCTTTCGTATCCATATGAATGATTTTTTCAGAAAGACACTGTTATGTACCAAATTGGTAAGGTCAAAGTCTATCTGCTTCCACTCCAGCAGTCTGATACTACCGAATCTTGTTTATTGTCCAAAGCAAATCACACTACTCTAATGGAAGTGCGAACAGGCAGCGTCGAGGATTTGGTTTTGCATCATCACCAGACTATTCAGTTGCTTGCTACTAAGGGAAGTCTGGTAGTAGTGATTCTACAAAACCAACGATATGACTATATTGTTTTGAGCGATCAGCGACCTGCCCTTGTTGATATTCCTCCCCGTACTCCATATGGCTTGATCAATCTCAATGATGTTTCATGCTTCTTGTTGTGCAATGGACAGCGTTATGCGCTAGCCCCGGAGCAGGATTATGATGTGTTGAAGCCTCCATTTTCTTACGACATTGCTCGCGTAATACAGCTGCTACAGGAAACCAACAATAGTCAAGGCTGTCGACCAATGTTGCGAGCTTTGTAATCACTGGAAGATTAGGAATCTAACAAAGAACCCACCAATAACTTTTGCAGCATCCACACAAGGCTAACGGCCAAGGAAGCGCTCCAGATGGTGGCGGCCAGGGTAAGCTTGCCGTTGAGCACACACAGACTGCCGCTGATCAACAGCGCGATCGCAACTCCCCCAGAAACCCGTACCAATATTTGTACTGCCTCAGTCAGTTTCCGTAACCGAGTCGCTATATCATCGGTGGATATCGGGGAAATCGCTGACTCTAACAAAGTGCGAAAACTGTCGTACTGCCTTGGGTCAATCTGGTAATAGGTCCCCAGGTCGGTATCTCGCAAGGTCGGATTAGACCGCAGACCAAACTGTTTGGCGGTTGCGATCGCAGCCCGCACCTGACGTTTGCTAGCGACCCCGCTGAATGTCTCAAACAACGACTCTCTGTAGACACCTGCCCTGGCCATTTCTAAAATTCGCTGGCTGAGTTCCACCTCATGGAGCGTGGCTGGGTTTTGAGTCACTGGCTTTTTCCAATTGCTAGCTAAGTAAATATGTACTATCTAAATTATGGTTGATCCCTATCTCTGCGTCAATCATTAAAAACCCCGTAGGAGCTTTCCATGGAACGCTCCTACGGGGTTTATCGATTCGGATAATGGATGGGGCTACATCATACCGGGCATGCCCATGCCGCCCATACCACCCATGCCGCCCATACCACCCATGCCGCCCATGCCACCCATGTCGCCACCGGGAGCCGCTTCAGGCTCAGGCTTCTCAACCACCAGTGCTTCGGTGGTCAACACCATACCAGCCACAGATGCAGCATCCTGTAGGGCAGAACGAACCACTTTAGCTGGGTCTACAATACCGCTGGCCATCAGGTCTTCATAGTCGCCGGTCAACGCGTTATAGCCTTCATTAAAGGTTAAAGAACGGACCTTCTCGACCACTACGCTACCTTCATCACCGGCATAGTCAGCAATCTGACGCAGAGGGGCTTCTACCGCACGCATCACAATATCGACACCGGTTTGCTCCTCAGGGCTGAGGCTAGTCTTGACAGACTCTAGCTTCTTAGCCAAGTGCAGTAGTGTGATCCCACCACCGGGCACAATGCCCTCGTCTACAGCGGCTTTAGTCGCGCTTAGGGCATCTTCGATGCGAAGCTTACGATCCTTGAGTTCGGTTTCAGTGGCTGCACCGACTTTGATGACGGCTACACCACCCGCCAACTTGGCCAGACGCTCAGACAGCTTCTCTTTGTCATAGTCAGAGTCAGTCTCACTGAGCTGACGACGAATTTGACCAATGCGCTCATCAATATCGCCTTTGTTGCCACTCTCAGACACGATGGTAGTCGTATCCTTAGTGATTGTGATCTTGTCAGCCGTGCCCAGCATTTCGAAGGTGGCCATCTCCAGGCTGAGACCCACTTCTTCAGAAATTACCTGACCGCCTGTGAGAACGGCAATATCTTGGAGCATGGCCTTACGGCGATCGCCAAAACCAGGAGCCTTAACAGCAGCTACATTTAGAACACCGCGGGCTTTGTTAACGACCAGCGTTGCCAGCGCTTCGCCGTCTACATCCTCAGCAATAATGACGAGGGGCTTACCAGCACGGGCAATATTTTCTAGCACACCTACTAGATCCTGCATGGAGCTGATCTTCTTGTCGGTGATTAAAACTAGCGCACCTTCAAGGTCGGCAATCATCCGCTCTTGATCGGTAACGAAATAGGGAGAAATATAGCCCCGATCAATCTGCATCCCTTCTACAACATCAAGTTCTGTGTTTAAGGACTTAGATTCTTCGACCGTAATTACACCATCTTTGGTGACTTTATCCATGGCTTCAGCAATCATGCTGCCAATGGCTTCATCGCTACCAGCCGATACCGTGGCTACCTGAGCAATTTCCTTGCCTTCTACAGGTTTAGCGACCGCTGCAATTTCGTCTACCAGCTTGGCAACTGCTTTTTCAATACCGCGACGCAGACTGACAGGGTTAGCGCCAGCGGCTACGTTTTTTAGGCCTTCACGGATAATTGCTTGAGCCAATACAGTTGCTGTAGTGGTGCCATCACCCGCCAAATCCTTAGTTTTAGAAGCAACTTCTTGGATTAGCCGTGCCCCAGTATTTTCATAGGGGTCAGACAGCTCAATTTCTTTGGCAATGGTGATCCCATCGTTAACGATCTGAGGTGCGCCGAATTTCTTTTCAAGAACAACATTACGACCCTTTGGACCCAGGGTAATCTTGACCGCATCGGCCAGGGCGTTGACGCCTTGTTCTAAAGCCTGGCGGGACTTTTCATCAAATAGTACCAGTTTCGCCATAGTTAGCTCGTTTAGCTCTGCAATGAAAGACCTTAGCACTCTCTGAGTCAGAGTGCTAATTAAGCGTATATCACGACACGGGGTTGCTTAATTCGGGATAACCGATCCTTATGGTGAACGGGTCACTACAGCAGCTATGGCTAGATGCTTAAGTCACCTCAACCAAATGATCCCGCTGAGTGTCCATATTGATGGGTATCAATGTCTGTTGAGTTTATTCAATCCTCTTTTAGAAAAGGATTGAAATATGTCGCTAGATTATTAGCAAAAAAGACAGTCTCTTTTGGCCTATCTTGTGCGGCGTCTACATTGTCAGCACAGGCCCCATTCTAGAATCTATGACATGCGTGATTATTTTTACATTAATCACGTAGTTGATATTGGCTGCACCTAGGGAAAGCTGATGGCAATGTTGTCTTGTTTGTCCGGGTTTCTACCGGTTGTCTCAGCCCAATTTATAAACTGTCAACTCAAGACATCACGAGGAGGGGCAATGCTTACAGACTTTTTTCAGAGACCTGCGAATATCCGGAAAACTAAAGGACACATGCGTATCTTGCATCAGTTTGCAAAAAATGTCTTGTTCGTAACACACAAAGTCGAATCCATCTCTTAGCATTTATGAGGGTTGAAATTCAGCCGCAATTTCTTTTTATTTAATAGTCTTCGGTCTTTATTGGACCTTTAGAAAACTTTTGTCAGGGTTATTATTCGCTTTACCTAGTCGCAACGTTAATTGCTTACTGTTGAGGAGACCCCTAGAGCACTCCTCAAACTCTTAATAAATATCTAATTGTTACAGTTATCGCTTCTAACAATTTGTTTTCCTGAAAAACTAAGTCTTTCTACTTAACTCATGTCTTCTGCCACTGCATTTCTGAAGAATCGTGTTTTTCCCGGTATTAAGTTCCAGTTAAAACCACTACAGTCCCTTAGATTCTGGATTGATGCTTTAGAGGTTAAAAATCCTAAGCGAGCCCGTTTAATTGCTCGATTAGTACCTGCTCAATGTCCATTTGAGCGTGATGTTGTGCTGTTTGGTCGCACCGTGGCTCATATCCCACCCATGTGTAAGCTCAACCCTCTATATGACGAGGTTGTAGGTCTACGTTTTCGTGCTCTTTGCTTTTTAGCCGATGAGTGCGGCGAAGATATTTCGGCGTTGATTTAGGTTTGATTTATATGGGTTTGATCGACGTAGGGACGTTCTATAGAATGTCCCTACGTCGATCTTTAAATTGTCTGACCCACTTCTTTTAGCAGCGTCATTGGCCCAATTTGTTTGAGCTGGTCCATTTGTTCTTGGTTTTTGACCAGTAGCGAGCCGGCAAACCCTAAGGAATTGACGGAAATACCGAGATAATCGTCTTGACGCCGTGGAACTACCATCAACCAGTCGCATGTGCCCAGCAGATTGTAGGCATCGCGCTGAGTCCCTACCCAGTTTCCGGTCGGGTCATCAATGTTGAGACTGTGCAAGAGCCGTCGATAGTGTTGAAGCCATTGCTCGGGTCCATCATTTGAGCTGAGTTGGGCAATGCGATGGGCATAGGGAAGCTGAGGGGATTGGCCAATACCACCAACAAAGTTGGCAGCGCGAACGGCGATTTCGATGGGTAAATCCATTGATTGTTGAGGCACTAGCTGGAGATGTTTATGGGGTTGGCTAGCTCCAGCGGCCGGACCTCCGTTGTAAAAAAATAAACCTGCAACTTCTTTGATACAGCGGCAGAGGGCTGCAAAATCAGCTAGATGTAACCAGTCAATCTGAGATTCAAATGCTCGGGTGACAATTAAAAAGTGATGATCAACAACATTAAATTTATTGAGTAGACAGACATGGGTATCGGAGATGTCTGTGACGTAAAGGTTGGGATCGTAGGGTAAAAAAGGATTTGTCTTTTTCTTAGCCTGAATTTTACCAGCCTGAGCTTTGCGGTTTAGGTTGGTCAAAATTCGTACAATAAAGTCGACACCCCCATCGGCGACAATTTCATACTGGGTGTCGATGGGTTTGAGAGCTGCAGTGGCTAACCCATGGCGGGTCTGGGTTTGGAGCTTAGACCACAGAGTACTGGACTGCCAGGGTTTACGGGGGGCTGTGCGATCGCACATATGTCTATCCTGATAAACCGCTACTGCTATGCAGTTTTAGCATAGTGCCAGGCTCAGTATTGGGTGGGCACCGGCAAGCTGTAGAGAAAGTTAAATCACTAAGAATGATTCTATAGGTATGCCTATATCCCTTAAAAACAGACTTAGCCGTCTTTTCAGCTTCAACACCTGAATTATTGATGTGCTCTACAATTGACTAGATCTCAATTGCTAATTTTTACTTAGTTTATGGGCAGAAACCCATTTGAAGTACTTAAATTCCGCACCCATGTGCTGATTGCCTTTATCGTTAGCAACTTACTGGTAGGTGTAGTCTATGGTGTCTTGGACTATCAGCAGATGCTACCCTGGCCTCTGCATGACAAGCTATGGATACCCGTGCAGTTTATGCTGATTTTTGGCCTCGTGTGCGGGGTTCTGCTCACTGCCGGACACCGGGCTGGGTTACGTTTAACTCGCTTATTTGGGCCGCCGCCTCGGTTTCCGTGGGCCTATGGAATATTGCTGATTTCCAGCATGTTAATTTTCTCGTTTAGCAGCTTTTTGTTGCTGTTCTATCCGGTTTCCCTGTTTGCACCTGGATTTGTTGAAGAACGGTTAACGGAGCAACTGCTAAGTGTTGATACGGTCGCACCTGAGCTATATCGGTATCTAATGCTGTTTGTAGTACTTGTATTTGCCCCCGTTGCCGAAGAATTTGTATTTCGCGGTGTCTTACTGCAGCGTTGGGCAGTTCGGTGGAATTTACCCGTAGGAATTATTTTATCGTCGCTGTTGTTTGGCCTGTTACACATCAATAACCCTTTGGGGTTGACGATGTTTGGTGTGATTATGGCCCTTTTGTATGTGCGTACGCGCAGTTTGTGGGTGCCGATTATTGCTCACGCCCTCAACAATGTTATCTCTGTGCTGCCAGAACTGTTGGCGTCAAGCCCGCAATCTTTTGATATTGGAGATTTTCAACAGACTTGGTGGGTGGGGTTGATTGGTTTATGTTTAGCCGCACCGACGCTGGCTCATTTTATCTATAACAACTGGCCTAAAAAGACAACTCGGCCCCCTTATTTTTGGGAATAAAAAATCCCTACGAGGATTTTTGTCGAAATCTCTCCTTAGCTGTCTTAAATGCTTCTTGCATGACAGCTTGAATTCTCTCAGGGTCAGGTTTTTTGCCCCCCATAAGATCGCCAAAATACACACAGGCCCCTTCCCCTAAAGCCCAGGTATAGGCCGCTGCCCAAGACGCGGCTACTACACTGCCAAAACCGGGCACCAGCTTAATTAATTCTCGTCCAATGGCCTGGGCTAAAAAGCCTCCGGCAATAGTGCTGGCAACACCGCCTGCTTGAGAAAAGCTCAGGCGCTGTCCATAGAGCTGCCCTAACGCAACAATCATAGAAACTTGCAGAGCTGTGATCGCTGGCATGGTTGCAAATGGCAGGGGCACAGCGGCCAGAGTCGCTGCAATGACAGCAAAAGCTGAAATGTAGCGACGTGCCACATCTCGATAGATTGACCCCAGCTGGATCGTGGCCTCATCGGCTTGGTCTAGTAGCTGATAGATCGCCCTAGATTCAGCCTCGGGGAGCTGTTCAGACAGTACAGATAGCAGTGCATCTAACCCATAAAAGACAGGCTGATAGCCGTCTTCTTCAAGGGTAAAGTCAATCATGACAGCGCTAAGACCATCAAAGCTACGTTTGAGTTCGTTAAAGGCCCGCTGCACCGCCATATAGTCAGGGGGATATGTGGAATGTTCAGCGCCAGCCGGGTAAAGCTCATGGATACAGGTAACAACCATCACCACTGGAATGGTCGGATGCTGGGTTCTCAAACTGTTTAAAACCTGGTGCAGACTGTCCGTTGCAAAATCATTTATTTTAACGGTGACCAGCAATATTCTTGCGCCCCTTGCCTTGTGTGCGAGATCATCCTGGAGTTCTTGCACAATGGTTTGCACATCGCGGTCCACATCCCCTAGACCCACGGTGTCAGTAAACAGCAACAGCGGCAGCTCTTCTGACGGGTAAGCATAGCGCTGGGTGTGTTGAGTGTGGGGTCGAAATCCCTGGCCAATAATAGTTGCCGAGACCCCCGTTAACCCTCGTACTACCGAACTTTTACCCGACTGGGGTTTACCGATCAGCCAGGCTTCGGTGGTAGGGAGCTCTGCTCTAATTTTTTCTAAGATGCTGGCAACTTCAGTATCATCCACCACAAACCATTTCAAGATACGTTGGCTGACCTGGTCTAAAGGTAAACCTGACTTAATGGCTTGCCACTTTGGCAGCTGTGGCAACCGACGGGGTTGGTTATTTGAGGTGGATGCTGCCATCATGTCTCCTCACGTGGAGCTTTCAGCCTTATTTTAACCAGCGAGTTGGGGTTTTTATGGAAATCCCCACCCAGATTAGGTGCTGATTGCACTACCTATATCCAGTGTTGATCGCTGGATGAACCGAATCATTGCTCCCTCACCGCTGAGGTGATCTCAAGAATCCACCACACACATTTATTTTGCAATGTGTCGAATTTGATAAATAACTACACTATCGTTTGATAAACTTAAATGAAATGGTGCCATAAGAGTTTATACCTATGCCAACAACCACTGAAGAAGGCGGACGCCTAAATAACTTTGCCTCTGAACCTAAAATGTACGAGGCTGAGCCCCCATCTGCTAGTGAAAAACGCAACTACATTGTCCTTGGTGCGTTGGGTGCTGCCCTTGTCGTTGGTCTAATTGCGCTAACAACTGTAATTTCTTAGATGTATATGGGGTGGTGTTTACAGGGTGATTGATTTACCCCTTGCACTCCACAGTTGTTTCTAGAATGAGCAATACGGTTCGGACAGACCTGCTTGGCGGGTCTGTTTATTTTTGTGCTTAGGCTCTAGAGTTGGCGCTACCATCAGGTGCATACATCAGCAGATGCGCTATGGTCCCGATTTGGATTAACGGCCCAACACGGAGTGGTAAAACTCAACACCTGATAGATTGGCTGCTGGCGCAAACGACTGCGATTGAACGGCCATTGCTAGTATTTGCAGCCAATGGTGACAATCGTATGGTGCTGGCCCAGCGGTTGACTGCTACAGTCCAAGACCGGGTGCCCTACACGACCACTACACCTGCAGGCTTTATTCAGAGCGAGGTGATACTTTATTGGCCGTTGCTGATCGAATCTCTTTCCCTTAGAGCACAGTTTCCCCTCAAGCTACGACCTGAAAACGAGCAGTTATTGGCTCTGCAGCTGTGGGAGCCGCTACTGGCAAATGGGCTACAGGTGGAGGGCTGGCAAGACTCGCAAACGGTTAGACGTGCCTTGGACCTATGGCAACTAGCGGCCTCAGCAGGAATCCCCGCTGAGGCAATTACCCAGCGGCTACAGCAAGGGATGATGCCAAATTTGCTCCCATCTGATAGTTGGCTGGCGATTGGGGATGCATTGCTGCAGTGGCGGGCCTGGTGTTTGGAACGGGGACTGTTGACCTACGGTTTGATGACGGAGCTGTACTGGCGTTCGTTACTGCCGCTACCTCAGTACCAGACTCAGCTGTTAGAGCGGTTTGCAGGCACAGCGGCAGATGATATAGATGAATATAGTGCGATCGCAATCCCTCTATTCCAAATCTTTAAAGCAGCCGGTTGTCCCCAGAGCTTTACCTACAACCCAAGCGGACAGGTGCGTCTGGGAGTGGGGGCTGATCCAGCCGCCACCTTAACCCTGGCCTCAGACTGCGAAATTATTCAGCTGAACCAGCCCAGTACCGATAGCCTGGGCTATGCCATGGCCGATGATGTGGTGCAGTGGG
>ERZ1740070.1046-NODE-1046-length-17839-cov-10.075967_pt1 | contig 17839 bp, 10 predicted proteins | sample MGYA00581734_ERZ1740070 | MGnify/ENA primary metagenome ERZ1740070 (study PRJEB43018, sample SAMN04849744) | marine metagenome | isolation source: floating plastic debris | place: Pacific Ocean | collected 2008-09-01 | study: EMG produced TPA metagenomics...
TCTTGCGGGCGGAGGACGGTGTAGGAGGTCTGGCCGTCGCCGTGGAGTTGGCCGATCGCTTGCATGAGGCCCGTGGGGTCGTCGTCGATGAAGTGCACGGCCTTGATGACCGTGCGCCGGCGTCCCAACTCGGGCACGATGGGATTCAAGCGATCGAGCTCGGCGAGCGTGGCTTCGGTGCCGATGCCCCATGCCGCGTCGGGCCCGGAGCGCTCGATGCTTCGGGCGAGCAGGAAGAGCACGTCGGGCTTGGTCGCGAGTGCCGTGCGCAAGCCGGGCAGCGGGGCGGATCGGCCGGAGGGGATGACCCGGCGGAGCCAGCGCGTCGCGGCGATCTTGCGGTCGGCCGATGCGTCGGCCCAGCCTCGGGCGAAGGTGTCGGTCGCGCCCCTGCCGGGCATGGCCCGGTAGATGTAGACGCGGAAGCGCTGGTCGGAGCCGAGGGCTGCGATCGAGGCGGCGACCTGCTCGGTGACGTATGGCATGGTCGCGGCCATCGCGCCCGAGGCGTCGACGACGTAGGCGATGCGCAGCCCTCGCTCGGCTTCGAGGCCTGCAAAGCGGGCGCCGTCGCCGGGGGCTTCGACGGGCACGCTGGCGATCCCGGTGCCGGGGAGCGTGCGCTCGAGCGTGGGCGCGGGCTCGAGGTCAACCGGCGCGACCGCGAGGTCGGCGTCGACTCGCACCTGCGGCGCAGCGATGCCCGAGCCGATCGCTCGGGCGCTGGCGATGCGTTCGGCGAGCTGGTCGGCGGTCGTCGAGGCCCCCGCTGCGGGCGACGCGGAGGGCGTGAGAAGGGAGATCTCGGCGAGCCCGGTGCCCGTGGGCGGCGGTGGGGGGGCGATGCTCATGCGCACGCCGACGGTGAGGAGGACGACGACCAGTCCGGCGTGGATGGCGAGGGAGACGGCGGTGGGGATGGCGCTCGGCAGGATGAGCCGGCGGAGCGCGGCCGAGATGGACGCGGGGCGGGATGTGTCGGGCGATCCGTCGCGCACGGGTGATTGTTCGCGCGCCGCGGGCGGCGCGTGCTTGGGTGGCCGGTTGGGCTAGCTGTCGCTGCTGGGTGCGGCTTTTCGGCCGAAGAAGAGGCGATCCAGGCTGAGCGCGCCCGCTCCGGAGAACATCAGCCCCGCGGTGGCAGCAAGCACCAGCAGCTGCCAGAGGGGCTTGACCCAGTCGAAGCTGAAGACGTCGTGGTTGGGGATGAAGCCGAGCACGACCTCGCCGGCTTGCCAGGCGGGGCCGATCGTGTCGAGCCAGATCGCCGTGACCATCACGCCCACGAGCGAGAACGCGCTGATGCGCGTGAGCAGGCCGAAGAGCAGCAGGGCACCCGCGATCGCTTCGGTCAAGGGGGCGGCCCAGCCGAGGGCGAGCACGACCTGCTTCTCGGCAGCCCACGCGGGCGCGATGGGCTTGATCGGCTCGCTCGTCAGCGGATCGAGCCCGGGCTCGGCCGCCTTGACCAGCCGAGTGACGACGCCCGGGTACAGCCGTTTGACCATCACGGGCTCGGTGAAGTCGGCCGGCGAGAATGTGACCTGCCTGTACGCGACGGGCAGAAAGAGCCCGGCGTGCTCGGCGAGGGCTTGCGCGGTTGTTGATTCGGGATCGGCCAGCGGCTCGGCAGGGGCGGGCGCGGGATCGGCGTCGGGCTCGGCGGGCGGCGCGATCGGCGAGTCACCATCGGAACCGGGCGTTTCCGCTTCGGCGTCATCGAGCAGGTCGGCAGCCGGCGGGATGGGCGTGGCGTTGCCGGGCTCGATGACGCCGAGCTCGGCGAGGATGACCGCGTCGACGCCCGACACCGGCGCCTCGGCCATGATCTTGCCGAGGCCCGCCCAGAGGAAGGTCAGCGCGAGGACGACGCGGAGCAGAAGCGGTGGGATCGAAAGGCCGAGACGGTCGCGCGTGCGCATGGGATGACTCCGGGGGCTGGGCTTGCCAACGGGGCTCGCCGGGAGGGTACTTCGGTTATCCGGCGTGGATCCGATGCACTTTCGCCCGCGGGTACGGCGTGGTGACCGACGGGACGGCGAATAGACTCGGTTCGCGTCGCGGGTGTGGCGGAATTGGCAGACGCGCGGGATTTAGGTTCCCGTGGCCGAAAGGCCGTGCAGGTTCGATTCCTGTCACCCGCATTCATCGCGATCGGCGGCTGACGTTGAGCCCGCTGGCACCGGTCACGCCTCGCTGTTTTCCAGACTCGCGACCGTGACATCGTCGGCGAGGGCCTCGGTCTGTGCGAAGGCGAGCACGGCTCGGAAGATGTCCTCGACCTCGGCTTCGGGCGTGCTTGCCTCGGAGAAGATCTTGATCGTGCGGTCGAGCTGGAACTCTTCGCCCTCGGGGTTGGTCTGCTCGACGACGCCGTCGGAGAAGACGATGAGTCGCGAGCCGTCGACGAAGGGCGCGACCTCGGTCTCGTAGGGGATGTCCGCGTCGATGCCCAGGGGCATGCCGCCGACGCACTCGCGTTTCTTTGGCAGCTCGCCCGGCAGGCGGACGAGCCAGTGCCCGTGCCCTGCGTCGACGAAATACACCTTCTCGGCGGCGGGGTCGAAGATGCCGACCCAGAGGGAGACAAACCGGCCGTCGGTGCCCTGCTCGGCCAGCGCCTGGTTCACCTCGTCGAGCGCCTTGGCGGGCTCGAGGTGTTCTCGCAACGCGAGCTTGAGGTGGGTTTGCACGGTCGCCATGAGAATGGCCGCACCCACGCCCTTGCCCGAGACATCGCCGAGGTACGCCGCCAATCGGCCGTCGGGCAGGGTGATGATGTTGAACAGGTCGCCCGCGACGTATCGGCCTGGGCGCATCTTCACGACGTAGTCCACGCCCGCGACGCGGGCCTTGCTCGGCGGCATGAGCAGGCGCTGGGCCTCGCCCGCGGCCTGCACATCGCCCAGCAGCTTGTCGTGCCGGCTCTTGAGCTCCGCGCGCTTGATATTCGAGAAGGCAAGCCCGCACATTCGCGCGATCGCCTGGCAGAAGGCGGCCGCGTCCTGTTGGACCGACTGCTCGGCGTTGCGCGCGTCGAGATAAATGAACGCCGCGACAGCACCGTCGAGCATGACCGGTGCGCACAGGGCCGAGTGGATGCCGAGGCGGACGATGCTTTCGCCGTAGTTCACCGGGCCGTCGGCGCTCATGCGGACGATCTCGCCCGCCTTGGCCGACTGGATCAGCGATTGGCTGACGACCAAGTCCTCGGCCTCCTCGCCCGCGGGCCCGCGGAAGCCGACCAGGTCGACCGCGCCGTCGCCGCTGATGCTTCGGATGAGCATGGCGCGGGGGAAGCCCGTGCCGGCGAGCAGCGCGTCGAGCACGGCGGTGGCGAGCTCGTCCTCACTCGCCGCGGTGTTGATGCTCGCGGCGCACTCGATCAGGAGTTCGAGGCGTTGCTGGGCGAGCGAGCCGAGCTCGGCCTGGGGGACTTTCTGGACGCGGTTGAGCGTGGAGCCGAGGTCGTCCTCGGAGCGGACGCCGCCGGTGGAGAGTTGGTCGCCGATGCGGGCCCGGAAGGTCCACGGGCCGCAGCGGACCAGGTCGCCGGTGCGGATGGGGGCGGTGGCGTTGGCTTCGAGCTTGATGCCGTTGAGATAGGTGCCGTGGCGGGACTCGAGGTCGGCGATGAGCCAGGCGCCTGCTTTGTAGGTGAGCGAGAAGTGCCTGCGAGAGATGGTGTTGTCGGGGAGCTGGGTGTCGCACTGGCTGGATCGGCCGCAGATCACGGTGGAGCGCGGGAGCGCAACGACAGCCGAGATCGGCGTGCCCGCGACGACCTCGAGCTTGAGCGTGTCTTGTGCGGTTTCCGGATCGCCGGGCACGACTGCCCCCTCCTCAAGGCCCGGCGGAGACAGTTTGCCGGGCGAGGGAGGGTACGCGAGGGGCCCGCGGGGTGCGAATCTTGCGGGCAGACCCGGGACGGCACGGGGCCCGCGCCCGCGATGGGTCGGCCCAATTTAACAGGATGCGTTCACTCGCATGCTCTCGCGCTGCGGGCAACAACTCTTAACACATCCCGCGGGAAATCCCGCGTTGATCTGTTGAGGTGTGTGGGCCAACACTTCGTATTGGGGATGCGCGTCGCGCGTCGTGTGGTTCATCACGCGTGTGCTTGCCGTGTTTCTCGTGCCGAGTGAGTGATGGGCCGGTTGGTCCCGGAGGTTTGACATGTCGCGTCGTTCTGCGAGCTCTGGTCGTGTTGGTCGTCGTCCTGGTCGTCGTCTTGATGGTTCGGTCCATGCCAACGCTGTGGAGCTGCTCGAGCCTCGCGTTGTGCTCGCGGCCGACATCGCGGTGGTGGGTTTCCAGGATGAGTTCGACAGCTCGGCGGGGCGAGCGGTCTTCGAGACGTATGTCGCCGAGGCCCAGATCGGCTCGGACGGCACGTTTGTGGGTGAGGACTTCGAGTCGGGGACGCTCGGCCCGGTGTCGCGCGGCACGTTCGAGACGATGCTCAACTTCAACGCGGGCGCGGGCACGTACGGCGGCCCGCTCGGCGAGGACTACGACAACGTGATCAACGCGCTGACCGGCCCGGCCAATCAGGCGGCCGGCTGGTTCTTCGGGTACGCCGACGGTGCCCCCGATCCGTTCTTTGGGGGCGGTTCGGACAATGTGGAGTTCGCGTTCTGGGTCGAACGGCCCGCTTCGGCGTCGCTCGCGGACATCCAGGGGGAGTGGCGCACCGCGGGCTACGACCTCGAGCTCGACCGGACAGAGGTGGGCGTCGGCTTCGATGGCATCACGACCATCACGGGCGACACGCTGGTCCTTGGCGCAACGTCCTTCACGGCCGGTGAGTCTGTCTCGGAGAGCGGACGCGTGCAGCTGCTCGATAGCCAGGGCAAGTTCACGCTCGATGTGACGGGCCAGCCCGAAGACCGCTCGTGGTTTTACCTGTCGTCCGATGGAAACATGATCATCGGCGCGAACCTCGACACGGCCGACGACTCGCTCCAGGTCTACGCGCTCACACGCGTCATCGACGCCGACGACGGCGTGACGGCCCAGAGTATCGCGGGCATGTACCGCACGAGCTTCGGCTTCGACCAGGGCTACGTCGACCTCGGCAACGAGGACGAGACCTACGCCGACGCGGGCGTCTTCGATCTGCGTGCCAACGGCACGTTCACGTACACCAGCGAGACCCAGGGCTTCTCGGCCGACGGCACCTGGGTGTACGACGGCACCGCGGCGGGCACCGTGACGATCACGGCCGGCTCGACGGTTGTGTCGTTCTACGTCTCACCCGGCAGCAACGTGCTCTTGCCCTTCGTCGACATCGATGACAATGGCATCACGGGCCTCGTGGGAATGGGCGTCAAGATCAACCCCGCCGCGGTGTCGGCGTTCGGCGAAGCACCCGTCGCGGGCGCCCAGGGGCCGGGCGGTGCGCACGTCTTCGCGGTGCCGGGCGTGAACCCGTCGGGCGATCCGGCGGTCTACGAGCTCCGCGCCGACGGCGGGTGGTACACGTCCGATGTCGCGGCGGAGACCGATTCGGCGCCGATCACGGGCGCGTTCTACTCGTGGACCGACGAGTCCGACGGCCGGGCGTACGCCGCGGCCGTCACCGACGAGGGGCTCATGCTCTACCGCGAGCAGGCCAACGACGTCTGGACCGTCCGCAACCTCACGACCGAGATCGCCGGTGCCGATGCGCCGGTGACGGGATCGACGTCCGTGCTCGAGTACATGGTCACGCGGGCCGGCCGGGTGCATCTGATCGCGGTCGGTGTCGATGGCGACATCCTGCGTTACTACCAGGACGGCGGCACGACCGATTCGGGCGAGGCCCGCTACGCCTTCCAGAACATCACCGAGGAAGAGCTCGAGCCCGCGGGCGTGAGCACGCCCGCGTTTGCTGGCGAGCTGGTTGCCTACGCGACCAGCTGGGGCGCGCTCAACGTCGTCGGCCTTGATGCGGCGGGCGACATCCAAAGCGTCTGGTGGGCGCCGCGTCGCCCGCGTTGGTCGACGACCAACCTCACGTCGTCGCTCGGCGCCGAGAGCCTCGTGGGCGGCTTGACCGTGTTCCTCACCAGCTGGAACGCGGTGAACATCGCCGGCGTGAACACCTCCGGCGATCTCGTCGCGACGTGGTGGGTGCCGTCGGTCAACCCGCAGTGGCGGCAGGTGAACCTCACGACGAGCATCGGCGCGCCGCAGCTCACGCCCGAGAGCGTGTCGAGCTTCGTTGCGCCGTGGGGCGCGCTGAACGTTGTGGGTGCCGACGCCGACACGGGCGAGGTGCTCGCCTACTGGTGGTCGCCCGCTCGAACGGGCCAGGGCTGGACGTTCACGAGCCTGAGCAACGCGGTGCCGGGCTCATCGCCGGCGCTGGTGCGCGATCTGGCGGGCCTGTCATCGCCCGCGGACAACTCACTCAACGTGTTCGGCTACGACGCGAGCGACAACCTCGTGCGATACTTCTGGTACGCCGGCGAGGGCTGGCAGAGCCAGGACGTCACGGCGATTGCGGTCGACGGCGAGGTTGGGGCGTAAGGGCGCGTCCTGGTCCGGACGTTCGGCATAACGACTGTGCGAAGTGAAAGGCCCATCTGCGTGCGGTGGGCCTTTCGCGTTGGAAAGCGGTAGATGCTCTACCGCGTCCGGATGCCCAGCATCGAGTAGAAGAAGCTCATCAGTGCGGTCTGGGTGCCGAGGACGACGCAGGTTGCGCCGACGACCAGGGCGCGGATGGTCTGGCCCGTTGCCTCGGGCTCGAAGCCTCGGGTGAGGGCGAGCACGGTGAGGGCGGCAATGGTCAGTGCGCCCGCGCCGGCGAGGGCGAGGCCGGCAATGAGGCCGCGCGCGAGCGTGAAGAGGCCGAAGAGCTTCTGGAAGTGTGGGGCGGGCGGGCCGATCTCTTCGGTGAGGGCGTAGATGCGCGCCGCGACCGACACGGTGACGGCTTGGTAGCCGACCATGATGAGCATCGCGCCGAGAATCAGCGTGTGGTAGTCGAGCGTGAGGCCTGCGCTTCCGATCGGGATGGTCAATGGTCCTGCGACGACCGGTGCGGCGAGCAGTGCGCCGAGGAGCATGAGCGCGAGCCCGGGGATGCCGAGCGTCCAGCGCGGGTTGAGCAGGAGCATGAAGCGCAGGTGCCGCCAGCCGTCGCGCCACGGGCGGAGGTGCGGCGGGCCGTCGCGGCCGGCGGGCAGGACGGTGATGGGAATCTGCGTCAGCTTCACCCCCCGGCACGCGGCCTTGATGATCATCTCGCTGGCGAATTCCATGCCCGTGGTGCGGACGTTGAGCTCGGGATAGATCTCGCGGCGGAAGGCGCGCAGGCCGCAGTGGAAGTCGTCGACCTTCGCGCCGAAGAGTGTTCGGCCGACGAACGTGAGCGCGGGGTTGCCGATGTAGCGGTTCTTCCAGCCCATCGAGCCCTCGGTGATCTCGCCGGCGAAGCGTGATCCCATGACGAAGTCGTGGCCCGCGCGGAGCTTCTCGACGAAGTCGAAGCAGGCGCGGAAGTCGTGCTGGGCGTCGGAGTCGCCCATGATGACGTAGGTGCTGCGGCTCGCGTCAATCGCGCCCATGAGCGCGGCGCCGTAGCCTCGGGTAGGCACGTCGATGACACGGGCGCCGTGGGCGCGGGCGATTGATTGCGAGCCGTCGGTCGAGCCGTTGTCGCCGACGATGATCTCGGCCTTGAGGTCGTGCTCGCGGATGCACTGGGCGGCCCAGTCCACGCACGTCGCGATGGTCTTCGCCTCGTTGAGGCAGGGCATGACAAACGAGACCTCGATCTGGTCGTGCTCGCTGCCGATCGGCGCGCGGGGCGTCTTGGGCTCGACCTGCACGGGCGAGCTCGTGAGGGCGTCGGCCGGCGTGGTCGCCCGTGGGTCGAGTTGTGTCTGGGATTCGTCGGCGTCGATCGGCATGCGGTTACTCGGCCCGGGGGGTTGCGCGGGCTAAACAGGGTAGGATCGCGCGCCCATCCACACCAGAGCAACACGCCATGCGCCACGACCTTTCCAACACGGCCGATCCGCCCCGCGATGCGGTAACACAACCCGACCAGCCGTCTCGTGACGCCGCGGACTCCGCGGAACGCGGGTCGATCATCACGCCGATCGCGCGGGCGGTCGCGGAGCGTGTGGTGCGTCGCTGGTGGGCGGTGGTGGTGCTGGCGGTGCTGGTGACGCCCGCGATCTGGCCCGTGGTTCGGCCGATGGCGGTGCGGCAGACCGTCGCGATCCAGCTCGCTGATGTCGCGGTGGGCACGGGCGGCTTGTTCGCGGTGTGGGATGGGCAAGCGGACGCAGCGCGGGTCGTTCCGCGCGGTCGGCACGAGACGTTCGACACGGAGCTGGCGTTGCCGGGGCGCGTGGAATCGGTCGCGCTTGCCGGGCCGACGGCACGCGGGCGCGTCGCCAGCGCGAGCGTGACCACGAGCGTCTTTGGCATCGACGCAGGGACTCGGCCCGTGCGGTCGATCGACTCGGCAACGATCACGCCCGACAGCGGGGCAACGCTTGCCTGGATGAGCTGGGGCGGCGCGATTGGCGTGCTCACCCTTGCGGGCGTCGGCGGCGTGCTCGGTCTCGGCGCGGTATTCGCGTGCCTCGTCGCGCGGCGCGGCGCCTCCGTGCAGGGCGTGACGATCGCCGCGTGGGCGATCGTGTTCGCGGTGCACGCGTGGATGTGGCTCGTCGCGCCGATGGTGTTCACCAAGGACGGCGTTGCGTATCTCGATATCGCCCAGGCGCTGGCCGACGGCGGCGGGCTCGCGGCGCTCGATCCGATCCGGCCCGCGGGTATCGGCCTGCTGCTCGCGCCATTCATTGGTATCGACGCGCCGCTTCGCTGGACGTTTGGCACGCTGAACGTGTTGCTCGCGCTCGCCATCGTGTGGTGTGCGTGGCGCATCGCTCGGCGGGCAGCGGGAAACGCGGTCGCGGTGGCCGCGATCGTGCTGGTCGGGCTTGATCCGTTCCTGCTGGGCTTCAGTCGGACGGTGGGCACGGAGATTCCGGCGTGTGCGTGCGCGTGCGCCGCGGCGTGGCTCGTTGCGTGCCGCCCTTGGGGTGATCGCTGGCGCGGCGACGTGCTGTGTGCGATCGCGCTGGGTGTGCTGCTCGGGTGCGCGGCGCTGATGCGGGCGAACTTGCAGGTGCTGCTCGTGCTCATGCCCGTGTGCGTGGGCTGGCTCGTCGCGATGCGGGGCGTTGGTGATGGTGGGTGGAGGCCTGCGTTGCCAGCTGGCTTGGCGCGGGGTGCGGTCGTCGGCGCGGTTGCGCTCGGCGTGGGCGTGATGTGCGTCATGCCCGTTGTGCTGCACAACGGGCGCACCCGCGGCGGCTACGCGCTGAGCCTGTTTGGAAACACCACCAAGTTCACGAGCTTGCTCCAGACCGGCGTGGTCGAGCCGAGTGATGCGGGGCCCTTGGATGCCGAGGCGTACGCTGCTGTGCGCGATGGCATCGCGGGCAACTCGATCGCGTTTCGGTACGAGATGCTCGCGCTTGCTGGCGCGGGCGAGGGCATGGCGGAGGTCGAGCGCGTCGCGGGCGAGGTTGTCGCGCGCACGACACAGCGCGATCTGGCGGGCGTCGCCGGCACGGCGTTGGCGGCGCTGGGCGTGCAGCTCGGCATCGTGCCTGCCGAGCGGGTCATGCGGACGAGCCACTCGTGGACCGTGTTGCGCCCGCGCGCGGGCGAACTCTGGCGGGGCACGCCGACGAACTTCATGGACGAGCAGCGTGCGCGCACGCGCCTTGGCGACGCGGTTGTCGACGCGAACCTGCGATCGCTCCGCCCGTGGCGCCGCGGCGTGACCGCTGATCTTTACGCGGGTCTCTGGAACGGCTGGTCGGTGCTTCGGCCGGTGGTCGGCGTGCTCGCGCTGGTCGGCGGCGTGTGCCTGCTGGTGCGCGGGCGCGAGGGGCCGGTGCTGGTGCTCGGCGTGGCACTCGCGCACGCGTGTGCGCTCGCGCTGGTCGCGTACACACCCATCGAGCGTTACCAGTTCCCCGTCTGGCCGATCGTGGTGGTGGCGAGCCTGGCCTGCTTTGCCGCTCGGCGCGGGCGATGAGCGGTGTAGTCGTCAACGTCCAGGTGTGCGCACGAAAAAGTCGGGCTCCCCACGAGGAGAGCCCGGCTCGGGATGAGACTTCGCAAGTTACTCCGCTGCCGCGGTCAGTTGCCGCTTACGGGCAGCCGGCGCCCCAGAGGCCGAGGTAGAAGGAGAAGTCCGAGAGGGTGACGCTGCCGTCGGGCGTGCCGTTGGCGGTGCCGTCGGTCGTGACGTCGGCCGCGGTGTCGGCGGCGCCCCAGAGGCCGAGGTAGTAGGAGAAGTCAGAGAGCGTGACCACGCCGTCGGGGATGCCGTTGGACGTGCCGTCGGTGGTGGTATCGGCGGTGCAGGTGGGCACGTCGATGCAGACGGTCTCTGTGATGCTGAAGTCGTCGATCGCGGCCTCGACGAGCGAGGCGTTGCCCGAGTCGTTCGCGGTGAACCGCACGAGGAAGGTGGATGATGGCGAGGCGAAGAAGTCGGTCACGTTCCACTCGCTCAAGATCCAGCCGCCGCCGTTGTCGGTCGTTGGGCCGGCCTGATCGACGGTCACCCACGAGGCGCCGTTGTCGTTCGACGCCTCGATGAGCAGGATGTCCTGGCCCGGCGCGGTGCCCGCGCCGTTGTTGAACCAGCGCTGGTACGACACGATCGGCGAGCCCGACCCCGACAGGTCGAACGCGGGGCTGGTGAGGATGGTCGAGCCGTTATCGATGTCGAATGACCCGACGGCCGCGCCCGCGGTGCCGTCGGTGATCCAGCAGGTGGCGGGGCTGACCGCGGCGCCGGGCTGGATATTGGTCGCTTGCGGGACCGCGACCTCCCAGTTGCCGGTCGTCGCCGTATCGGGGCCAACGGCCCAGTCGCCTTGCGAGTCAAACTCGTCCTGGACGGTGACGAATTCCTCGCCGACGCTGAACGTGCGATCGTTGCTGGCGGGGAAGCGGACGACGCCGGAGACGTCGCCCTCTGCCTCGAAGTAGTAGGTGGGCGCATCGCCGCAGTTGGCGACGGGGAGGGTGCCGGTCCAGGCGAAGCCGCCTGCGTTGGTCAGCGGGATCGCGGTGAAGTTGCTGCCATCGGCGGCGTACTGGACCACCGGTGCGCCCACGAGGTTTTCGTCGCGGGGATCGACTTCGATGCCGACGAGGGATGACGTGCCGGGCACAACGAGATCGGCGGGTGTCGATTGGAGCGCGAATCCCAGCGGCAGGTCGCCCACGTCGATGCGTCCGGTCGAGACGAGGGCGAAGCCTTGTGTGCCGACGTTGACGGCCGCGGCGTCGATGCGGACGACGTAGGTGCCGGTCTCGGGCGTGCTGATGCGCACCTGCTCGACGTTATTGGCTTCGTCCTTTGCGCCTCCGGTGGCCGATTCGCCGCCCGAGAAGACGTTGCCGCGATAGACCGCGCCGCTCGGCGCGGTGACCACCAGGTCGAGGTCGTTGATCCACGCGTCGCCCGAGCCGGTGCTGGCGGCGGCGGGCGCGTCGACGAAGGTCATCGTGATGCGGAGCGGGCTGCCGGTGTCGGTGACGAGGACGGGCAGCTCGTAGAACTCGCCCGTGGCGAGGCCGTCGGCGTTGCGGATGTCCTCGACGATCATGCCACGCTCGGCGATGTCGAATGTGATGGTGTTGGAGAGGTTGATTCGGCCCCAGCCCTCGGCGTTGGAGGGGAAGCCGGCGATGTTGGTCATGTCGTCGGTGCTGTTGAGCAGCGTTGCCTTGAGCAGCGCGCCACTGGGCACGATCGCGTTGGATGCCTCGCGCTCGCCCGTGGGGTAGAAGCCCTCGGTGTAGTACTGCCGCACGAGCGCCGCAGCGCCGGCGATGGCGGGGGTGGCCATCGAGGTGCCCGTCGCGGTCCTCGTGCCGCAGCTCGAGGTGTTCGATGCCGAGATGGTGTTGCAGCCGGGCGCGAAGATCTCGGGCTTGCGCCGTCCGTCGGCGGTGGTGCCGGTGCCGCCCGAGCAGAAGGAATTCTGGTTGGGCGCGTCCTGGCTTGCGCCGCAAGCGAGGAGGTTCTTGGCGTTCTCGGGGTTGCGGAGGGTGCTGCCGTTGGTCACGGCGAGGAGGACGAGCGAGTCCTCGTTGTCGTACATGAAGCGATCGAAGCCGCGCGCCATCGAGTTGTACGACGTGGTGCCGTCATCGCCCCACGAGTTGGTGTGGATGCGGGCGCCCTGATCGTGGTGCTGCTGGAGTACGGCATAGACGGCCGCGTCGTTGAACGAAGGCGTGTCGTCGAAGGTCATTTTGGCGTTGTACGCCACGCCGCGGGTGTCGCCGTCGTTGCCCGCGTCGCCCACAGCCGTGCCGGCCACGTGCGTGCCGTGGGAGCTGCTGCCCAGCGACGTGTTGTACGCGACGATCTTGCGGTGGCTCGGTCCGATGGGCTCAGAGTCCTGGAACGAGCAGTGGTTGACGTTCACGCGCCCGTCGAGGACGGCGATGACCTGGTCCTCGCCGCGGAGGCCGTTGTCGTACATCGGCGTGTTGTTGAGCTGGTTGGTCTGCACGATCCAGCGATTGGTTGCGTTGCGGAAGGTGATCTCGGGGGCGGGCTGGATGAACATCACGTCATCGAGCTCGGCGAGGGCCGCGAGATCATCGAACGACGCCTCGACGGGCACGACCAGCTGCCCGCCCTCGTCGGCGGTCTTCTGGGCGCTGGCGCCGGGGGTCGCGGCGATCAGGTCGAGCAGCATCTCGTCGGACGCGCCTTCGAAGAGGATCACCAACGCCCGCTCGCGACCATCGCGGAGCAGCGCTTGGCGCTCGGCGGTCTGATACACGCGGGTGCCCATGTCCGGGCTGCGCTTCCACTCTGTCTGTATGGGGCTTTGCCAGCGGATGAAGTCCAGGCGAGCGACCGCGTCGGCGTTTGCCTCGGTCGTGTCGATGTAGAAGGCGTTGGTCGGCAGGTACTGCCCGAGCTTGATGCCGGCGCTGGCGAGCTTCTGTCGGCGGTCGTGGGTCATGGGCCCGTCGAGCTGCATGATCCGGCGTGCCCGGGTCGCGTTGCGCTGCGACCGCTCGGCGCGGATCGCATTGGCGAGGCTCATCTGGGCGACCGACGTGTCGACCACGACATCGGCGATGGTGAGCGCGTGTGTGTTCGCACGCTGCGCGGGCAGGCCCGCGTGGGTCGCGAGATCGCCCCGCTGGGGCACGCCGGCGGCCTTCGCGGACACGTTGGCAGACAGACACGTACCAGCAACCAATGCCACAACAGCGGCAACACGACGGGACGATGGGTTCATGGAAGCCTCAGACCTTCTCTGTTCGGCGTCAGGGCACGGGCTTTCCCCCACAGCACCCGGTCGGCAGCGACCGCGGCCCAAGAAGAGGGCCTCGAAGACGTCCAAGCGATGGATGAGGTCGAGCTCACCACTGCTGGCATCCACCCACCACCTGCGGGCGGAGCCGTAAGGACTGCCGAGATTCGGGCTGTGTGCCGTGCCCTGACGCGGGCCTGCCCGGTGTATCAGACCTCACGGTCCGCTTCAAGGACGAAGGCCCCATCCGGTCAAGAAGAGAGCGGGAATCTCGGCCCGATATTCGCCGCGGTGCCGGCCGTTGGAAGACATCGGGCCGCTCTGGGCTCTAGCCCACCGCGGGCGAGCCGCGTTCGCCGGTGCGGATGCGGATGCAATCGTCGAGGGGCATGACGAAGATTTTGCCGTCGCCCACGCCGCCGCCCCCGTCATCATCCTGATCCGGGTCGTGGTTGGGGCCCTCGGTGCTCGCCGCCTCGATGATCGCGTCGATCGCGGGCTGGAGGAACGCGTCGTTGACCGCGACCTCGATGCGTGCCTTGGGCAGCAGGTCGATCTGGACGTCGGTGCCCCGGTAGCGCTCGTGGTAGCCGCGTTGCGCGCCGCAGCCGCGGGCGGTGGTGACGCTGAACTTGGTCACGTCGGCGCGGAAGAGCGCCTGCTTCACGTCGGTGAGCCGCTCGGGCTGGAAGTACGCGATGATGAGTTTCATAATGGACCTCGGCCTGTTGTCGTGCGGTTGCTCGGTACGCGCGGGGATGCTTACTCGGTGACGAAGATCTGGAAGCCCGCGTAGGCCTCCATGCCGTGCTCGGAGATGTCGAGCCCGCGGAGTTCCTCGTCGCGATCGACACGCAGCCCGATTGTCGCGCGGATCAGCCAGAGCAGCCCGAACGCGACCGGGAAGCACAGCCCGCCGATCGCCGCGACGCCGAGGAGTTGCGGGAGCAGCGCGAAGTCGGGCGCAAAGAGCCCGACCGCGAGCGTGCCCCAGATGCCGCAGACCAGGTGGACCGAGATCGCGCCCACGGGATCGTCGAGCTTCGCGCGATCGAGCGTGATGACCGAGACGACGACGATCGCGCCGGCCACGAAGCCCACGAAGATCGCCCAGTGGATGGGAATGACGTCCGCGCCCGCCGTGATGCCGACCAGCCCTGCCAGCGCGCCGTTGAGCGTCATCGAGAGATCCGGCGTGCGCTGGACGACCTGCGCGGTGAACATCGCGCCGAGCACGCCGGCGCACGCAGCGAGCATGGTGGTGATAAAGACGTACGAGACCGCGGCCGGATCGCCCGAGAGCACCGACCCGCCGTTGAATCCGAACCACCCGAACCAGAGCAGGAAGACGCCGATGGTCGCCAGCGGCATGTTGTGGCCCATGATCGGCTTGATGGTCTTGCCGTACTTGCCCAGGCGCGGCCCGAGCACGATCACGCCCGCCAGCGCCGCCCAGCCGCCGACCGAGTGCACAAGCGTCGAGCCCGCGAAGTCGTAGAAGCCCTGCTGGTGCAGCCAGCCCTCGCCCCATTTCCAATAGCCGGCCACCGGATAGACCAGCGCGACATAGATCGCCGCGAAGAGCAGGAAGGGATAGAGACGCACACGCTCGGCGACGGCGCCCGAGACGATCGTGGCGGCCGTCGCGGCGAACATCGCCTGGAAGATGAACTCGGTCCAGTAGGTGTACGCGCCATCGGCGTAGGCCGCGGTGGTGCCGCCCTCGGGCATTGCCAGCCCGAAGCCCGCCCAGCCGACAAGGTTGTGGAACGCGTCGTCCCCGTACATCAGGCTGAACCCGACGAGGGCGTAGGTCAGCGTGCCGATCGCGACGATTGCGACGTTCTTGAAGAGGATGTTGACCGTGTTCTTCGCCCGGGTCAGGCCCGCCTCGAGACAGGCAAAGCCCAGGTGCATGATGAAGACCAACAGCGTGGCGACGAGCAGCCAGAGGTTGTTGGCGGTGAAGAGCGCGTCGGTCGCGGCTTGCAGGCTCGCGGCCTGGGCGGTCGCGGCCAATGCCGCGTCGGAGGCGGCGGCCACGCCTTCGCCGGCGGCCGCTGCCTGAGCCAGAATCACGGGTGATGTCATCGAAAATCCCTCGCTTCAAAAATGCGAAGGGGCCACCCTACGAATTGGGCTGGGTTCTTCAACCCCAAAACCGGAACTATTCCGGAAATGGGCTTCTATTTTTCTTTGGGTTGCGTACGGGTTGGGCGGGTCGCTGATGGACGGTTGGCAACCCGTGGCGCGTCAGCCCGCGAATGGCGACCGGAGCGGCGAGGGCGTGATGTTGTCGCGCCCGGGCACGAGCGCGTCGGCGATTTCCACAGCCTCGGCGAGCGACTCGATCGCCGCGCTCGCGTCGGCAGCCGTCTGCAGCACCTGCCCGCGATTGATGTGCTCGACCGTCGGTGCCGCATCGCCCGCGACGAGCACCGTCCGCGTGGGCTCTTTGAGTAGGAGTGCGGTCGAGCCTGGGGTTTGTCCTGGCATCGGGAAGAGGTGGGTGTTGGCGGTTAGCTCATCGGGTGCTGCGGTGCAGCGCTGGAGGATCGCCACCTCCTGCTCGAGTGCGCCGCGCAGATCCGCGTCGCCGGCCTCGGCCGCCGCTTGGAGCTGTTGGACCAGCCCGACGCCCACAGCCTCGCGCTCACGCTCGGCGATCAACCACTCCGCTTGCTCGAACGCTGCCAGACCACGCCGGGCCTCGGGGTGGAACGACGTCAGGAAGACGTGCGTGACCGCGTCGGGCAGGAGCCCCGTCCGCTCGCCGAGCCGCGCAGCCAGAGCCTGTGCCGGCAGGCCCGGATCGACCAGGATCGTCGCGTCGCCATCGCGCACCAGCGTGGTCGTCGCGTGCCCGGTGCGCACGGCCTGCTTCTCGCCCCAAAGCGGGTTGGCCGAGAGCGCTCCGATCGAGATGACGGTCAGGTCCATGGAATGAGCCTAGGGGCCGCGTGGCCGGCGTGGTTCTTAGTCCCGAGCCAGGCGGAGCCGATCCCGCGTCGGGCTCGCCGGCGGCAGGACGAACCGGGCGAGCTCGTCGATGCTCGCGAGCTGGCCCGGCCACATGAACGCGCGCGACGCGTGATCGATGGGCACCCAGCGGTGCGCGTCGTGCTCCTCGTTGAGCACGGGCTCCCACGCGGTGTCGACCTGCACGGCAAACCTGGGCGAGAAGAAGATCGCGTCGAGCTCGGGCAGGAAGAAGCCGTGGACCTGCTCGAGCGCCCAGACGCCGAGCACCGCGCTCGACGCGAGATCGAGCCCAAGCTCTTCGGTGAGTTCGCGCCCGAGCGTGTCGCTGGCGCGTTCGCCGTGCTCGATGTGGCCCATGACCGGCTGCCATGTCGCGAGCATGGGCTCGCGCGTGCGGCGGACCTGCAAGAGCTCGGCTGCTGCTGCCCGCGTCGGATCGGGCAGGCGAAAGACGTATGCGTCGATCACGTCGGTGCGACACGCGGGGCCGGGCGAGTCTGCTGCGGTCGTGGTGGGGGTCGTGGTCGGGGTCATTGGAGCGTGGTTCCTCGGCGGGCGGTGCGGTACGGTCGGGCGTCGCCGATGACCCTGGATTTATCGAGCGTTTCCGCTAGCTCGGCCTCGGGGTCGGACTCGACCACGATGCCCGCCCCCGCGTGGTACGTCAGCCGCAAACCGTCGTTCGCGCCGTCTGTGATATTGGTCGGCTCGACGACTGCCGTGCGGATGGTGACTGCAAGGTCCATGAGTCCGGTGTCGGAGATCAGGCCCATTGCGCCGGTGTAGATGCTGCGCGGGTGGGCCTCGAGCTCGTCGATGATCTGCATCGCGCGGACCTTGGGTGCGCCGGTGACCGAGCCGGGCGGGAAGGTGGCGCGGAGCAGGTCGCCGATGGTCTGGCTTGCCCGGAGCTCGCCGCTCACCGTCGCGACACCTTGGAGCACGCCGGCGGGCGTGCCGGCCGCGTGCGTCTCGATCGTGCGCTGTTCGTCGACGCGCATTGTGCCGGGCTCGCAGACGCGGCCCAGGTCATTGCGCATGAGGTCGACGATCATCGCCAGCTCGGCGCGGTCCTTGGAGCTCTGGTCCAGCGCGCCGCGGCCCGCGGGATCGGCAGCCGGCCGGGTGCCCTTCATCGGGCGTGTCCAGACGCGCCGGGGCTCGCCGGCCTGCGCGGGCGCCATGGCCAGGAAGCGTTCGGGGCTCAGGCCGAGCAACTGTGTCCCGCTCGGTGACTCGACGTACATGCCGTGCCGGGGTTGGGCTGCGCGCGCCAGGGTCGAATAGACCAAGCGGGGGCTCGCACCCGCCGACAGTTCGGCCGACAGCCGGTGCGCGAGGTTCACTTGGAAGACATCGCCCGCGCGGAGGTACTCGACGATCCGCGCGACCGCTGCCGTGTATCGCTCGCCGGGTGTGTCGAGGGAGAGCTCGATCGCTGGCGTCGCGCGTGCGTGCGTCGACGTGCTGGGCGTGGTCGGCGTCGGCGGGGTGCCGATGGTCCATCGCTCGCCCGATCGCCGGTCGATCACGTGGGCGTG
>ERZ1740070.1048-NODE-1048-length-17817-cov-6.626619_pt1 | contig 17817 bp, 13 predicted proteins | sample MGYA00581734_ERZ1740070 | MGnify/ENA primary metagenome ERZ1740070 (study PRJEB43018, sample SAMN04849744) | marine metagenome | isolation source: floating plastic debris | place: Pacific Ocean | collected 2008-09-01 | study: EMG produced TPA metagenomics...
ATGATTCCGGTGATTACGTTTACCGATGGTCTTTGGGTTGCGATAATTAGGTGGATTCCAACCGCTCGAGCCAATTGGGCCAGACGTGCGATGGGAGTTTCAACCTCTTTTCCGGCAGTCATGATTAAATCGGCGAACTCGTCAATTACCAAAACGATATAGGGTAAAAACTTATGCCCATCATTTGGATTGAGTTTACGCGCCTTGAATTTGACGTTGTATTCCTTTATGTTTCGTACCAGCGCCAATTTCAACAACTCATACCGATTATCCATTTCAATGCACAACGAATTCAATGTATGGATGACCTTGGTATTATCCGTTATGATGGCATCTTCCGAATCGGGTAATTTGGCCAAAAAATGGCGTTCAATTTTGTTGTACAGGGTCAATTCCACCTTTTTCGGGTCTACCAAAACGAATTTGACCTCCGCAGGATGCTTCTTGTAGAGCAAGGACGTGATGACCGCATTCAATCCAACAGATTTTCCTTGACCGGTCGCCCCAGCCATCAACATATGTGGCATTTTGGCCAAATCCACTACAAAAGTTTCGTTGCTAATGGTTTTCCCAAAGGCGATAGGCAATTCCATTTCTGCCTTCTGGAATTTACTGGCAGCAATCACTGAACGCATCGAAACAATGCTTGCATTTTTATTGGGCACTTCAATGCCTATGGTTCCCTTACCGGGAATTGGCGCTATAATTCGAATGCCCAACGCTGCTAGTGAAAGCGCGATGTCATCCTCAAGGTTTTTGATTTTGGAGATTCGGATACCGGCTTCGGGAACAATCTCATATAAGGTTACAGTTGGACCAATCGTGGCTTTAATTTGGGCAATTCCAATTTTGTAATTCTTGAGGGTGTTGACAATTCGGTTTTTGTTTTCCTCTAACTCTTCTTGGTTGATCGTAATGCCGCCACCAGTTCCATGAGCCTCTAACAAATCCAAAGTAGGAAACTTGTACTGGCTTAATTCCAATTTAGGGTCAAACTCACCAAAATCCTTGACCAATTTTTCGGCCTTAATGTCTTTTTCCTCTTTTTCTTCAGCTAGTTTTTCAACTTTTAAAGCAATTTTTTCTTCCTCAGGTTCTTCTTTTTCTGGAAGATTTACGTCAAGACCAGCCTCTGGATTTAAGGGAGGAATGTCCTTTTTGTGGGTGTAAGTATCCAAAACAACCTCTGTTTCCGCTTCAGTATCTAACTTCAACGTTGTTTCCTGATTGTCAAAAGAAACATCCTTTTTAGAGGATTTTTGAAAATCTTCAGCAAGGCTCTTCTTTTGCCTTTTAAAAAAACTCGCAACCCCTTCTGGAGTAAAGTTGAACAACCGTACTAAAATTACCATCAAGATGAAAAGCAAGAGAAGAAACACCCCGATACTTCCGGTGTAATCTTGCAGAAAGTCATTCATTTCGAAGCCTACCGTTCCTCCCAATAAAGGTTGCTCTTCAGCAAAAAAACCAAGGGCTATTGAGGTCCAAACCATACCGGTCAAACCCCAAATCCATTTGCTCATGACATTTTTGAGAGGGAGTCCCAGGAAAAGGTACAAGCCCGTAATGGCCAGCAGCAGAGGGAAAACCAAAGAAGCCAACCCAAAACCTTTAAAAATGAAGAAATGGCTTATGGCAGCACCAAAAACCTTCATAAGATTGCTTCTCTCGGCGTTTCGGTCATGAAACTCTGATAGCAAACTCTGGTCATCCTGCCACGTAAAATAGTAGGAGGTAAAGGAGAAAAACAGGGCTATACTCAAAATAATGAGTGAGCCTCCCAGAATAACTTGGTTCTGTTTGGAAAGCTTAAAGCTCCGTTTTTTGGTAGTCGTCTTGGATTTTGATTTTGTTCTCTTTTTCGCCATTAATCCGGTTAAACCAAGCGGTAATTTACAAATTTACGATTGAGGTACCCCAAACGGATGCCTTTCAAAACAACTTTGGTAGATAGATGAATAGGCCCACGATTACGGCTGCAAACGATACTAGCATAACGGCTCCCGCGGAAATATCTTTTATCAATCCTATTTTTTTATCGTGCTGGGGTTGCACAAAATCCGATAGCTTCTCTACAGCCGTATTTATTCCCTCAATCCCCATGACCAAACCTATGGAGAGTACTTGAAGGCACCATTCAACTGTTGAGATGTTGAAATACAATCCTGCAAAAGTTACCAAAAGCGCTATGACCAACTGAATTTTGATACTAGCCTCAGTTCGGATGAGGATAAACATGCCCTTTAGGGCATATCCCACGCTTTTGATACGATTGGCAAGGAAAGATTCCTTAGGCATCCATTAAGGCTTCGAGAGCAGCTTTGTAGTTGGGTTCATCCGCGGTTTCAGCAACTTGTTCAGTATGCTTCACAACGCCATTTTCATCAATAACTACAATCGCTCGTGATAACAGCCCAGCAAAGGCAGAATCTCCAAAGGTTACGCCGTATTTTTCCCCGAAACCACCTGTTCTGAAATCTGATAACATTTCAACATTTTCAATTCCCTCGGCTCCACAAAAACGGGCTTGGGCAAAAGGCAAATCTCTTGAAATACACAAGATTTTGGTGTTCTCCAATTCTGCCGCTTCCTCGTTGAACTGACGAACGGATTTGGCGCAAGTACCGGTGTCTACACTTGGAAAAATATTGAGGACCAACTTGGAACCGGAGTAATCGGCCAAGGACGCTTGCGAAAGGTCTGACTTGGTCAAATTAAAGTCTGGTGCCTGGGAGTTGATTTGGGGTAATTCCCCTATGGTATTGGCGGGGTTGCCGCCCAAGGTAATGGATGCCATGTTTTATGATTTTGATTATGGCGTGAAATTATGAAAGATTCTCGGAAGGGGTCTCCTCGGAAAACAAATTGTTGATAAAGAAATTCAGTATGCTGCTAGGCCGTGATTTTTTGCGCGAGCTGCTTGATTTTAATGTTCAATGCGGCGAACAACAAGGTCATAAAAGGACTCAACCAATTAAAAATCGCATAGAAGAAGTAATCACCGACACTTACGCCAAGCACACCACTATGGTAAGCGCCACAGGTATTCCAAGGTACTAGCACTGAGGTAACTGTACCTGAATCTTCCAAGGTTCGACTAAGATTCTCCGGTGCGAGGCCACGCTCTTGATATGCTTTGGAAAACATTTTTCCCGGTACTACCAATGCCAAATATTGGTCTGATGCGGTAACATTCAACGCCAAACAACTTCCAACGGTACTGGCGAACAAACCAAAAGTGGTCTTTGCCATTGAAAGAAGTGATTGCGTAATACGTTGCAAGGCACCAATGCCATCCATGATACCACCAAAAACCATGGCGCAAACAATGAGCCAAATGGTACCTAACATTCCTGCCATTCCGCCTGAAGAAAACAAATCATTCAGCGCAGGATTCTTTGTGGTAATAGCCGTATCCACAGTAATCGCGTTGAGAATACCTTTATAGCCCGCTTCAAAGTTTAAACTTTCGGCGCCACCAATTTTTGCTATTACATCTGGTTGAAAAATAAGGGCGAAAACCGCACCCAGCAGGGTTCCGATTAGGAGTGCGGCCAGAGGAGGCGTCTTCTTGACAATCAAGAAAATCACCAAAACAGGAACGATAAAAAGCCATCCTGACACATTGAATGCCGCTTCAATATCCGCTAAAAGTGCATCGGTATTTGCGTTGCCCGAAGTATCTAAAGTCAATCCTAGGATAATAAAAACCACCAAGGTGATGGAAATGGTGGGAATAGTAGTCCATGCCATGTAGCGGATGTGCGAAAACAAATCCCCGCCCGCCATAGCCGGTGCCAAATTCGTGGTATCACTCAAGGGAGACATTTTGTCTCCGAAGTAGGCTCCAGATAAAACAGCACCTGCGGTCATCCCCAAGGAAATGCCCAAAGCATCCCCAATGCCCACCAAAGCAATACCCACAGTTGCTGCTGTGGTCCAACTGCTTCCGGTAGCGATGGAGATAATCGCGCAAATAATGACACAAGCCGCCAAAAATATTGCCGGGTTTAGTATTTGAAGTCCGTAGTAAATCATCGCCGGGATGATACCGCTAACCAACCAAGTTCCCGAAAGGGCACCTACCATCAATAAAATCAGCAAGGCCCCCGTTGTCGACTTTACATTTTCGGCAACTTCAGCAAGCATTCTTTTGTAGGGCACTTTCTTTCTGAACCCTACTATCGCAGCAACAGCGCCACCCAAAATCAAAATAAACTGATTGGACCCGCTCAAAGCATCATCACCAAAGGTGTAAACATTGTACGCCAACATGCCTACCAAAGCAAAAACCGGTATAAGCGCTTCCCAGATGGTTAAGCTGTTATTTTCAACAATATTTTCGTTTTCGCGGAATTTGGCCTTTTTGGTTTTTTCAGACATAAGAGCGTATTGGTGGTGAGTAATATTACAATTTTGAATTGGCTTCTCCAAAAAGGTAAAGCTTCCTTAAAAGCGGGACCATTTCTGCTAAAAAGAGTTAAATCCTCTGCAAAATCTTGTTAAGGGCATATCGATCATATGTGTTTTGGCGTTTCTTTAGGTGTAGACCAAACCAAAACTGAAAAATGACCCTACGATTACGTTTGTTTCTATCAACCACAGCCACTATTGTCGGCGCTTCTTCACTTTGGTTGTATACTACCTTGTCAAAGGATGTTCTTTTTGAAGGGGTAGGGTATTGCACTTCTACCTCGGGGCAACTTCTTCTGAGCGTATTGGCCATTTTAGGCTCATCTGTGGTCAGCGGCTTCCTTGCTGCCTTGATTGTCATTCGAAAAACGCATTGGCCCCATATTTGGTTATCCCTTGCATTGCTTATTCAAATGGCTTTGGTCGCTACAAGCTGTAGTGAGATCAGTGCTCCAACGTGGTTCGAAGCCAGTCAAAATATTTCCTTGTTGGGCGGGGTTTGGCTTGGGGCGTTTGCTGCTGGAAAATTTCCTTTGGCCCCGATGTAAAGGCTTCCAGTTGCAGCAAAACATTCGTAACTTTGTAGTTCATTAATTCTTTCAAAATCTTATTTCCGATATATGAATCAATATGATGTGGCTGTTATTGGCTCTGGCCCTGGAGGTTATGTTGCGGCAATTCGTTGTGCTCAATTAGGGATGAAAACCGCAATTATTGAAAAGTACAATACCCTTGGCGGCACTTGTCTTAACGTAGGATGTATCCCATCAAAAGCCCTATTGGACTCCTCACACCATTATGAAGATGCCATTAAGCACTTTGAAGAGCATGGTATCGACATCCCAGGCGAGGTTAAGGTTAATTTGGCGCAAATGATTGCCCGAAAGGATGCCGTGGTAGGCCAAACGACCAAAGGGGTTCAGTTTTTGATGGACAAAAACAAAATTGAAATCTATCAAGGGGTTGGAAGCTTTAAAGATGCTACTCATATTGATATCAAAGGTGAAGGGGAAGCGGTACAAACGATTGAAGCGAAGAATGTCATCATCGCAACGGGCTCCAAACCCTCTACCTTGCCTTTCATTGAAATTGATAAGGAACGTGTTATCACCTCAACAGAGGCTTTAAAGTTGAAAGAGATTCCCAAACACATGATTATCATTGGTGGTGGGGTAATTGGCTTGGAATTGGGCCAGGTATACCGTAGATTGGGTGCAGAAGTAAGTGTGGTGGAGTACATGGACCGCATTATTCCAGGAATGGATGGGGCACTTTCCAAAGAATTGATGAAAGTGATGAAAAAACAGAAAGTCAAATTTCACTTGTCTCATAAAGTAAAATCCGTAGAGCGAAACGGCGACGAAATCATTGTGAAAGCAGATGATAAAAAAGGGCAGGAAGTAACCTTTACCGGAGATTATTGTTTGGTATCTGTTGGCCGTCACGCCTATACCGAAGGATTAAATCTAGAAGCTATCGGCATCAAAACCGATGAGCGCGGTCGAGTGGAAACCAATACACATTTGCAAACATCCGTTTCCAATATTTATGCTATCGGAGATGTTGTAAAGGGAGCTATGTTGGCCCATAAGGCCGAAGAAGAGGGTACCCTGGTAGCAGAAATTCTTGCAGGACAGAAACCTCATATCGATTACAATTTGATTCCAGGGGTAGTCTACACTTGGCCAGAAGTAGCGGCAGTAGGGAAAACCGAAGAAGAATTGAAGACGGCAGGTGTTGAATACAAAGTCGGACAATTTCCCATGCGTGCGCTAGGGCGTTCCAGAGCCAGTATGGATACCGATGGCTTTGTGAAGATTCTAGCCGATAAAAACACCGATGAAGTTTTAGGAGTGCATATGATTGGCGCCCGTTGTGCAGACCTCATTACCGAGGCAGTAACCGCAATGGAGTTCCGTGCTTCTGCAGAAGATATGGCGCGTATGAGTCATGCACATCCAACTTATGCGGAAGCGGTAAAGGAAGCTGCTTTGGCCGCCACTGAAGACCGTGCGTTGCACATTTAATTTATATGAAAAAAAGAGTTGTCTTAGGGGTATTTCTTTTGCTTTTCGCCTGTAGCGAAGAGTCTGGGCTGCCCCCTCAGACTTCTGCCCCTTCTAGCAATCCAACCAATGGTTTATTGACCTTGGAACAAAAACAGTTTATTGCTGAATTTGAATATAAGGTCTATGGCAGGGAAACGCTTAGCGAAGGAGGTTTTTCAGCTAAATTGAAAGGAGAGATTCGTATTTTTTTGGATGGAACTTTCAACGATAATTTCATCGGAAACGTTTCACAAGAAATAGGTCTTTTAAACACATTTATGAGCGATGGAACTTCTTTGGTTCTAACAGATACGCTTGAAGATGCAGATATTCACCTTTTTGTTGGAACCTATGAGGAATTAGAAGTGCTTTGGAATGACATCTTTTCTATTGTGCAACAATATAACTTCGGAGGATATGCTTCTTCCAACTTTGATTTGAACGACTTATCAATATCAGGTGGAAGAATATATATGATTAACCAAGGTACTTCACTACTGATTCATGAAATTGGACACATTCTTGGTTTGGGACATTCAAGTGCAGGGTTCTGTCAGAACAACTCCAATGCTACACTAAGTTTTATGTGTCCCGCAGCACTTCGACAAACCTATTCCAAATTTGATTCCGGAATTATTAGGACCTTATACCATCCTGATATACCCATCGGAGAACCTTTCGAAACAGTAGAGCCCATCGTTAGGAGGCTACTACAATCTGAAGCCATAAAGCTATAGCTGTGGAATAAGTTTGTACCTTTAAATTAAAAGGTATTTTCTACTCCAACCATTCCACTATGAAAAAACTTCAATTTCTAGCTTGTGTTGCTACTTTTTTCATGATTTCTGCTTGTGGTAAGGATGAAGGATCTAATGCCGATGGCGGTTCTATGCAGCCCCAAGAACTTTCCGCTCAACAGGAAGCATTCATTGAAGAATATGAATACGTAACCTTTAATTTTAGTCCCACTTCATTTGGCGGTGACCGAAACGAAAAGTGGTCGGGAGTGGTGCAATTGTCACTAGAGGGCACTATCGCGGATTCGTATCGGCAAGACATCGAAAATCAGCTGGAAGTTTGGAACGATTTTATCACAGATGGTACTCGTTTGGAGCTTACAGATGAAGTGTCCAACGCCAATATTCGGTTGTATTTAGGGCAAGAATCTGAAGTCGAAAGCCTTTGGCCTGATATGTATGAACGTATCTCGGCCGGAAATTTTTCGGGCTATGCGCTCTTTAATCGAGACGGGGATTTCAACATTACCGTCGGACGGATTTGGGTTAAAAATACCAGTATCCCATTGTTCGACCATGAGTTAGGACATATTATGGGCTTGGGCCATTCCAGTAATTCGTATTGCCAGCAGTTTAACGACCCTTCAAGAAGTTTCATGTGTAGCGGTTTAGCACCAAGGTTTTCAAACTTTGATGCTGCGATGATTAAAACCCTCTACCATCCGGATATTGAGGTGGGGAGAACTTTTTCCCAATTGCGTCCCATCGTAACAGCCCTACTGCTATCCGAAGAGATAACTATAGAATAATAAAAGGATTAACTACGTTGGGGGCGTACTAATTTGAAAATGAAATTACGTCCTTTCCGAAACACTTCCCTGAAGATGGGAACCAAAGTTTTCCATATTTCAACGACATGACTGATGCCCTTTAGCAAAGCAGACTGCAGTGTCGTTTTGATTTCCTGTTCTCGCTTGTCGTATTGTAATGCCAGTCCTGTACAAACCACCATGAAGGCAATAGCTCCCGGAATAGCTACCACCGGACTCAAACTATGGTCAAAGAAGCGGTATAATCCCAAGCCCGTAAAACTACCATATAGTATGATGAAATGAATCACATAGATGGAAAGCGTGTTGCTACCGATCTTAAGAATGGTTTTGTGTTTTAAAGCAGCCTGGGCTAGCATGAAAAGTGCAAAGACCACAAATACATCACCCAAACGTATGAAAAGATAATTGTTCAATTCAATTTGTTTGAATAGCAATATGCCTGTCCATTTAAACAAATTCACGAAGGCTGGCGAAGAAAGAAATATAAGCGAGGCGCCTACCGCTAAAAATATTCCAATGGCAGCCGGATACAAATGTTTATATGTTTTAAAGCGGTTGAATAGCACGGATACGAAAGCACCTATCGAGGCATATCCCAACCATGGGATTATGGTAAACACTGAACCGTTGACTTTGGTGAAATAATTTGCTATTGCATACGGAAGAAAATCAAAAGACCATTGCTTATAAATGGGCTCAAAGACGAACAGCAACAAAGTGGTCATCAATAAAAGCGACGGGAAAACGTAAGAAGGTCGTTTACTACTAAACACATAAATGCCAATGATGGACAACAATGAAAGTCCAATGCAGTGCAAAACATCTACCAAATAAAAGGCGTCATAGACCTCGCCTTGCAACATTCCCAAAAGGTTCATGCGAAGCAAGTAACCGATGAGCAACAGTTGAAATCCGCGTCGTATACCTTTGCGGACCCTTGGATTTTCTTTGCCTAGTTGTGGTGCCCGTAGTAATAGATATGTAAAAATGAAGCCCGATACCGTGAAGAAAACAGGAGCAGTTATCCCCCTGAAGTATAACCATGTGCTGAATACCATATTGTCACTGTCCCGAAAAATGGGGTCCAAGAGTCCATCGATGAAGTGTCCCTGCAGCATCATCAAAATAGCCCATGCGCGAATGGCGTCAATAAAAAACAGTCGGGTTGTTTTGGCTTTCATCACAATCAATTAACCTATATACTTGAAACGCAATAGGTTTGGATTTCTTATAGCGCAAAATTAGACAAAATACATGCAAGTATTCGGGGCTTTGCGGTATTTTAGCAAAACAACGTTATTTTTCAGTTATGGCTAAGATTTTGGCATTCGCCGGCAGCAATTCTTCCACATCCATCAATCACGAATTAGTAAAACACACGGCTTCACAAATACAAAATCATGAGGTGCGCGTGCTAGATATGACTCGCTATCCCTTTCCCATGTATTCAGCGGACATCGAGAAGCAAAAAGGGTTTTCCAATTCTTTGGTGGAATTTAAGAATGAATTCGCCCAAGCGGATGGTGTGGTTTTATCAGTCAATGAGCATAACGGTAATATCTCGGCTTACTTTAAAAATATTATGGACTGGCTTTCACGGTTGGAACGTACTTTTTTGGCGGATAAGGCCATTTTGCTAATGTCCACCTCTCCTGGCAAAGGGGGTGCAAAAAATGCGTTAACCCGTGCAGAGCAGATGCTTCCCTATTTTGGGGGTAAGGTTGTGGCTACGTTTTCCCTGCCCTCTTTTGGTCAAAACCTAACGGCTGGTGGCTTTGTGGATGCGGAAATTGCATCCGAACATGCTACTGCGTTGGATTCGTTTCTTAAAGAAATAAGCTAGGCTAACTTGCGTAGGATTTCCAAGAATTTTAAAGTTGAACATCCCCAGCGGTTCAAACGAGCTTTGATGTATTGGGGGCATCGTTCCGAGTATTCGGTGTGGTTGGATAGCAATGGTCATGTTGATGCTTATTCCAATTTCGAAGCTACTTTGGCGATTGCAGAACAGACGGGTCGTTCTGAATCGCTCTTGAATTCGCTCGATGAAGTGCAAGATTTCATGGATAAAGAGCCGGATTGGCTATTTGGGTTCATCAGCTACGATGTCAAGAACCAATTGGAACCTTTGGTTTCAGAACACCCTGACCATATTGGCTTTCCCTTAATCGGTTTTTTTGTCCCAGATAAAATCATTCAAATGAAAGGGAACAACGTCACCTTTTTGTATCGAAAAGCGGTACAAGGAGACATCCAAGCTGATTTTGACCGATTGAACACATTTGTACCTCAAGAAAGGAAGGATTCATCCACGGAAATGACTCGTATCCGTATGCGAATCCACAAAGAAGCATATTTTAAAAAAGTAAACGCTTTATTGGACCATATTCAAAAGGGTGACATCTATGAAGCGAATTTTTGTCAAGAGTTTTATGCGGAAAATACACCGCTAAATCCGGTTCAAACATTTGAACGCCTTAATACAATCAGTAAGGCACCTTTTAGTGCCTTATTGCGTTGGAAGGAGAAGCATCTTTTATGCGCTTCTCCCGAACGTTATCTAAAAAGGGAAGGGCAAACCGTGTTGTCCCAACCCATTAAGGGTACCGCACCCAGAGGTTCAGATGTTTCAGAGGACAAAGAAATTGCCAAGACTTTGGAACAAGACCCGAAAGAAAGGTCTGAAAATATTATGATAACCGATTTGGTACGAAATGATTTATCGAAAGGAGCATTGAGGGGAAGCGTCTCCGTGGAGGAATTATGCGAAGTCTATAGCTTTGAGCAAGTGCATCAAATGATTAGTACCGTTAAAGCCGAGGTTGCAGACACTAAAAAATCTACTGATTTAATTCGAGATACCTTTCCCATGGGCAGTATGACTGGCGCTCCAAAAATCTCCGCCATGAAACTGATTGAGAAGCATGAGGAAACAAAAAGGGGCTTGTACAGCGGAACAGTGGGCTATTTCGCACCCAATGGGGATTTTGATTTCAACGTAGTCATCCGCAGTATTTTGTACAATGCAGAAACACAATACATTTCGTTTTCGGTGGGCAGCGCAATTACGGCAAAATCGAAGCCTGAAAAAGAATACCAAGAATGCCTTTTGAAAGCCAAGGCCATGCGAAAAGTCCTTGAGTCCAAAAACCCCTAATTTAGCGGACAAGGTGTTAACACGGTTCCAGAACCATATAGAAAAACAATTCCCTTTTATAAAAAAGGCATCACTCATCATCGCCTGTAGTGGGGGAGTGGACAGTGTGGTATTGACACATTTGTGTCATGCTATGGGCTTCAAGTTGACCTTGGCACATTGCAATTTTAATTTGCGCGGTGAAGAGAGTGATGGGGATGAAGCTTTTGTCACGGGTTTAGGAAAACAATTATCCATTCCAGTTCGTACCATTTCTTTTGACACGGAAAAAGAAAAATCCAAACTTCGAGAATCCACACAAATGACCGCAAGAAGCCTTCGATATGAATGGTTCGACACCTTGGTTTCGGAAGGGGTCGGTGAATATTTACTTACCGCCCATCATTTGGATGACGCTTTGGAAACTTTTTTAATCAATTTATCTCGAGGCACGGGCATTCAAGGATTGACTGGAATTCCAGTGCAACAGGAATATATTGTTCGCTCATTATTGCCGTTTACCCGAGAGGAAGTCCTCTCCTATGCGAAGCAGGAGGGGCTATCTTGGCGTGAGGATCAAAGCAATCAAGACATCAAGTATTTGCGAAACCAAATTAGACATGATGTCATTCCTGCATTAAAAACACTCCGACCCGATTTTTTGGAACGTTTTCAAGATACCTTGACCCATTTACAAGCTACCGCTGAAATTCAGGATGGTCACATAAAAAATGTCCGAGAACGCCTGTTTCGAAAAAAAGAATATCGCGTGGTGATTGCGTTAACAGATTTGTTACAACTCGATGCTTTGGAAAGCTATGCCCATCCACTTTTTCGCCCTTATGGTTTTACCAACACAGATGAACTCTTGAAGTTATTTTCCGCCATCAGCGGAAAGGTATTGTATTCGGAAACTCATGAGTTATTAAAGGACCGAGAACATCTAATTCTTCAAGAAAGAAAAGGAAATCCCAAAAATAAATATCGGGTTGAAGAGGCGGTGCCGATGATACGCGTACCTCTTCGTCTGCGCTTCGAAGAAGTCAAACAAAAGGATGATTCATCTTCAGATATCGTTTTTTTAGATAAGGAAAAGTTAAACTATCCGTTGTTATTAAGGAAATGGAAAAATGGCGACTATTTTTATCCATTGGGTATGTCCGGTAAGAAAAAGGTGTCCAAATACTTCAAAGATGAAAAAGTAGATGTTTTTGCGAAACAAGAACAATGGTTATTGACTTCCAATGGAGAAATTGTTTGGATTATCGGAAGAAGGATGGACAGACGTTTTCAAGTAACGGAAAACACAAAATCCATCGTCAAAATCGAACTGTTTAGATGAAACCATATATAAAAGTATTGCTCGTATTGATTTCGTTTTGGTCTTTTGGCCAGAATGATGATAACCCTGCGGTCTGGTCACATGCTGTAAAAAAGCTATCACCTCAGGAATACGAATTGACTTTTGAAGCCAAAATCGCCCCGGGATGGCATATCTACTCTCAATATACCGCTGAGGGCGGCTCCATGCCTAGTGAATTTACTTTTGAAGGCGCGGGGCAACAATATGAATTGGTCGGTAAGACCGAGGAAAGCAAAACCATCACGGAATACAGCGATATTTTTGAGGTTGACGAAACTTTTTTCAAGGATGTAGCTGTCTTCACCCAGCGCATCAAACTTTTGGATGAAGATATAAATCAATTTCAGGTCAATCTTTTTTACCAAATCTGTAAGGAAGTTTGCATTCCCAAAGATGAGCAGTTCAACATTACTTTAGATGGGACTGCCTTCAAGGAGCAGGACCAAGAAGTTTCGGTCGGTAGCCTGGAAAAAACTTCAGAACTCCTTTTGGATTTATCTGGACGGGAAAAATTGAACCAAACCTTGGATGGTGAGCGCAAGGAGAAATCCGGCCTGTGGATGATATTTGGATTAGGATTTTTGGGTGGGCTTTTGGCCTTGTTGACCCCTTGTGTTTTCCCCATGATTCCCTTAACGGTCTCTTTTTTCACAAAACAATCGGGCACTAAGGGGAAAGGCATTGTGAATGCCTTGTTGTACGGTTTTTTCATCGTATTGATTTATGTATTGCTTAGTTTGCCCTTTCACATATTTGACTCTGTGGATTCCCAAATTTTGAATACCATAGCCTCGAATATTTGGTTGAACCTACTCTTCTTTATCATTTTTGTGTTTTTCGCCTTTTCCTTTTTTGGATTTTATGAATTGACCCTACCTACCGCTTGGGCCAACAAAATGGATGCAGCATCAAATAAAGTTGGTGGTGGTCTTGGAATTTTCTTTATGGCCTTGACCTTGGCCATCGTTTCCTTTTCTTGTACCGGTCCCATTTTGGGCGGTTTGTTGGGGAGTACCACCTTGGCAGAAGGTGACGTGGCCTTAAACCTTTCCATGGGGATGTTTGGTTTCGGCTTGGCCTTAGCCTTACCGTTTGCTCTTTTCGCTTTATTTCCTGCTTGGTTGAGTTCTTTGCCTAAATCTGGGGGATGGATGACCACCGTTAAAGTCGTTTTGGGATTTTTGGAACTGGCGTTAGCGTTTAAGTTTTTGTCAAACGCAGACCTTGTCGGGCATTGGGGACTTTTGAAACGGGAAATCTTCATTGGGATTTGGATTTTAATATTCGTTCTGATGACCTTGTACCTTTTTGGAGTCTTCCGTTTTCCTCATGATGGTCAATCTTCCAAATTGAGCCCTTTGAAAAAAACACTTGGGGTAATTTCGGCGGCTTGTGCAGTGTATTTGATTCTGGGAATCACCAATGTCGTGGATTTGCGAATACTCAGTGGTTTTCCACCGCCTGACTTCTACAGCCTTCAAGCGAAAGAAACAGATTGTCCATTAGGATTGGATTGTTTTAAGGATTTTGATGAGGGCTTGGCAAATGCGAAGGAAGAAAACAAACCCATTTTATTGGATTTCACAGGATGGACTTGCGTGAATTGCCGTAGGATGGAAGAAAACGTATGGAGTCAACCGGAGATTTATCAAATGCTTAAGGAACAATATGTATTGATTTCCTTGTACGTAGATGATAGCGAAGCACTGCCAACAGCGGAGCAGTTTGATTTTGAGTTCGAAAGTGGTTTAATTAAACCTATTCAAACTATTGGTCAAAAGTGGGGTACTTTCCAAACATTGAATTTTAATAGCACTTCGCTTCCCTATTATGTTTTGCTATCTCCAGATTTGGAAGTTTTGAACCCTCCAGTGAACATGGTGGACAAGGAAGTATACCAAGCCTGGTTGCAGTCTGGTTTGGAACAGCATCAATTTTTTGCGAAGCGTTAAATGCCACTTAGCATTTTCTGAAAAAAGCTATCTTCGTCGCACTAATATATTCCTACCGACATTTTGAAGATACTTAAGAAGATTCTCTTGGTTTTAGGGCTTGTTTTGGCCTTGGCATTGCTTGGCACGTGGTTTTTTGTCAATAGTTTGAAGCCAGACTACAGCGGAAAAGAGACCCTAGCGAACTTAAATGAAGATGTAAACGTATACTACGATAAATACGGAATACCCCATATTTATGCGGAAAATGAAGAAGATGCCTTCCGAAGTTTAGGGTATGTGCATGCGCAAGACCGTTTATGGCAAATGGAACTCATCCGTAGAATTGCCAAAGGGCGGCTTTCTGAGGTTTTTGGAAAGGATTTAATCGAAACAGATAAGTTTTTCCTTTCGCTTGGCATTGATGAACACACTAAAAAAACAGTATCTCAGCTTGATACAAATCTTCCCATGGTGAAGTTATCCCAGGCGTATTTGGATGGGATAAATGCTTTCGTGGAAAATGGTCCAAAACCGGTTGAATTCTATTTGACGGGAATAGAAACCGCTCCTTTTGAGATAGAAGATATCTACAATACGGTAGGCTACATGGCCTTTAGCTTTGCCATGGGCCATCGCACAGACCCTTTGTTGACTTCGATAAAAAATGACCTTGGTGAAGACTATCTCGCCGACCTTGCCATTATGTCGGATTCGTCTACCACATGGATAAAGACCTTTAAAAATTTGGAAAAGGACAGCGTGGTAACCACCTTGGGTCTTTCTGCGACAAAAGCTTTGGATAAACTTCCGGTCCCACAGTTTATTGGCAGTAATAGTTGGGTGCTTGGCCCAGACAAAACTAAGTCCGGCGAAGTAATTTTGGCCAATGACCCGCACATCAGCTTTGCCCAACCTTCGGTGTGGTATGAAGCCCATGTGGTTACGCCAACCTATGAAAAGTATGGATATCATTTGGCGGGTGTGCCTTTTCCCTTGTTGGCCCATGATAGGAATTTGGCTTTTGGACTTACGATGTTTCAAAATGATGATATTGATTTTTACTACGAAACCCTAAATCCCAAGAATACCTCAGAATACAAAACTGAGGAGGGTTGGAAATCTTTTGAAACCATACAAAAACAAATAATGGTAAAGGATTCCACACCAGTGGATTTTCAATACAAAGTATCGCGTCACGGTCCCATTATGAATGGTTTGGCAAAAGGCATTGATGGGGAAACCCCTATAGCTGCCTCTTGGCTGTATACCCAGCGCGAGAATCGCGTTATGCATGGTCTTTTCAATATGAATTGGGCGAGAAATATAGAAGATTTTCAACAAGCTTTGCCTGATATTCATGCCCCCGGTTTGAATATTATGTACGGTGATGCAGAAGGCAATGTAGGATGGTGGGCTACCGCTCAACTTTACAGTATGCCCGATAGTGTATCAACCAAGTTTATTCTGGATGGCGCTTCAGGCAAAAATGAAAAACAATCCTTTTTGGACTTCTCCCAGAATCCCAGTGCCGTAAATCCACCGTGGAATTATGTGTATTCTGCGAACAATCAACCCGAATCTTCTACTTCAGGTGGTCCATTGGTTACGGGATATTATTTACCCGAAAACCGTGCGAAGCGCATTGTATCCCTTTTGGAGCCAAAAAATGATTGGGATGTAACCGCCACACAAGAAATGATTTTGGATGTTACTTCATCGGTCAATCCAGACTTGATACGAGAGCTGATTAAAAACATGGACGTTTCTATTTTGGAAAAAGACCAATTGATGGTCATGGATAAACTACGCCAATGGGATGGGACCTATTCCTTGGATAGTCAAAGCGCTTTGGTATATCATCGTTGCGCATATCATATCATCAAAAACACTTTTGCCGATGAGTTAGGACCAGAACGATTTGAGCAGTTTCTATCAACACATCTTTTGAAAAGACAAATTGCCTGGGGAGCAAAAATGCAAATAGGCAGATGGTGGGACAATGTGAATACGCCTGACAAAAAAGAGACGCGAAATGATATTGTATTGAAGTCTTTTCGCGATACATGGATTTCTTTGGTCAATGATTTTGGGGACAATCCCGACGATTGGACTTGGGATAAGGTGCATACTTTGGAGCACGAGCATCCTTTTGGAAAAGTAGCGTCGCTTCGCAAGTATTTTAATGTCGGTCCATTTCCAGTTAGCGGTAGTAGGGAGGTAATCAACAATTTAATGTTTGTGTATGACGATTCCGGTTATTACCCAGTTACGGGCGGTCCATCAACAAGGCGCATTATCGACTTTTCCGACATCGAAAATAGTGTGAGTATCCTCCCCACAGGTCAATCAGGGAATCCGCTAAGCGAACATTACGATGACCAGGCAGAGATGTACGTAAACGGAGAGTTTCGAAAGATGATGATGAACAAATCCGAAATTGAGGCGAAAGCTAAATCAAAACTTACCTTTCAACCCAAACGCTGATTTTATAAGATTTTTCTGTATTGGTCAATTGAAATAACCTATTGGTCAAAATACATCACTACACTTTTTTTAGCACCGTTATCTTTTCGCATTTGAAGAAAAGATATGTTGACAAAAGTCTATGGCAGCGCGCTCTTTGGAGTAGAAGCTACCACGGTTTCCATTGAGGTTAATGTAGATAAAGGCATCGGCTATCATCTGGTGGGTTTGCCCGATAATGCCATTAAAGAAAGTCAATATCGTATCGCTGCCGCTTTACAAAACAATGGCTACAAGATTCCGGGAAAAAAAGTAACCATCAACATGGCCCCAGCAGACCTCCGTAAAGAAGGTTCTGCGTATGATTTACCATTAAGTTTGGGAATTCTATCCGCCTCAGGTCAAGTGCAAGCCAATTCCTTGGAAGCCTATGTCATTATGGGAGAACTAGCATTGGATGGCTCCCTTCGTCCCATCAAAGGTGCATTGTCCATAGCTCTTCAGGCAAAAAAGGAAGGTTTTAAAGGATTTGTACTGCCGGAACAGAATGCGCAAGAGGCAGCTATGGTGAACGATTTTGATGTGTATGGCGTTAGGAGTTTGGAAGAGGTCATTACTTTTTTTAAAGACCAACAATTACAACCAACTCAGGTTGACATACTGGACAAATTTTCCAACGGCCAATCCGATTTGGAGCATGACTTTGCTGATGTAAAAGGGCAGGAGAGTATCAAAAGAGCCATGGAGATTGCAGCAGCTGGAGGCCATAACCTGATTTTGATAGGTCCGCCTGGGGCAGGAAAAACGATGTTGGCCAAGCGATTGCCCTCAATTTTGCCGCCATTGACTTTGGAAGAAGCTTTGGAAACCACTAAAATACATAGTGTCAT
>ERZ1740070.1049-NODE-1049-length-17816-cov-19.450312_pt1 | contig 17816 bp, 15 predicted proteins | sample MGYA00581734_ERZ1740070 | MGnify/ENA primary metagenome ERZ1740070 (study PRJEB43018, sample SAMN04849744) | marine metagenome | isolation source: floating plastic debris | place: Pacific Ocean | collected 2008-09-01 | study: EMG produced TPA metagenomics...
ATTTTGATACTCGACCAATAACCACGTCTGTCGGCCTTTCCGCGCCATTCGGCGTGATCTAAAGACGGAGCCGATTATTTGTCAGTGACGAGTGTCGTGGGGCGATCATGGCCTTACTCAGTTGGTGAAATAACGGTTTCGAAAAAAAGCTCGGTCGCGCCCTGATAGATGTCACGGCGTTGGCCCTCGGTAAACTCCACATGGCCCACTGAGCCCTCAACCAGGAAAAGCTCGGCCAATGCTCCCGCTGCCGCATAGGCAGGAACGACGTCGCAAGCTCCAGAAACCTCAAGTCCGGTAAAGCTCGCCCCCTCTTGAGCCGTGTCGCAGGGCACCACGGGATCGAACTCCTCATGGGCCGCATAAAGCAGCGCCGACCCCACATCGACCGTGGCCAGGTCAAGCACCGCGCCCGAAAGCGGCATGGCGCCCTGCACGACGGACGACACATCGTCATTCTCGCCGACTGTGCCATACACGCCGCCATTGGCAGCAAGGAAATCCGCCAGGGCCTGGCGTGAAATCGGATCATCAGGGTCAAGCGTCGCCGCCAGCATGGCCATTACGCCGCCGGCGGACTCCCCACTCACGAACATGGCGTCAGGGCGAATGCCGCGCGGATTGGCACCCTCGCCCTCAGCGCGCAAGAACCGAATCGCGGCGAACATGTCATGTGTGGCAATAACCCCGGCAATTGCGAGTTCATTCGCATCAAGCGGCGCCTGTCCGAGAATGCGGTAGTCCATGGTGACCCCCACATAGCCACGACGAGCAAATTCCTGAGCGATCGGTTCAACAGATGCCCGCTCTTGTTCCTGAAATCCGCCGCCGGAGGCCGCAATCATCACCGGTCGGTCCGTCGCGGTATCACCTTCAGGCGTATAAATCGTGAGCAACAAGGTCTGACCGTCGACCGTGGCGAAGGCGACATCCTGCTCAACTTCAAGCCGGGAAAAGACGCGATCGCGATAGCGCACCGGATCGCCAGCCTCCATCACATTGGTCACGGCGGCGCTGATCGGTAGCGTTGCGCTCAGCCCGCTGGGGTCGCTGACGCGCAGAGTTGCCGCATAGATGTTATCGCCATCGAGGTCGCCGGGTGCTTCGAAGTCGGGCGCTGCAGCAAACATGAGCGCCCCGGTTGTGGGATCGAAGACAAAGGCGCTGGCATCATCGCCCGCCAAGGTGAAGGTCAGCGGGTCATTGTCCGGATCTGTGGCCTCGATTGTGGCAAATGGGTCGCTGGTGTTTTCCGCAACGCTGGCATCCACCGGGTTCGTCGAAAAGACCGGCGCGCGGTTCTGTGGCCCCGGTGGCGGGCTATCGCCGTCCCCGCTGCTCGAGCATGCAGCGAGGCTGAGGGCTAGCAGAGACATGCCTGTAAGAAGCTTGGTCATGAGCTTGGAGCTTTCATTGTCTGTATCAGATAAAATTCTGTGGCAGCGGGTCAAAATTTCCAACGCCCGGCAGGGCCGATGAGAGTTCGCTTTCGCTAAGGCCGAACCATCGGCCCAGTTCTGCGGCGTAACTGTCTACGGCCACAGATGGGATCAACCGACCGCCGCCGCTATCGGCGTCGTGGCCGAGGGTCGGGGGCGGGAGCGAGCCATAGATCTCGCTCCCTTTCACCGCGCCGCCAAGCACGATCTGGTGACCGCCCCAGCCATGGTCGGTGCCATCGCCATTCACCGCCAGCGTCCGGCCGAAATCCGATGCCGTAAACACAGTGACATCACGGGCCAGACCGAGTGCCTCCATCGCTGTCTGAAAGGCCGCAAGCGCGCCGTCGATCTGCGAAAGCAATTTCGGCAGTGCGCGCGCCTGGGCGTCATGGGTGTCGAAACCGCCAAGGCCAACGAAAAAGACCTGGCGCGAAGCAAATAGTCGCTCGCGCACATTGATCGTTTCGGCCACCGCTTTGAGCTGGGCCCCGAGCGGTGTCGCCGGGAAGCTTGTTGAAAGGATGACGCCCTGCTGGCGAGCCGTGTCATACGCCTCATTGGTCGCCAGCCCCCCAGAAAAAGCCGCCGCCATGTCGCGTTCGAGGAGATGGCTTCCGCGATAGCTCCTAGCGGCCAGCTGGTCGCGGACAGCCTCAAGCAGGTCCGCCCTCTCTCCGGAGACACCTTCATAATAGTCTTCGAGAAAATCTACCCGCGCCGCACCAGCCGTGCTGATGCGATAAGGCACAGCGTTTCGGCCCGTTAGGAAGGGCCCCACTTCCTCGGTTGCGATGGTGGTGAATTGTGGCAGCGAAGCGTTCGCACCGGACGCGAGAACGGCGTCAGCAAACAATCCGCCCCAGCCATTCTGGGCACCTTCGGGTTGGTTGGCTTGCCAGACCGCTTGCTGGTCATTGTGGGAGAAGAGCCGCGGCGGCAGGCGCGCCGCACCGCTCTCAAAGCTTGTGCGCGTTGTCGGTTCGACCAGCGGACCGACATTGCCGACAATCGCGGCCTTGCCGTCACGAAAAAGGTCTGCGAGCTGCGGCATCTCGGGCGGAAGCGCGATCTGGCGCCCCTGAAGCACACTAGCTGTGGCGGGCGATAGCGGTAAAAGGCTTGTGCGCTGGCGCGTTGTCCCTTGCTGGGCCAGCAGAGAAGACCGCAGCTGCGCATACTGATCGTAGGAAGACTGATCATATGGCACGATCAAATCGTGGCAGTCGAGACCGCCAAACAAGAACACGCAGACGAGCGCTTTGTAGCCGTTCGTGTCTGCAGCATGGGCGGTGAAAGTGCTCGGCATGGCGGTGAGTGCCGTGGTGGCGAGCGCGCCAGCGCCAAGCGCCTTGATGAAGTTTCTGCGGCTTGTGGGCATGGCTCTCTCCTAGCGCTGAACGAGGTAATCGGGGGACGTCATTATGAGCAGGACTGCGAGCGAGACGCGGTCGGCAAGCGCCCCGGTGTCTCCCGGTCCGTCGACGGGCTGGTCTTCCAGCGTCGCGGTGATGGCAGCCTTGGTCTCTTCAGACATGGACCCGTAGACGAGCAGGCCGTCGAGATGATCGACCAGCCGAGCGGCATCATTGGCGAAGTCGAGTTCGTCGGCATAATCGGGCACAAAGGCCCGTTCCAGGGCTGCGCGATCCACCGGCACGCCGATGTCTTGCAGCTCTGCCTCAAGCTCGTCTGCGGGAATCATCGACTGGCCGCCAAAGGCCCAGAACGTCATGAAATTGATATAGCCCGGCGTAGAGGTGCCGTTGACGATTTGAAGCTCTGGTATGGTCAGCCCCGCCGCGCCACTTTCTGTGCCGGGCGCAACATAGCCGGGACGATAGAAATTGAAGACAGACCGGGCACGGTAAGGGTGCTGGGACAACGCGTCGGGGGCGCTCAGGTCGAAAAGCTCTATCCCGTATTCAGGTCTTGAGGCATCGGCATTAAAGGCACGCGCCCAATGGGTGAAACGCAGCAGCGGCTCACGGATCTTTCCAAATTTCAGGTCTGACCGGGCGGTATCATCGCGCACATCGGGATCGAACAGAATGGCTGCGAGTGTTGCCGTAAGGTCGCCCTTGCGCCCATCACCGACCTGGCGTCCGTCGGGCAGAGCGTAGGTGCCGGAATCGAATGCGAAGGCCACGCGCTGCACGTAGTCAGGATCTGGCGCAGACGTGGTGAAGCGCTGGATGAGTTGGCGCGAGACAAAGGGCCCAACATTGGGATGGTCCACGATGCAGTCGAGCGTCTGGTCAATACTGCGCGTGGCCGACGTTCCGGCCGCAATGTCGCAATCCAGGAAGCGCTTCGCCTCCGATGAGTGGCGCTCTTCATTGACCACCATAGGCTTGAGCAGAGCTTGTTCGAGGCCGTCCCACTCGTCGACCGCGTCGACAACGGAGGGGAAGCGCTGACGGTCCAATCCGTCCAGGTCCAGGCCGGTGAAAACACGGGCGAGGCTTGTAATGTCCATATTGTTGTATAATTCAACCGGGCGGCCCGAACCATCAAGCACCGGTTGACCATTTGGCTGGAGCTCGACCACGCCGACGGTAAAGAGTTGCAAGATTTCCCGCGCATAATTCTCATCGGGCATGCGGCCTGTGGCCGGGTCAGCTTTCTGGTTGCCCATATACGTCAAGTAATAGCCCATGGCGGGCGAATAGGTGACCGCCTCTAGAAGATCGCGATAGTTTCCGAACGCGCCTTTAACGAGAATGTCCTGATAGCCGACGACAGGTTCGGGAATATCGGTCAGGAGTTCGCCGCCAAAATTTGACACGACGAGCAATTGCGACAGGGCAAATGCCATACGCTGGCGTAGCTGGTCGTCCCCCTCAATCGTATTGCGCCAAAACGAAAATGTACTCGATTGCACCGCAAGGACGGGGAAATCCGCATCAAGGTCGGAGATCATGGCTCGGTAAGCTTCAAGCTGCGGCGTATGCAAGCTGGCGGGTTTCGCAAGCTCCGCCAGGAACCAGTCCGAGGCGCTGGTCCCGGTAAGTTGTGACACATCATCGCCGGTTGGGCCGAACGTCGCCTGAGTGAGAAAACGCGACGTTCCAGGCTCAGTGGAGAAAGCGCCGGTCGGAGGCGGCGGCGGAGGTGGTGTCGGTGGTTGAGGTGGCGAAGGCGCTGCGACGGGCCCGTTTCCATCGCCCGGCGCGCCGCCAGAGCAGCCACTTGCCAGCATGAGGGCACAAAAACTCGCACCCAATAAGGCGGTGAGGATAGCTGGGGTGCGTTTTGTCGACATTTGCGGTGCCCTGAACAATTCGGCTTATTGGTTCAGGGCGCTTGTAACCCGATACGCACCTGCGCGGTTTTACAAGTCAGGATGCGAAACCATACAAATTTGTATGCAGGCTTAGGGCTTACACAGTGGCAGGCTGATTTCGAACACCGCGCCCGGTTCGGTGGCGGCCATGCGCGCATGGCCGTGGTGTAGCTCGGCGATGGCCCGAACCAGGCTAAGGCCCAGGCCATTGCCAGGTGTTGACCGACTGGACTCCAAACGGACGAAACGCTCAAACACGCGTTCGGCAGCATGAGCTGGCAGACCCGGTCCGTCGTCGCCCACCTCAAACAGGGCGCGGCCGCTTTCGACGCGCAACCCTATCCAGGCTTTCGCCCCGTCGCGGGCATGTTCCAGCGTGTTTTCCAGGAGATTCGAGATCAACTGGGTGAGCAAGTCCCGGTCGCCATTCACAAACACACTCGGCACGGCGCGCACCTCAAGATGTTTATCAGCGTCTTCGAATAGAGGCCCAAAGCTGTCCGCCATATCTTCGACAAGCTCCGAAAAGTCCATCTCAGCAAAGCCCCCGCGGCGCTGGCCAGCTTCGACTTCACCCAGCCTCAGAAGCGCATCAAGGGTCCGCAAGAGCGTGGCGATATGCGCCTGGGCCGCCGTCACATGGCTCGAAACGGCCTCTGGGTCGCTGACATCGCGCTCCATGAGTTGCAGGCGGCCGGCCAAGTTCGACACCGGCGTTTTTAGGTCATGAGCGACCCCGACAGAAACGCCCTCCAGGTTCCGCGTCAACGCACCGATCCGATCAAGCATGTCATTCACCGCCACTGACAGTCGGTCGAACTCGTCGCCATTGCCGGTGAGTGGAACACGCCCATCCATTTGACCTTCACCTATCGCCTCTGCCGTCTTAGAGATCGTATTGAGGCGACGAAAGACCGACCGGCTGGTCAGAAAACCCGTCAGCAGCAAGATCGGGATCACGGCCAGCGCGACCAACCAACTTACCCGCACCAACCACTCCTGCAGGATGACGAGACGGTCGGGCACGAAGCGCGCCACGATCATCTCAGTTCCGCTGTTCTCCAATGGCATTCGAAAGGACAGAACAGGATGACCGGACAGCTCTTCATGTTCGATGAATGTACGCGTCTTGCCGCCCGGCGGGTCAATGCCCTCGAAACCCACCAGCGTTGTGTCATCGCCGGTCATCACACGGATGATGAACTCGTCTTCTTCAAGGATCGCGTAGAGCCAATCCGGGTCCCAGGCCGATTGGCCGTCATAGCTGAATGCTGTGACAAGACCATCGAGTCCTTCATCAGCATAGAGGCTTTCAAGACCCTCCATTTCCGTGTCGAGGCTGGCCGATACGTCGCCCATTGTTTGCGCTCGGTGCATCACAAAACCGGCCCAGATGAGCGCGATCAGCCCAGTCACACCGATCAGGCCTGACAACACTGTGCGGCGAAACACGGTTGATGTGACCAAGTCGTTACGGCGCGCTGAGGACATAGCCCGCCCCCCTAACGGTGCGGATGAGTTCGGTGTCGAAGGGCCGGTCTACCTTCGCGCGCAGCCGGCTGAGATGCGTCTGTACCAGGCTCGTCTTTGGATCGAAACGGTATCCCCAGACCTTTTCCAAGAGCATGGTACGGGTCACCAGCTGGCCCTCATTCAGCATCAGGTATTCGAGGATCCGGTATTCGCGAGGTAACAATTCGAGTTGCACACCGGCGCGGGTCACGACCTGGCTCGTGCGTTCCATAACCAGGTCGCCCACAACAATCCGCGTTGTTTCTGGTTCGGCAAGCGGCTGGCGCCGGGCCAGCGCGCGAAGCCGCGCATAAAGCTCGGCAAAGGCGAAGGGTTTGGTAAGATAATCATCAGCCCCGGCCTCCAGTCCATTAACGCGGTCGTCGATCCCATCGAGCGCGGTCAGCATCAAGATCGGGGTATCAATCCCCGACTGGCGCAGCACACGCACCGCGTTGAGCCCATCCATGCCAGGCAGAAGGCGGTCAAAGATGATGACATCGAATGCGTGGGCCGCCGCTATCAGGAGCCCCTCCTGCGCCGATGTGGCGACTGTCACCACATCTCCTGCCTCCTCGAGACCACGGGAAGTGAATGCCACGGTTTCTTCATTATCTTCCACCAAAAGGATACGCATTCGCCTGACCCGCACTTGAATGTGGCAGCTTAAACAAAGGTGGCGGCAAAGTCTTCCATACAGTTATGTATGCTTCGACTTGGTTGACCAGCGACGCCCCCATCTCCGCGTCTATTGAAATCGAGCATAAGTCAGCTCTAGTCGATTCACCGACAAAACCTCAATAGAGTTGGGATTCACCTGATTTGCTAACGTCCGCTAATAGGAATTAGCTGCAAAGCGATAGGTTACTATTCTCGGAATAAGTGAGTCTCATGCCAACTCCGGATGCATCGGGTTAGTCATGATAATGCCCTCGGTCGTTGCGATCGAAGCGATTAACGTAGCGAAATATCCATTGCATCGCCTACAACGCGCCCAATCTCTTCAGCCGCTTTTTGTGCGGCTGAATTCGTCAGGTGTGCATACCGCTGCGTTGTCGCGAAACTTTTATGACCTAAGAGGGCGCCTATCATAGGAAGTGAGAGGCCCTTGGCTGCTCCAAAACTTGCGAAGCTATGACGCAAGTCGTGCATTCGAACATCTTCGAGACCGGCTTCACATCTTATCTGGCGCCATATCTTCCCAAGCCCTTGATAAGCGGCAGGTCCAGTAGAGGCTGGAAACACCCATTTTGGGTGTTCCCGCGGCTGTAAGTCGAGCAAGTCGAGAGCAAGCTTCGAAATCGGCCGAATGGACATTCCTGTCTTAGTATCGCCCAGACGTAAGAATCCCTGATCGAAGTCAATTTCAGACCACTTGAGTTCCGAAATTTCCGAACGCCGCGCTCCGGTCAACGAAAGTAGGCGAATAATGGTCACGGCTTGCTTCGCGTTTTCACGGCCTTCCCATTTCTTGAGAACCTGTCCCAATCGCCCCGCTTCGGCTTCGGTTAGGAACCGTTCGTTGTTTTTGCTCGGAGCAAGTCGCACACCCTTGCAAGGATTGCGATCTAGAAGCTCGTGTTCGACGGCATACGCGAATACGCTCGACAAAATGCCTATGGTCCTTTTGGCCGTTCCGGCTCCACCGCTTGCACGTCTCACACCGCGTGGCTTCGTTTTCTTTTGGGTCTTTGTTGCACCGCTGGTGATTTGGTCTCGCACGTTAGCGATATCGGCCAATTTGATCTGGTTGATCGGTTTGTTGCCCAACAGCGGCAAAACGTGAATCGTCAAACGGTCCACATCCAATTTTACGTTTGCGGATTTGCGCAGTGCACCTGTACGTCGGCTGATATGGGCGGCTTTGTTCTGCCAAGCTTCGAAAAGCTCGGCGAACGTCTGGGTGCCATCTTCTACAGATTGCTCCTCGGCTTTGAACGGGTCCTGGCCCAATCGAGCCTCGGCTTTGTAATCCCTGGCCATTCGTCGCGCGGCTTCAGGTGTGCAGGCGATTAGTTTTCCGAGTGTAATAGTCCGTGTTTTTGCAGCGCGCCCTCTCCCAATTCGATATTTCAGAATGTAAGACTTGGAACCTGATGGCATCACCCGAACGCCGAAACCAGATACCTCGGAGTCCCACGCGACATATTTCGACGGTTTTGGCAGCAAGCTTTCGGCGCTGCGCTTGGTTAGTTTTAGCGAAACTTCCGTCATTCAATTCTCCAAATTCAGGTGGTCGTGTTACCACCATGTCACCACCGCTCGCTCAATTCAGCGCAAAAATGATCAAGCTTAGGCAGCCTTGAAAACCCTACAGTATCTTGTTTTAATTGTAAAATTTCAAAATTGAGCAAACGTGCGCAAACTCCGACAAACCGCCAAAGAACGCTTTGACATTGCAGGGGTCACTAGTTCGAACCTAGTATCGACCACCATTCTTTTTCTCAAATGCGCTTCGAATTTTTTGGCCTCGTAACTGCGATTGAGAAGCCGGGATAATCACGATCTCTTCAGTAGCGGCTATGCTGCCGACCATTGCCGGTGGGGCAATTAGGTTCTGAGGGTTGGGAATGCCTGAACATATGTGGAAATGTGGCCCCGCGGCCATTTGTATTGCGGTCGTATTGAGCTTTTGCCTTCTGTTTCATTATCAGGCGCCGTATCATGACCATTGGGACCTAATTCCGTTCTACGGAGCGATGCGGTCTGACGCACTCGCTTTTCGTGACTTGTTCGCGTTGCATGGAAATCACTGGCATGCGTCGGGATATGTGGTTCTACTCGGCTTAAGTCAGATGACGAGCATGGCGCATGGCCCGGAAAGTGTTGCCAGCGTGATCTTTGCTGGCATTGGCTTCGTGGCCTTGCTCCGGATTCTGTCGCGCAGCATGACCGAATTGAGCACCTCCAACGCAGCTGCGTGGTTGATCGGGGTCAGCGCATTTTTTCTGTTCTCGCTCGATCAATCCGCCAATTGGTTTTGGGGCTGGCAGGTTGCTGTCTTTATCAATCTCGCAGGCGCTTTGTGGACGATCGAACGCCTCACCGCTAACTCAGCGACAATTGGCAATACGTTGATCGCTGCACTCGCTTGTGCGCTTGCGGTCTACGCGTTTGCGACAGGCTGGGTCTTGATCCCGATCGGCTTTGCGCTGCTCCTCTCACGCGGCGCTCATACAACGGGGCAGGGCCGCGCTGCGCTGGCGATATGGGCAGGGCTAACAGGGCTTCTGCTTTGGCATTATTCGCTGGCACTAAACGATACGGCATCGACATATGCGAGCTCTTCACTGCCGAACTTCTTAGACATCGGGACGTGGATTGGACTGTTGCACTATACGCTGAATTTTGTGGCCTCTCCGATTGTGCGGTTTGCGCGGGACAGTTCTCTCATCGCAATGTTGATTGGGTTCGGGGTTCTTAGCTGGTCGCTCCTGAAATTACGGAGCGCACAGAGCGAACCAATTGGACAGGCCATCGCGCCGTTTCTCGCGCTCGCGGCATTTTCATTGGGCTCCGGTCTATTGACGGCAATCGGGCGCTGGGAAGCCTATGGAGTGCAGCAGGCCTTTGTCAGTCGGTACATTTCGTTCGGCAACTTTTTCTGGATCGCCGTCTTTGCGCTCGCAATCTTTGCCATCGCGAGAACCTCGCATAAGAGTCATAAGCGTACGTTCGCGGTGCTCGGCCTGCTCTTTGTCTTGAAGCTCGGCAATATTCCAAGTGTGGTGCAAAAGAGCGTCAAAATCTCAAATGAGATCGCGCAAGTATCAGAGCAACTCGCGGCGGGTTATCCAGACGTACCCGCTAACACTTACGCAGTTCTGCACAGTCCGTTTCAAAAGATCGAACCGCATCTCGACGTCTTATCTCAATATGACGCCAGCCTTTTTGCTCATGCACCTGACGACGAAACGAATGGCTCCGAATCTGAATAAACTCGGCCACCAGAATGAACGGCATTTGACCCTGCTGCGCTACGGCCTGATTGGTGTCTGTGCGACGGTCGTGCACGCAGGTATACTCTGGTCACTTGTGACCTTTGCGAACTTACGCCCGTCATTTGCGACAATCCTCGGATTTCTTGCCGCGTTCAGCGTATCCTATGTTGGGCATTACTATTTCACATTTCGGTCAACGGAACCGCACCGCCGCGCGCTGCCGCGTTTTCTCGCTGTTGCGCTGAGCGGCGCGATCTTGAACTGGCTTATCTTTGTGATCGTCAATGACAGTTTTCAATTCGACTATTGGATCGCCTTCCTAGTCGCGGTCATTGCCGTACCGATTTTCGTGTTCGTCATGTCCGGGCGCGTGGCATTTAAGAAAGTGTAGGGGGACGGTCGTCTCGGACATATGGTTAAAAATGGTGCCGCGTAGGTGACTTGAACACCCGACCTCCGCATTACGAATGCGATGCTCTACCAGCTGAGCTAACGCGGCCCACCGTTTTTTGAGAGCGCTCAATTACCGCTCACAGCTTGGATCGGCAAGTGAAACCTTCACGAACGGTCGCAAGTTCTAGTCTTCTGGCACATAGTCCAGCGGCGGCGTTACGACATCTGTGCGCGGTGGTTTGACGGCATCTTGTTGGCCGCCGGGCGCCGGCAGAGCGACAGGGCGTCCGGCCTCGAGCTCACGCTCTGAGGTTTCGTAGCGTGGGTGGATCAGTGTGCCAGCATCTCCAAAGGCATAAACCATGCGCGCCCAGTCGCGATTGGCGTATTGGAACGCGCCGCCGCGTGGATCGATATCAGACCATTCCGGCTCACGCGCTGCAGTTACCGCCATCCGGCCCCAGCGTTCAGCTTCTGTCAGGTCGCCATATCCGCGCAAGGCTTTTTCCAGCAACAGGCAGAGGCGCGCGGTCGGTTTTTCTTCGACGAGCAATGCGAGTGCTTTGACGGCGTTGAGCCAGCTGCGCGACTGCATGGCAAGTTCAGCGCCCAGGATCCGGCTTTCGCGGTGATCAGGATTAGCGGCAACGAGATTTTTGAGACGGCCTTCAATCACGCTTGGCGCGGCATTGGTTTCCAGGCGGCGCGCCAATTGCGATAGAGCTGGGTGCGGCCGGGCTTTCCAGCCAAGCTCCAAGACGCCTTGCGCGGCTTTGATCTTTTCGTCGATCATCAATTGCCGTGCGCCATGCCAGGCCGCTGGTGGGAACGAAGGCGCGGACCGGATGGCTTCGGCGAGCAAGCGCTGCGCCTCTTTGCGTTCATTGTGCTGAAGGGCAGCCGCGCGCGCCGTGAACAGAACGGCGCGGCGACGGCGTAAACTATCGCCGCTAATTTGTCCGCGCTTCTCGCCTGTGCTGAGTGTTTGCAGCGCGGCGTCCCAATCGCCGTCCGCAACTTGACTGTCGAACAAGGAGTTAAATGGCCAATCGGCGCCGGATTTCAGCTCTAAAGCCTCGCGGGCGCGGGCCACGGCTGAGACGGCATCGCCGCGTGCGCTGGCGGCCGAGGCTGCTCCGCGCAAGCCAGCAAGCTGTCCGCCAGGAAGCCGCGTCAGCTGGCCCCAGGCCCGTTCAGCGCCGGACCAATCATCAGAGATTTCGGCCGCGCGCGCTTCTAGTAAAAGTTTGAGTCGGTCATCCTCGGCATATTGTGCGGCTTTCTTAGAGAGCTTTTTAGCAAGCTCCGCGTCGCCAGCTTCGGCCGCGAGCAGGCCGTCCGCGAGTGCCTTGTTCGCTGCTTTAACTTTAGACGCACGTCGCGATTTACCAAAACGACTGGGAAGTGTAATTAACCCGGTCACGAGCGACCACGCGAGCGCCAGAGCCGCTCCGATCAGCAAAATGGCGAGAAGTGCCCAGACGAGCTCAAACTCGTATAGCGTGCCATTGCCTAGATCTAAGGTCATCCCGCCCGGTAGCCGCGACGCCCAAAGGACAAAGATCCCGGCCAGGACGATCAGTAAGACGATCAAGAACAGGATGATCATGGGCGTTCTTCCGCAATCATAGTGAGCCGCAGGGCCTCTAAAGTCTCTTCGAGCAGTAATCTATCGTCGGCATTATCCAGCCAATCTGTGAAGACAGGCTGAAGATTTGCGTCCAAGGCGCGGACCGATTGGATCGCATTGCCTAGGTCTCCGGATTGAAGTGCCGCTGCTGCCGCATCTAGCTGGTCGCCGGTGGTCACTTCGCCGGATTGGCGCACTTGGATGCCGTCCCCAAACAGGCCGCGCATCCAACCGCTGGTGCCGCCCTCATCTCGTGCGTCCTGGTCGAGCGCCGCATTGCGTAGCGCTGGGAAAGCCGCGCGTAGATCTGCCACCGTCGGGACCGCCTCTAAAGCAATGTTCGATAGGCGTCCGACAGCTTGATTGTTCGGCATGGCTCCGACGAGTCTTTGATGAGCCGACAAGAAGGGGCGTCCGCGCCGCGCGGCGGCTTCGATCGCCGAGAGCGCCAATGCAGCTTCTGTGCGCGCATTTGTGCTGTCGGCCGCTGTGAGCGATTCTGTCTGAGCTTGCGTTTCGAGGTCTGCCACACGTGTCTTCAACGTTTCGAGCGTCGCATCATATGTGCCGAGCTGAGAGACCAGCGCATCTTCGAGCGAGGCAACTCGGGTTTCGAGTGCGCTCAGGTCAGGTGAGCTCGTGATCGGACTTGGCTCAGGATTGCTCGCGGCCTCGCCTGCTTCCGCCAAGCTCGCGATGCGGGCGCGCTGCAAGGTGGAGATGTCGGCTTGCAGGGTTTCTATGTCGCGTTTTAGGGCACGGATATCCGTTACGGCGCGCGTGCGATCAGCTTGTAAACTATCGGCGCGGGTCTTCAGAGCCGCAATCTCAGAAGCATTTGACGAATTTGTGCCCGCTTGTGTCTCATCGATGGATTTGAGGTCCGCCAACTCGGTTTCCAGTGTTTGAAGGGCGCCAGAGCCGGGCTTGAAGCCAGGAACATAGCCTGCACTTGCGGCGGCGAGCATAATCGCGGCCATGGAAATCAAGCTCAGAATCCCAAATGCGAACCAGCCCGGGCCGGACTTTGTTTTTTGCTTTTTGGAGTTGCTTGGAGCTGCGGGCTCGAATTCCGCATCAATCGGCGCGTCATCTCCCGAAGAGGGGGGCAGGGATGACTCGGTCATGTTGGGCGCTCCAATTTGAGTGTTTTCAAACCTGTATATTGAGTTGCTTCACGCCGAAAGTGTGGCGAGCGCGATCTCCAAAGCCGCGAACAGGCCGTCTTCGTTCGGCGCGTCTGCAATGTAGATGGCGCTTAGATTTGAACGTTCAACCGGAGTGCTGGCACGATCCGAGATGGCGACGGCGATACACTGGCGAAGTGGTCTAGACTTCGTGATCGCCGTAAATGCGCGGGCTCCTTTTTCAGAGTGCAGCAGAATGATGGATCTGGCGTTTTGATCGAGGAGGCTGGCCACCTGTTCCGGTAGAGACGGCGCGGGACGCATTTCATAAAGCGGCGCAAAGACTGTGCGGTAGCCCAGCGATTCAAGAGTGTGTTTGAGGGTTCCGGTCGCCGCCGAGTTCGCGACATGAAGCAGCGGGAGATTGGACGGTGATGCTCTCTCTGCAATGAAGTGTGCCAGATCAACTGCGTTTCCGGCGGATTCATGAACCGTTTCGAAACCCTCATCTCGCGCCGCTTGCGCTGTCGCGGGTCCGACGCACCAGGTTGGTAAGAGCCGGTCTTCACGTCTGGCGGTATAAGTACGGACGCCATTTGCGCTCGTAAACACGAGGCCTGAAACGTCCTGAGCGTCGGGCATCGGCTTGTCTGGCAATTCGCGTAAAGACAGCATGGGCGCGAGGACTGCCTTTCGTCCGTTCGCTTCTAGTCTTTCAACCGTTTCACTTGCGCCAGGTTCGGCGCGTGTGACGATGATGGGGATGTCGGCCAGCGTCATTGCAGTGCTCTAGTCTTCAAACACTGGCAGGTCGCCGCCCGCTTGTGTGCGAATACTCTTTCCGAGTTCGATGCCCAGCGCTGAGAGATCGTCCATCGAAGCCGATAATAGCGCTGAGGCTCGCGCACTCCATTTGCTCTGGCCATCGGGCGCAAGCACTTCGCCGACCAAATGCCACGTGCCATCACGATGGGTGAGTTGTGCTGCCATCGCAGTGCGGCACGAGCCATCCAGTTCAGCCAGGAAGGCGCGCTCCGCCGTCGCCATTGCCCGGGTCGCTGCGTGGTCAAGCGCCGCTAAGGCTTGGCGGATCTGCGGCGTGAGTCGACCGGGCCGCCCCGCCACTGTGATGATGCCTTGCCCCGCGGCTGGCAATAGATCGTTGATTGGCACGGGGTTGGCGAGATCACTCAAGCCCAAGCGATCAAGTCCAGCCATCGCCAAGAATGTGGCGTCGGCCTCGCCTTTTTTCAGCTTTTCAATCCTGGTTTCGACGCGCCCTCGAAATGGAACGACCTTCAGATCTGGCCGCAGCGCGAGGGCTTGGGCTTCTCGCCTCAGGCTAGCGGTGCCGAGGATCGCGCCTTCCGGCAAGTCCTGCAGACGTGTGATCCCATTCGTCGTCAGAAATCCGTCGCGGGCATCGGCGCGCTCTGGAAAGGCGACAAGCTCTTGGCCTGGTGGCAGAATGCTTGGAACATCTTTCAAACTATGCACACCAAGGTCGACGGAGCCGTCATCTACGGCTTGGTCAATTTCGCGCGTGAACAGACCCTTGCCGCCTGAATTGATCAGTCTCTCTGTGGTGAGCTGATCGCCCTTGGTGCTGAAGGTGACAATCTCACCGACAAGAGCGCCGTCAGAAACCCTTTTTAGTTCACTTGCTATAAGCTCTGCCTGATAAAGTGCGAGCGGTGAGCCGCGTGTCCCAATGCGAACGGGTTGAGCGCTGGTCATTCTGGTTCCATTCTTGCGATGAGAATCAGCTAAGGTTGAACGTCTATTGGTGCAAGGCAAAGCGAGCAGGATCTTGAAGATACGTTATTTAGTCGCGGGACTGTTGGTTTCATTGGCTGCATGTGGGGCATCCCGTGTCGAGCCATTGGTGTTGGATGCGTCCTTGCCAATCTCGGTCGCACCTGTCTCTCGGTGTATCAATATTGGCAGCGCGCTTGAGGCGCCAAGCGAGGGAGAATGGGGTTACACTGTCCGCCAAGCTGACTTGCAGCGCATCAAAGACGCAGGCTTCGATACGATCCGACTGCCCGTTAAATGGTCCGCGCATACGACAACCGAAGCGCCTTACGAAATTGACCCGGCGTTGCTCGCGCGTGTCGACGAGATCTTGTCTTGGGCGCAGATGGTCGACCTCAATGTAGTCTTGAACGTCCATCACTATGATGAACTCAACGACGATCCAGAGGCACACATGCCGCGCCTGGAAGCAATCTGGGACTTGCTCGCGACCCATTATGCTGGGGCGCCGAATTCTCTGGTCTTCGAGACGATTAACGAGCCGCACACGAATATGACAACCGAGCTCACAGATGCGCTCAACAAACGCCTATTAGAGCGCATCCGTCTGGATCATTCGGAGCGGTGGGTCATTCTGGGAACAGCCTTTTGGGGCAATTTGAGCGCGCTTGAAGAGTCTCGTCCAGACTATGATCCGAAAGTGATGCTGACCTATCACGAATACTCCCCGTTTGAGTTCACTCATCAAGGCGCCCCTTGGGCTGACGCGCCGGAGATAGGAGTTCGGTGGGGCAATCGTCTCGATGTCAAAAGGATGATGCGCCAGCTAGATGAGGCTGTAGAGATCGAAGAACGTCTGCGTATGCCGATCTTTGTTGGCGAGTTCGGGGTCTATCAGGGCGTCCCAATTGAGCATCGTGCGCGATGGACTCGCACCCTCCGCGAGGGGCTCGAAGCGCGCGATCTCGCTTGGTGTTACTGGGATTTTACCGGTTCGCTGAAAGCCTATGATACTGATCGCGAGGCATGGCTTCCAGAAATCAAGGCGGCCCTGCTGGACGAATGAGGTTCCAACCTCGACGTGAAATGCCTATATCGCCGCGATGACCGATCCTATTTGCGTTCTTGGAATAGAAACCAGCTGCGACGAAACCGCTGCTGCGGTGCTACGCCGTGCGCCTGACGGGACCGTGTCGATCCTCGCCGAGACGGTGCGAAGTCAGATTGACGAGCATGCGCCCTATGGCGGCGTCGTTCCCGAAATCGCGGCGCGCGCCCATGCGGAAATCGCTGATGAGATTGTCTCACAGACGCTGCAGAAAAGCGGAGTGGGTCTTGCCGACTTAGATGCGATTGCGGCGACCAGCGGTCCAGGCCTGATTGGTGGGGTCATGGTTGGTATGATGACCGGTAAAGCCATGGCGCTTGCGGCGGACAAACCATTCGTTCCGATCAATCATTTAGAGGGACATGCGCTTTCGCCTCGCCTCGCCGACCCATGTCCGTTTCCCTATTTGCTACTTCTGGTCAGCGGCGGGCATTGTCAGTTCATCGCTGTAGCCGGGCTAGGCGACTATCGAAGGCTTGGCTCGACCATCGATGACGCAGCAGGCGAAGCGTTTGACAAACTGGCGAAGACACTTGGCATCGGCTTTCCAGGAGGACCGGCGGTCGAACGCTTGGCGTCTGATGGCGATGCGAAGCGATTTGCGCTCCCGCGTCCGCTTTTGAACCGGCCAGGCCTCGATATGAGCTTTGCTGGGTTAAAAACCGCTGCGGCACGCGTTGTGGAAGCGGAATCCCTGGATATCCGAGGCCAGGCGGATCTCTGCGCGTCTTTCCAGGCTGCGATTGCCGAATGCCTAGCGGAAAAGTCTCGCCGTGCGCTGATTGAGTTCCAAGATGGACAGGGTGGTGACACGCGGCTCGTTGTGGCGGGCGGTGTTGCAGCGAACCAGACCATTCGAGCGGCATTGAATGACGTCGCTGAAGCTGCAGATGCTTCGCTTATTGCGCCGCCGCTGCGCCATTGTACCGACAATGCCGCGATGATTGCGCTTGCGGGCGCAGAAAGACTTGCGGCTGGCCTGGTCGATGATGCGGGTCTGACATTTGCGGCGCGGCCGCGTTGGCCGCTAGATGAAGCGCGCGCACAAGCTGACCCTGCCTATGGTGGCGGAAAGCGTGGCGCAAAAGCCTAAGTAATGTCTAGAATTTAAAGGCTGAACGCAAGCGAATGCCGGCTTCGATCTCTTGATCTTCCCAGCGTGCCGTGTCGTTGATTTCATCGGCACCAATTGTGAGCTCACCGCCAACAGAAATACGAGGCGTGATCCGAAACTCTGCTTCAGCCATCATTTCTTCGCGCGGAAGAGGTGAGTCGCCTTCTCGAGAAGTTAGGTCAAGGCTGAGGCTCCAACGGTCTCCCTTGATCCAGGCAAGACTAAAGGTCTGCGCTGGGCGGTCCCGCCAGATCGGAGCATTGAAGTCTGTATTGCTGAAATTAAAAGACTGAAACCAATCAGGTTGGGCTTGATCTGTCTCAGCAAGCGTTGGCGCTGGCATTTCTGGCACGTCTTGCTGGGCCATCGCCGGTAAGGCGAAGCCACAAAACGCTGCGAGAGATGCCATCAGCACACGCATTAAATACTCCTGCGCAATAAATAGCAGCGAGATCAATTAATAGAACCTTAATTTCCAGTTACTTGTACAATTTCTTGTGAGAGTGTGATT
>ERZ1740070.1050-NODE-1050-length-17803-cov-5.981913_pt1 | contig 17803 bp, 5 predicted proteins | sample MGYA00581734_ERZ1740070 | MGnify/ENA primary metagenome ERZ1740070 (study PRJEB43018, sample SAMN04849744) | marine metagenome | isolation source: floating plastic debris | place: Pacific Ocean | collected 2008-09-01 | study: EMG produced TPA metagenomics...
GGATCTGGCCGACAAAAGCTCGACACGGGTGCTTCTGCTGGCACCCCTAGCAAAGGTGACGGTGTCTTCTCTGCCTATTCTCAAGCCTCTTCTGGTGGGCTCATTGGTGCTAATGCAACTCAAGTAACGACTAATATCCGGTCCAATATCCGGACTGAAGTAGGGAGCAATGCCAATATCACTGCGACCGGAGACGTTACGATTGATGGAATTTCGACACTCAAGGTAACTGGCGGGACTGATTCTACTAGCGTGGGTGCAGTCGCAGTAGGTGCCTCCGATCTCAACCTCACTGTTTTCAACGAAAACCACACGGTGGTAGGTAGTAACGCACAAATCAATGCACAGGGAGATGTCCTTATCTCTGGCGAAACCAATCAGCAGGTTGGCGTTGCAGGCAGTGGTGCGGCAGGCGCTCTGCTGACCTTTGCCAATGTCGATGTCTCGGTAAACGCAGGCCACAACACCACCACAACCGTAGGTTCTGACGCGCAGATTTCAGCCACAGAAGAGGCCACTATTCAATCACTCAGCGATATTGAAAATAAGGCAAAGACGGCTGCTGACGGGGTTGGTTTCTATGCTGACGCTGACGCCAATACTCAAGTCAGGTTCGATGGTAGCAACGCTGTCAATGTTTTGGACAATGCCAGTGTCGAAGCAAGAGACTTGACCCTGGCCTCAACGGTGACAAATTTCAATGTTGAAGCGCGTGCAGAAGCTGATGGTGCAGGACTCATCGGCAACATTGACGCGCACGCGAAGACCGACCTCACAGGGACCGATACTCATGTGTACTTGGGCTCTGGTGCTAGCCTCAAGGCGGATTTCCTTGATTTGATTGCAACGTTTGAAGAGCTAAATAGTAGCGCGATCGCTCTGGCCGACTGTGATGGCTTAGGCGGCGATACAGACAGCAACGCGACGAATATTGTGCCAGTCTCTGCCAGCGTGTTTACGGACGGTCAATCAAAAGTCACTGTTTACGAGATGGATGTGAAATCGGACATCTTGAACGAGAACCTAGTCACTATCGCCGATAGCGATAAGGCCTGGGAGCTGAGGATTTGGACGCCTTTCGGCACTATCACAATCACAATGGACTTTGGCTCGTCTAATTCTTCTCCTCAGTACAATACTCAAAAGTCAACTAGCTTTAATTCTCACGTCAACCAGTTAAGCCGCGAGATTAACCCAATTCTGATTATTGGTGATAACGGTGACGTGCAGCAAAAGAGTGATAATATCTCGATTCTTTCAAATGCTGACTCTATTGAGGTGCTAGACATCATCAATGATGAATCAGGCAGTATAGAGTTTTTGGGTGCTGCTAATAGCGGCAGCTACACCAGTTCTAGTATCGACCCTGCGTTTGATTCTGTCTTCATTCAGAACTACTCCGACAAAGATCTCATTGTGAACGCTATTCAGTCCATTCGTACTGCTTCAGGAATTCAAACAAACCCTACTATCATTACCATCGAGAATATAGGTAACTCAGCATTAGCGGGTGACCCTGACCTCATCTTGAAAGGTGAGATTAGCAATCCTCACGATCGCACAATCATCTACAGTGCAGGCGATATCACCGCTGAAGGTAATCAAAGCATCGTCACCAAAGACCTGAACTTGGAAGCTGGTGGCTCTATCGGTAGTGCGCTACAAAGAGTTGCTGCTAAGCTAACCAGAGGCTACAGCCCAGTATCTTCAGCGGTTTCTAATAGCGATATTGAGCTGAGCATAGAGGCTCAAAACTCCGTGTTCTTCGATCTATCGACAGCTGCATTAGATAACGACAGCTCTGAAATTGATATTGCTAACCTGAAAGCAGCTAGTGGAGAGGTCGACCTTAAGCTAGGCGCAACCACTAACGCGTTGGGGACAGCGATTGCCTCTCAGTATGAGTTCTCTCAAATTATCGCTGGAACGGATCTAAAGATTGACGCTGGCACAGCTGAAGTTGATATCGAAGCAGATACTGACCTTCTGTCTACAGGTTCGCTAGATGTTGTTACAGGCGGCAGCATTGAGATAACTGAGCAGGGTGGCGGCGTTCAGCTGAAGCGAGCCGTGAGCAGCAATTCGTCGGTAACACTCGTGCTGAGCGAAACAACTCAAGCAGATGAAAACCTTGTTTTGGTAGAGGGTGCACAGGTGGAAGCAGCCCAAAACATAACTTTAATAGTTGGTGACGACATCCAATCGGCGAAGACTGCCAGCATCGTAGCTGGTGGCAATGTATTCATACAGGGCGATGTTTCCAGCAGAGATTCGGCAGGAACAGATATCAACCTGCAGGGCAGCATCCAATCTCAAAACACATTCATTTTTGGAAACGATGATGACGACACCATTACCGTTGGCAATGTCTCTGGTGATGTAAACATCCAAGGCTTTGATGGGGACGATGCTATTGACATCGCGGTGCCAAACGGCACACCAGTCGCCGGTCAGCCTGAGCTACAGCTGGTCGGTGGAGATGGCACCGATTCAGTGACAATTACGGGCTCAGCAATGAGCAACGTGTTTGATATTGATGAGCAGCAAGTTGATGTGGTAGGCCGACTAAAAGCTAACTTTATGTCTGTTGAAATGATGTCTGTTGTGGGTGGTGATGGCGATGATACTTTCAACGTCTCTTCTGTCGATGCCGACGTTGACCTCCTGTTGGAAGGTGGTCGGGGTGCTGATACCTACAAGCTAGGAGATGCCACTCAGAGCTTGCAACAGATAGAAGGAGACGTTGCGATCAATGGTGGTGACGGGATAGATTCGCTGCAATTGGATAATCAAGGAACTAGTAGTGATACGCAAGGTGAAGTCTCAGCTGACCGGGTGACTGGGTTTGGCCTGGGCAAAGGCGTTACCTACCAACAAGTAGAGAATCTCTCTCTTGATCTGGGGAGTGGCGATGACGAGGTAAGTGTGACAGGAACACCCGCCGGAGAGACAATAATTAAAGCAGGCGATGGAGATGACCAAGTTGCAGTTGAGCAAATTGATGGCACAACGACTGTCAATACCGGAGTAGGTACCGACCAAGTCACTACTTCAATTGCAGAGTCACCTGCTGGCCTCACTCTGGAAGATCCAGATGCTGATGACTCTACAGGCAGCACCGACAGCACGGACGGCACCAGCAGCACGGGCACAGGTCGTACATCGAGAGGGCGTGGTGATTCGAGTTCTACCTCTACCACTCCAGATACATCGACATCTTCAGGCACAGGTCGCACGTCTAGAGGGCGCTCTTAGATATAGAATCGCAGCGGTAGAAGCGTAGAATAGCCGTTAGAAAAAGCCCCTGGATCTCTTGATAGAAGAGAGCCCCAGGGGCTTTTTATTTGCTGTTGGTCAAGAGAAGACATAGCAGAGTAAGAATGCATTCTTACTCTGCTGGTCGAGTTACCTGTTACTGTGTAACGGTTTCAGCCGATGATAGTGTCCTAAGCAACTCGACAGCAGTTACAGTGGAGGACTATTGCCCTATAGAGAAGCAACAACGCTGCTAGCAGGCAGAGGCTCAGCTGTGAGCAGTCCTTCTGTCTGCGCCATATACAGCATTAAATCCATCACCCGGTTGGAGTAGCCCCACTCATTGTCATACCAGGAGAGAATCTTGAAGAAGTTCTCGTTTAGCTCCATGCCTGCTTTGGCATCAAAGATGCTGGAGCGAGGATCGCCGATAAAGTCAGAAGAAACCAAAGGCTCTTCGGTATAGCCCAAGACGCCACGAAGACCGTTAGTAGAAGCGGCTTTCATCTTCTCGCAGATTTCAGCGTAGCTAGTTGCCTTATCTGTGCGGAAAGTGAGGTCTACGACAGATACGTCGGAAGTGGGTACGCGTACCGCCATGCCAGTGAGCTTACCTTTTAGCTCAGGGAGCACTAGGGTGACGGCTTTGGCTGCGCCAGTAGACGCTGGAATTAAGTTTTGGCTGGCACCGCGACCGCTGCGCAAATCCTTGTTGCAAGGGCTATCTACAGTGTACTGAGTCGCTGTAGATGCGTGGATAGTGGTCATCAAACCTTCTTTTAGACCAAAGTTGTCGTTGATGACTTTAGCGATGGGGGCTAGGCAGTTAGTGGTGCAGCTGGCGTTGGAAACGATGCGATCGCTATTCGGATTAAAGGTCTGATGATTCACCCCAACCAAGAATGTCTGCACTTCCCCAGGGCTCTTTGTAGGCGCAGAAATAATCACACGCTTAGCACCCGCTTCCAGGTGTGCCTTGGCAGTGTCATGAGTTGTGAATCGGCCAGTGGCTTCTACCACGTAGTCTGCACCAATCTCGCCCCAAGGCAGCTCGGAAGGATTGCGAATAGATGTGCAGGGAATAAAGCGATTATTCACAATGATGCCGTTGTCGCGGGCTTCTACCTCACCCGGAAACGCGCCGTGCGTAGAGTCATACTTTAGTAAGTAGGCCAACGTCTCTGGGGCAACCAGGTCATTGATACCCACAAACTCAATATTGCGGTTATTGACCGCTGCCCGGAATACCAAACGACCAATGCGGCCAAATCCGTTAATGCCAACTTTTAAAACAGCCATAGATGATTGAAGGAGTAGTGTGTGCGGGCCAGATCAACGGCCAAGGACAAAAATTGAGATCAAAATAAGGTGTGGCAATATTAATTTGCCTGCTCATTTGATTTCAGCGGAAAAAAAACTAAAACGCCAATATCAACACTATTCCTTCAGGGTTGTGTCACGAAATAACTAAGCGATGTAACCGAACGTAGCGGAATGTATAAACTCAGCAATACTTCTGCACGGTGGCAGTGATATCTACTATCGCTTTGCCCCGCTTTTCGCGTCTGTTTGTAACATGCGCTTCACAACGTGCGAAAAACACTCGAACTAGCTTGATAGCCATAAAGGGTGCTTTATTGGGTTTGCTTACAATTAATGGATGGACTGAAGTGAGCAGCATAGCTATGAAGCGACAAATTACGCAGATATTAAAGGCTCCAATGGTCGCAGGTGGTGGGGCCTTACTGTGGGCGGTCTCAGCTATCCCTGCCCTTGCCAACTGCTCCACCCCGGTAGGCTCTGTCGACTGGTATCAACCTGCTATGGACAGCCACTTTGAGCAGTTTCAATCCAGCGATACTCATCCTTGGGGCAATACACAGGTCGTTGATCGACTCGTCGACAGAACATTTTTTCTAACGGAGGCGTTCGACACACTGGAGGCAGAGATCAAAGGACAAGTGCTCGACGAGTTGCTTAACTTCAGCATCGAAGATTACCTAACGCCAGAGGAGACTGAGTACAAATACTCTAACGAAGGCATGAGTGAAGGCATTGGCACGCCACCTTTCGAGGTTGTTGCCAGTGACGGTCGAGAGATTGAATCGGTGTACGATGGCTGCACTCGCTTCACGCTGCTCACTGAGCTAGATCGGTTCGAGTGGTATTACAACACCGAAAGCGGTACCCCGCAGAACTCTTCTGAAGGGCCGCTGCGTAACGCGGGTCAGCCTAGTTGGCGACAGGTGAACTTCCCAATAGAGCCCTCGGTCGAGAAAGCGGTGCGGCTAGGCTTTTGGAATTCGGTTGGCTACGTGGCAGACTATGCGGACTATGGCTGGTGGATTGCTTGGGTGCCAGAGCATGGCTACTTTGAGGTGAATGTGCCTAGCAACTTTGACTACGACAGGTTGCAGCGGTACTGGGAAGTCGCCGAGCGTAACTATGACTACGTTGTGGTGAGAAGCGATGGTACTGAGCTGGGAAGAAAGCAATTTTAAGCTTAGGGTTAGTGAGCACGAAACTCTCGGCCGATTGCTCAAACACCCCTGAAACACCCCTGAAATTAAGTTCTGACAGTCACTGGTAGACGAATGGAGAAGGTTGTGCCCCTACCCATTTCCGAGCGTACGTCGAGTTGGCCGCCGTGGTTATCCACCACAATTTGATGCGCGATCGCCAGCCCTAGCCCAGTGCCCTTACCCACCGCCTTCGTCGTAAACAAGCGGTCAAAAATTCTCTCCTTCACTTCCGTACTCATTCCTTTTCCATTGTCACTAATACAAATCTCTATCGCGTTTTTCTCACTCAATACAGCTGTTTTCACAGTAATCACCTGAGGCGTTTCCTTCATCTCTGCAAAAGAGGACTGCTGCGCCACCTCATCAAAAACGTCGATCGCGTTCGCCAGCAAATTCATGAAGACCTGATTGAGCCGACCAGGGAAACAGTCTACGTTAGGCAGCTCGCAGTAGTCTGTCTCTACCTGAATCGCCGGTCTGTATTCATTGGCCTTCAGCCGATACTTCAAAATCAGCAGCGTGCTGTCTAGCCCCTCATTCAAGTTGGCGCTGACCTTGTGCTCTGTATCAGCCCGCGAGAAGGTGCGTAGGCTCGTACTAATGCCTTTAATGCGGTCGGTAGCGCCTTTCATCGACTTCAGTAGCTTTTCAAAGTCCTGCGTCACAAAGTCTATATCCAGTTCTTCGGCACTGTCTTGAATCGCTTCTGTTGGGTTCGGGTATTCCGCCTGGTACAGCTCAATATGTTCTAGTAAATCTTGTAGGTAAGTGCTGGCATTTTTAATGCTGCCATTTAAGAAGCCGATCGGGTTGTTGATTTCGTGTGCGACGCCAGCAACAAGGTTACCTAGGGTCGCCATTTTCTCATTTTGAATGGTTTGTAGCTGCGAGTCTTCTAGCTGCCTTGCATAGTTCTGCGCCGATTCGTACAGGCGAGCGTTCTCTACAGAAATAGCCGCCTGTACGCACAGAAAGTTCAGCACCAGCATACGGGCATCGGTAAAGACGCCGCTGGTGAATTGATTGGTAAGATACAAAATGCCGATTAGCTTGCCCTGATTGAGCATGGGGAGGCAAAGGAGGCTTTTGGGATTTTGTTGTTTTAGTCTGCTATCGACGACAGGTAAGTCAGTTTTTAGGTCATCGATAACAATTGTTTCCTGGGTGTTTTTGACGTATTGAATTAGCTTGAGGGGAATGATTCTGTAGGCTTCGATATGCTCAGAGCATAGATCAACACTTTCTGTATTTGCGATCGCCTTAATCTTCCACTGTCCTTTTTCCTCTGGCAGCATCAGGACGCAGCGATCGCCTCCCGAATTTTTCAAGATAAGCTCAGTTAGTTGCTGTATCAGGTCGTTGAGGTCCATCGTGCCAGAGAGTGCCTGTGAGGCTTTTAGCACGGCTGAAAAATCTAGTGATTCATTGAGATTTTGACGGCTGAGGTTAAGGCTGTGGTCTGTATCGGAGCGTTGGCTAGCCGTTGAGATAAAGGGCAACAGCCCATTGGGCATCGCTGCCGCTGAGATGGTTTCTTCTAGCGTAAGCGGCGGCTGCGATGTCTGTTGCAAAATTGGCTGTAGCAAGTCGCAGTAGCGGCCCTCTAAGGCATCAGTCTTGGCTTTGGCTCCCCAGCGAGCATAGGCATAGTACGCGGACTGCATATAGTCGGCAGCATTCTGTTCTTGGCTTTTGTCATTTTTGGTTTGGCTAAGATAAAACTTGGCGGCTAGCTCGTTGGCGATCGCTTCGTCTTGGCTGTAGCCCTCTGCTTTGGCACCGGATATTGCTAGGTCGTAGGCTGCGATCGCCTTATCAGCATCACCTACCACCCGGCAACGCTCTGCCTCCACCAAGTGCCACTTGTGCAGCACATTCATCGGCGCAAACTTGGCCCAGGTTTTCAGCATTTTCTGCCTTTTGGCGGCGCGCTTCATCAGCGATTGTTTTTCTTTTTTGGGCGATCGCTCCGCCTGCGATATCAACGTCAGCGCCTGATGTAGGTACAGCGTAGTATTCATAAACAGCGCAGTACCGGCCTCTTCGTAAGGCTCTAGTTTTTTCGCGACGTCTACTGCGCCCGCTAAGTCGCCCATAATAGAGCGGATCTGTAGTTGTATAGTGTAGGAGGTGTAGAGTCCCGTGAGATCGCCTGTCTCCAAATGAACTGGGATCTGTTCTACTGCCGAATAATAGCTACCTTCTAACAAATAGGGATCTTTCACCTTCCCGCTCAGGTTTTCTACCGCCTGCCGATAAATACTCATATACACCGAAGCATTGGTCTGTTTAGTCGCACCAATCGCCTCGGCATACTCCGCCAAAGTCTTTTCTAGCGTTGTAAAGTCTTGCCCAATCCAGTATCTATGCTCAGCATATAGTAGCGCCGACCAGGCCGCATATTCCAAATCACCCGTTTCTATACCCTGCTGATAGGCTGTTTTAAGGGCTGGAATAGTCTCTTTAGTGTGAGCGCTCCAAGGATTGACAAACGTCTCCACCATAAAGCGAGTTTTGCAGCGCAAATTCTTTGCCTGGAAGCGATCTACAACCGCCAAGGCGAGCTGACCAAACTGATAGCCGTTCTTAATATCGGCAAACGCGCCGCACAATATAGTGCCATACCAAGCGTAGGCAAAAGCAGACAGCGGCATATTTCCATACTTTACCGAGAGCTTTACCTGCTGAAAAACCAGTAGCGGCAACAGCTTTGGCGCGCCAGTAAAAGCGGCTGACATAGCGCTCGAAAGAATACGCATGGTTGCTAGCTTTTCAGGATGGGTCATCTTGGGTAGCTGCAACAAGTCGTCTGTTGTTTTACCCAGGAGCGATAGCTTGGTTTGGCTAAAGCTGAGCAGCGTTTGTGCCAGGTTGGGCTCGCTGGGGAGATCAATGCCGAGCTGTTTGAGGACTTCCAGCGTTAGTTCAATCGCTTCTGTAAGCTGGCTTTGTGCTAAGTGAGACTGGATCTGGATCTCATAAGTAGTGATTTTATCCAGCAGTATTTGGGTAGAAGAAAGGATGACTTGGGTCAGGGCTTCGCAAGCTGGAAAGTCTACGTTTAGATAGGTGGCCTCGGCGGCCTGCTCGTATAGGGAAAGAGCCTGCTGATACTGCGATCGCCAGCAGTCATCGCCTAGCAACTCTATTCCTGTAGCAAAGTACTCTGTCGCGGCCTGGTACGCGGTGGCTAGCTTTGCCTTTTGCCCCGCTGCTAGGTTTAGTTCCCTCAGTGTCTGTCGCTCTGCCACCGCTGTAATGAGCGCTTTCCCCACATTCAAGTGATTTGTAATGTTGAAAAGCTGTTCTTCTCTTTCTGATTTTGTTGTATTTGCCAACAGTAAGCGGCCAATTTCAAGATGTGTTTGTTGTTTGTCAGCTGCTGGAATCAGAGAGTAGGCTGCTTGCTGCACTCGGTCGTGTAAGAAGCGGTAGCTAACTGCGCTGTTGCTGGTCTCTGCAGGCGCTTTGCTAGCGACACTCGTTTCTCCGATGTAGAACTTGTAGACTTCGCTTTGGGGTAATACTAATCCTTCTTGAAGTGCTTTCCACAGTGCGGCAGCCGTGTCTGGTTCAGACTGTTCTGATACGATTGCTAGGGTGGACAGATCGAATTGGTTGCCAATACAGGCAGCTAGCTTGAGAATCTCTTGAGTTTGAGCCGGTAGCTTTTGCAGCTGTTGCGCCATCAGGGTGACGACGTTGTTGGTGAGCGATCGCGCCCTCACCGCAGCAATATCACATTCCCAGTAAGCCTGACTGGCATTAAAGACCAAACAGCTTTCTTCGTAGAGCGTTTTTAGAAACTGCGTACTGAAGAAAGGATTGCCCTGCGTCTTTTGTAAAATCAGATCGGTTAAGGGCGCAGACTGTTCGGTGTTACAGCGCAGCGTGTCGGCCACAAGCTGATTAGCATCAGCGGCGTCCAAGGGCGAGAGCGTAATCGTGTTGACGGTCACGGCCTGCTTTTCTAGCGCGTCTACTGTCAGCATGAAAGGATGAGTCGGCGAGACTTCGTTATCTCGATACGCACCTAGAAGCAACAGATAAGCTCCATTTTCTAGCAGTCGCTGCATCAGCTGCAATGAGGCCGAATCTGCCCACTGCAAATCGTCTAAAAAGAGCACAAGGGGATGGGCCGCCGTGGTGAATAAGCTAATAAACTGCTGCAAAAGCCGATTGAAGCGATTTTGCGCAGCCATCCCAGAAAGCGGCTGCGCCTCCGGCTGTGGGCCAATGATCCGCGCTAGCTCAGGAATCACATCTACCAGCACCTGGCCATCTTCACCGACTGCCTGCTGAATGGCTTGCTTCCACTGCGCTAGCTGTTCGTCCGATTCGCACAATAGCTGCTTGAGCAAGTGCTGAAGCGCTTGAATAAATGCAGACAGCGGAATATTCCGGTTGAACTGGTCGAATTTTCCTTTGATAAAGTAGCCATTTTGCCGAGTGATGGGCTTATGGACTTCGTTGATGACAGCGGTTTTACCAATGCCTGAAAATCCGGCGACTAGCATGCTCTCTGCGCTACCCGCACTAGCGCGATCAAAAGCATTCAGCAGGGTTTCAATTTCGGCGCTACGACCATACAGCTTTTCGGGCAGGGTGAAGCGATCGCACACATCCCGCTGCCCGATTTCAAAAGGCTCTACACTGCCCGTATCCTTCAGCTGATACAGGCAAGTCTCCAAATCGTGCTTCAGCCCCAGCGCACTCTGGTAGCGATCTTCCGCATTCTTCGCCATCAGCTTCGCGACAATCGCCGACACCTCTGGTGGCACCAGTGCCAAGTCACTCACTAGCGGCGGCGCACAGGCAATATGCGCATGTACCCAGCTCATGGCATCTGTTGCCTGAAACGGCAGCTTCCCCGTCATCAGCTCAAACAGTGTCATCCCCAGCGCGTAAAAATCGGTGCGGTAGTCAATCCCACGATTCATTCGCCCAGTTTGCTCAGGCGCTAGGTAGGCCAGCGTCCCCTCCAAGCTGTTTGGATTTTTAATCTCTTGCGTTTCACGAGGAAGCAGCGAGGCAATACCAAAGTCAATCAGCTTGATTTGCTTGCTCTCTGGGTGGATCAAAATGTTGGCAGGCTTAATGTCTTTGTGAATCACCCGCTGCTGCGCCAGGTAGTGCAAAATATCGGCCAGCTGCACCCCGATTGAAAGCGATTGAATGAGACTCAGTGCTGGGCGATCGCGTTTCTCAGAATTTCCTTTTGCAGACGGTTTGGATTCGGCGTAGTCAGCGAGCGATCGCCCTTCAAAAGCCTCCATCACCAGCGCTTGAGAATTTCCATACGGCACCAGTGCCTCTGTGGCCACTAGCCCAGGGTGACTCAGCTGCTGACTAATGGTGTACTGGTTACGAAACTGAAGCAGCTCATCAAAGCTAGGGTAGTTATTTTTTAGTACTTTGAAAGCAACGGCGCGCTTATCTGACTCACGCATTGCTCGATAGACCTCTGTGCGACTACCCGAGTACAACCGCTCCAAAATGCGGTATCCAGACAGCGTTTTAGAACAAGCAGCTTTCATACAGTGGTTCCGGAAAAACTCAAATGAATCAGTTTGTTATCAAAAGATTCTGATTTAGTTTTCCCAACAGAATCCTACTGCTGTAGCTATTTTCAGCACCTTATGCGTAATAAAAGTAAGCTAAACAACAGTGCAAACTAGCGGCACGCAAACAATGCAGACTACATGCAACCGTACTGGCTCAGCGCCGCCGTGCTCAATGCAACAATCTCTTCTAGCTAACGATACGCAGAGCTAGGGATGAGTCGCACTTACAAACGCGATACTCCGCGTCCAGGCTACTGCTTTGTTGTGTAGTTGCTGAGTGAAGTACGCGCGAATGCGAGCAATATCAATAGACGAAAGACCTTGCTCAGTCAGGCGATCGCAATACTTGCTACCATCTCCTAGCCATCGCTTCAGCATAGCCGCACTTACCAATACCTCTGTCTGAAAAGTGCTGAGTTCTATCTCGCAGCTCAACCCTGCCTGCTCAAATCCTCGCTGTAAATCTGATGCATCCCAGTTCACCATTACATCGTTAGGCTGGCTGAAGATGTCATCTTCAGCGGCTACGAATTGCTTCTGAAGTGCCCTATCGGCTTTTTCAAAAGTCACTAACTCAGAGAGTCTTTGCCCCCGTGAAGGAACAGATTCAGCCAGGACAATTTGGCCTTCGGGATGCAGCAATTCTTTTAGCTGGGAGATGGCTTTCTCTTTCTGTGCGATCGCCATCAAAGCATTACGCCCAACAATCCCGTCGAACAAAAGAGGCTTTTCTGATTCGCAACTCTCTTCGTTCAGCGCTGTTATCCAGTCCGATGCCTTCACTTTTACAACAGATGGCCTAGTCAGCTCATCTAGCATTGTTGCCTGTTCTACAATCGCTTCATAGGTCTGCGATGTGTGAGCACAGCTGTAGACGCCGCCTTCTGGGACGTGGCGCACGGCTTCCCAGGTGAGTAGGCCAGTGCTGGCGTTGAGGTCGAGGAGGAGATGATGGCGTTGAGGATTTAGCTCGGTGAAAATGCGATCGCGCACTTCTCCCAGCTGTTCACCTAGCACTCCCGTCGCCCGCTGTAGCCACCTATCTTGTCGTTCATCCGTTGGACCGTAGGTCAGTGCTTCTGGCGTTGTTCTCTCAGCGTTACTTTCTACCAGTGCGGCCAGCTGCGCTTCTCGTCTGCGAGCTACTTGCAGCTGAATGCCGCCTTCGTAGCCTTGGTCAGAAGGCTGATAGAACACTTGCCCCTGCAAACTTGTCGGCAGATATTGCTGAGCTACCCAGTGATCGCGATAGGCATGCGGGTACAGATATCCCGCGCCGTGTCCGAATCCTTTCTTGTCACGGCTAGCATCTCGCATTGCGTTGGGCACATCACCTTCTCTTTCTTTCTCTACAGCGGCCAACGCATCGAAAAAGGCCATAGCGCTATTGCTTTTGGGCGCGGTTGCTAGGTACAGCGCGGCCTGAGCTAGTGGATACCGCCCTTCTGGCATGCCTACCCTGTCGTATGCGGTGGCACAGCCCGCAACAACCACCACCGCATTCGGGTCTGCCATACCAACGTCTTCACCGGCAAAAATTACCATTCGCCGGAAGATATAGCGTGCGTCTTCTCCGGCATATACCATACGGGCTAGCCAATACATGGTGGCGTCTGGGTCAGAGCCTCGCATGCTTTTAATGAAGGCGCTGATGGTATCGAAGTGGGCGTCGCCTTCTTTGTCGTACAGGACAGCGCGCTGCTGGATGGAATCTTCTGCGACCGGTAGCGTAATTTGAATTGCACCAGTTTTATCAGGCGGCGTGGTTTCTACGGCTAGCTCTAGGGCATTGAGTACGGTGCGAGCATCTCCATTGGCGACGTTGACCAAGTGTTCGAGAGCATTGGCTGCGATCGCAATTTCCCGCTCACCATATCCCCGCTCCTTATCCGTCAGTGCCTGCTGCACAATCTCCTTAAGATCTTCCGCCTCCAGCGGTTTTAGCTGAAACACCCGCGAACGGCTTACCAGTGCCTTATTCACTTCAAAAAAAGGATTCTCGGTTGTCGCTCCGATCAAAATCACCGTGCCATTTTCCACCCAGGGCAGCAGCGCATCTTGCTGAGCTTTGTTAAATCGGTGTACTTCGTCGACAAATAGAATTGTCCGTCGCCCAAACTGGCCCCGGTGGGATTGCGCTAGCTCAATAGCGGCGCGAATATCTTTCACCCCGCCGAGTACCGCGTTGATGGCTACGAACTGAGCCATGGTGGTATTCGCAATTACCCTGGCAAGCGTTGTTTTGCCGGTGCCGGGCGGGCCGTAGAAAATGAGTGATGAGAGCTGGTCGGCCTTGATGGCGCGGCGTAGGAGCTTTCCAGGCCCGATGATGGCACTTTGTCCGATAAATTCGTCGAGCGATCGCGGTCGCATTCTCGCCGCCAACGGCGCGCCTGATTCGCTCAACTGCTGCTGCTTGTGCTCAAAAAGGTCCATCGCAACATTATAAAAGCTGTGATTGCTCGCACAACCTTAATCGATGCTTTGGGCACATTAAGTCCAGCTATTAATTTATATTTTCAAACAATTTTATGATGGATATTCCTCAAGAAACGATAAAAAAGTAGTCTATTTGCATAAGAAAACAAGAAAAAGATAAGAGATAGGTGAATCAAGTGATAACTGCAGCCCAGCCAAATAGTCATTCTATTGTTGATAACACCCCCGTTCTCGACCCCATCGCCGTTTACGATGCGGTGTGGCATGACATGACTGATGGGATGTATGCCCTCACCGTGTTAGAAGCTGGCGCAGATTTTCGTTTTATTGCCTTCAATCAGGCCGTTGTAGACTACAGCATTTTGCCAACCGATGATCTTCAAGGAAAACGCCTCAGCGAGGCTTTGGTGCCAGCAAGAGTCGAGCGATATCGTCAACATTACAACCAATGCCTACAGACAGGACAAACCATCGTTTTTGAAGAACAGCTGTTCCTATTAGGCCGTGATACTTGGTGGCGTCTTAACATCTATCCCATACGTGATGCATTGGGCAATATTCATCAGCTTTTGGTTTCAGCGGCAGATATTACCCACCAGAAGCAAACCGAAATTGCTCTAGAAGAGTCGAAGGAGGTATTACAACAAGTCATTGACACTGTGCCCTCCGTTATTTTCTGGAAAGATCTCGACAGTCAATATCTAGGTTGTAATCGAGCCTTTGCTGATATCGCTGGCCGAAAATCTGTAGCAGAGATGGTCGGTAAAAATGACTATGATATGCCCTGGAAAAAAGAAGAAAGTGATTGGTTTGTTGCCTGCGATCAGCGCATCATAGAATCTAACCAGCCCGAGCTAAACATTATTGAGCCCCAGCTACAGGCGGATAATCGCCAGGCGTGGCTTATGACCAGCAAAATTCCGCTACATGATGCCGATGGCGACGTATTCGGCATTCTTGGCATCATTGAAGACATTACCGAAAAAAAAGAAGCAGAGGACCAAAAAGCAAGACTCCTGGCTATCTTAGAGGCGACGCCAGACATTGTCGGTATTACCGATGCCTCTGGGTGTCACTACTATCTCAATCAATCCGGTCAGCGTATGTTCAATACCTCACCAGAACAGGTAGGGCTGCTTAATCTGACTGATTTGGTTCGTCCTGAGATGGCTAATATGTTGATTTCCGAAGCACTGCCAACAGCTAGAAAAGAAGGGATTTGGTCAGGTGAATCGATGATTCGTAATTGTCTTGGGCAAGACATTCCGGTGTCTCATGTGATTATTAGCCACAAGTCAGAAGCGGGCCTTACAGAACGGTTTTCTTCGATTATGCGAGATATTAGTAATCGCAAAGCCGCTGAAACACAGCTCAAACAGCAGTCAGAAGAACTCAGCGATACGCTCACTCAGCTACAAAAAACCCAAGCGCAGATTATTCAAGCCGAAAAAATGTCTAGTCTTGGGCAAATGGTGGCAGGCGTTGCCCACGAAATCAACAACCCGGTGAACTTCATTCATGGCAACTTGCAGCCCGCATGTACCTACACCAAAGAGCTACTAGATCTCATTGACCTCTATGCTCAAAGCTGCGCGCCTACGCCAGAGATCGAAGCCATTTTAGAAGATATGGAACTCGACTTTGTTCGAGAAGATTTGCCCAAGCTGCTAAATTCAATGATGATGGGCACCAAGCGCATTCGCGAAATCGTGCTTTCCCTACGAAATTTCTCTCGGCTGGATGAGTCTGCTGTGAAAACGGTGGATATTCATGAAGGCATCGACAGCACGCTGGTGATTCTGAACCATCGCATTAAAACGGATAATTGCGACCAATCGATTGAAATCATCAAGCAATACGGCGAATTGCCCCTAGTCGACTGCTATCCTAGTCAGCTCAATCAGGTGCTGATGAATATTCTCTCAAATGCTATTGATGCGCTAGTCTCCCACCCTGCTCCTTGCATCACGATTACAACTGAGTCACAAGGCGGCTTCGCTAATATTCGTATAGAGGACAATGGTACTGGAATACCGAAAGAGATTCAGGCTCAAATCCTCAATCCCTTTTTCACCACTAAGGCTGTGGGTAAAGGCACTGGCATGGGAATGTCTATCAGCTATCAAATCATCACCGAAAAGCACGGTGGCCAGCTGACGTTTGCCTCCGAAGAGGGGCAAGGCACCGAGTTTTCGATCTCGATTCCAATTCGACAAGACTCAGCGAGCGATTCGGAAAATTAAGCCTCGCCTATCCGTAACCCCTCCACAAACATCAAGTAATAAAGCCCCGAGACATCTTATGTCTCGGGGCTTTATTACTCAAGCAATCAAAAGACGGCGATTACCGCTTAGCGAGCTTTTTTTTGCCCACCTTCCGCAAACGAATAGATTCAGGTGTCACCTCAACCATTTCATCTGGACCGATATACTCCAGTGCACGCTCTAGGCCCATCTCCATCGGAGACTGCAATTGCACCAGCTCATCACCAGACGCCGCACGGTGGTTCGTTAGCTGCTTCGCTTTGCAAATGTTCAGCTCTAGGTCCTGGTTGCGGTTGGCTTCGCCGACCACCATACCTTTGTACACCTTAGTTCCAGGCTCAATGAAGAAGGTGCCTCTGTCTTCAGCGTTCTTGAGGGAATAGAATGTCGCCACGCCTTCCTCGAAAGAAATGAGAACGCCATTGCGACGGGTCTCGATTTCTCCGGACATGGGCCGATACTCCAAAAAGCTGTGGTTCATGATGCCTGCGCCACGAGTCGCACGCATGAACTCGCCTCTAAAGCCGATGAGGCCACGAGCCGGAACAACAAACTCTAGCTGCGCTCGGCCATCGCCTGAGACCATCATGTCTTTCATTTCAGCTTTGCGGTTGCCTAGGCGCTCCATGCAGCCACCGACGGCTTCTTCAGGGACGTCTAGTACTAGCTGCTCGTAGGGCTCACAGGGTTTGCTGTTCACTTCACGGTAAATTACCTGAGGCTGTGAAACCTGAAACTCATAGCCTTCCCGGCGCATAGTCTCAATCAAGATGCCGAGGTGCAGTTCACCGCGACCAGAGACCGCAAAGCGATCGGGAGAATCGGTTTCTTCTACGCGGAGGGCGACATTGGTTTCTAGCTCACGGTTGAGGCGATCGCGCAACTGGCGAGAGGTCACAAAGCTCCCTTCCTGTCCAGCAAACGGTGAATCATTCACCGCAAAGGTCATCTGTAAGGTAGGCTCATCCACTTTGATGAGCGGCAGCGCCTGTGGGTCAGTGGCACAGGTAATGGTTTCACCAATGTTGGCATCCGCAAAGCCTGCAACCGCCACGATGTTACCGGCAGTCGCTTCTTGAATTTCTACGCGGGCTAGGCCTTCAAAGCCCATCAGCTTAGTGATTTTGCCTTTGACGATTTTGCCGTCATCTTTGACGAGGGCAGTTTGTTCCCCTTTGCGAATGGTGCCGTTGTGGATTTTACCGATGATGATACGACCGAGATAATCGGAGTAGTCGAGGGTGGTGACCTGGAGCTGCAAGGGCTTCTCAGGGTCGCCAATCGGTGGAGACACGTGGTGAAGAATCGATTCAAACAAAGGCTTCATGTCTTTGTCTTCTTCTTCCATTTTTTCTTTGGCAAAGCCCGTGAGACCAGAGGCAAAGAGGTAAGGGAAGTCGCATTGGTCGTCGTCTGCGCCTAGCTCAATGAACAGGTCAAGCACTTTGTCGACGGCGGTGTGGGGGTCGGCCCGAGGTCGGTCGATTTTGTTGACTACAACAATCGGACGTAAGCCCTTTTCTAATGCTTTCTTGAGGACAAAGCGAGTCTGCGGCATCGGGCCCTCGTTAGCATCAACGATGAGTAGGCAGCCATCGACCATGCCAAGTACACGCTCTACCTCGCCACCAAAGTCCGCGTGACCAGGGGTATCTACAATGTTAATCAGCGTTTTGCCGTAGTACACCGCTGTGTTCTTCGACAGAATGGTAATCCCTCGTTCCCGTTCCAAATCGTTGGAGTCTAGTACGCAAGTAGG
>ERZ1740070.1052-NODE-1052-length-17781-cov-6.152826_pt1 | contig 17781 bp, 9 predicted proteins | sample MGYA00581734_ERZ1740070 | MGnify/ENA primary metagenome ERZ1740070 (study PRJEB43018, sample SAMN04849744) | marine metagenome | isolation source: floating plastic debris | place: Pacific Ocean | collected 2008-09-01 | study: EMG produced TPA metagenomics...
AGACCATTTTGGGTTTGAGGTGGGTGACCCCCATGTGGGTCAAGGTAGTTTGCTATATAAAACCGGTGTCATAGACAAGCGATCCCTACCGACGTTTCCTAACTTAGAGACATTGGGGAAACAAACCGTTGCTGAGTATATTACGGTCTTTCCTAATCTAATGCTGGGGATTCATCCCGATTATTTTTTGGTGTTTTTAGTCAACCCCCTAAGCCCTGACACATCAGCCGAGCGAATGGTTTTCTACTTTGTGGGCGATGATGCCATGACACCAGAAAATCAGACATTACGCCACTTGCCCATCGATCTGTGGCAGGTGACCAACGATGAAGACATCACCATGATTGAACGGATGCAGGTGGGGCGAAAATCTTCCGGTTTTGACGGTGGTTGTTTTTCTCCTGAACTTGAACAAACTGTATACCGATTTCAACAAGCCATCGCCAAAGCAGTGGGAACATAATTTTGCTACAGGCAAAGCTATCGTCGTAGGACTCTTTGCCCATGATCTTGCCCGCTGTCCCTAACTACTCTGACTATTTCTGCCCCCGACCTTTTAAGGATTTTCCATGAAAACAAATGCATCTGTCGTCATCATCGGCGCGGGTATTGTTGGCTGTAGCACGGCCTATCATCTAGCTCAGCTGGGCTGGAAAAATATAGCTGTCGTCGAACAAGGCCCGTTATTTGCCACAGGCGGCTCCACGTCCCATGCGCCAGGTCTAGTATTTCAGACCAATCCGTCTAAAACCATGACGTTGTTGGCTAAATACACGGCTGAGCTATACAGCCAGCTGAGTACTGACGAGGGTCCGGCCTATTATGCGGTGGGGGGTGTAGAGGTGGCCTACACCACAGCCCGCCTACAGGAACTCAAACGTAAATTGGGCTGGGCAAAATCCTGGGGTCTGGACGGGGCCTGTTTGCTGACTCCAGCTGAAGTCAAGGCTAAAGTACCGCTAATCGATAAGACTAAAGTTCTCGGCGGCTACTATGTGCCCACAGACGGTATTGCCAAAGCTCTAAGAGCGGCTGAAGCACTGGCCAACGGGGCGGCGGAAGCGGCAGAGTTCTATGGAGAGACTTTAGTCACAGATATTGAGGTCGTTCATGGTCAAGTGCAGGCGGTCGTCACTGACAAAGGTCGAATTGAAACAGATAAGGTCTTGGTTTGTGCAGGAATTTGGGGACCGCGCATCGGTCGCATGGCCGGTGAGATTATTCCCCTGACGCCAGTGCAGCATCAGTATGTAAAAACAGGCCCGATACCCGAGCTGGCAACAGAAACTGCGGAAGTAACCATGCCCATCGTTCGGCATCAGGATCATGCCATGTACTTTCGGCAACATCAGAACTGTTGGGGCATTGGCTCCTATCAGCATGAGCCGCTGCTGGTGGACCCAGATAACATTTTGCCCTACGCCGATGCGCCCGTAATGCCGTCGGTGAGGCCCTTTACAGAAGATCACTTTTTATCTGCTTGGGAGTCAACTAAAGAGCTATTTCCGGCGGTTGCCAATGCAGAGCTGACTGACAAGTTTAACGGGATGTTTTCCTTTACCCCCGACAGTGGGTCGGTTGTGGGGGAATCGGCTAAAACTAAGGGGTTTTGGGTGGCAGAAGCCGTCTGGGTCACCCACGGTGGCGGTGTTGGCAAAATGGTTGCCGAACTGATGACAAGCGGCATCACCAGCTTTGATATCCACGAGATGGATATTCATCGATTTCCAGACGTGTGCAAGAGTGCAGAGTTTATTCTTAAATCTGGAGCCCAACAGTATGACGAGGTTTACGACATAATTCACCCGCTAGATCAGCAGACGCACTCGCGCGGCTTACGGGTAAGTCCTTTTTATCCACGGTTGCAGGAATTAGGAGCCAAATTTGTATTTAGTGCTGGCTGGGAGCGACCCCAATATTTTGAGGCCAATGCCCCGCTGTTGAAAGACTATTCTATTCCTGAGCGTCAGGGATGGGAGGCCCAAAACTGGTCGCCACTTCAAGGGGCTGAGCATTTGGCCACTCGCGATCGCGTCGCACTCTATGATCTCACACCCTTTGCCAAGTTTGAAATCACCGGCTCTGGCGTAGTTAACTACCTGCAAACCCTTTGCGCCAACAACATTGATAAACCCGTTAGCAAAGTAATCTATACCGCTATGTTAGACCCCAACGGCGGCATCATGTGTGACCTCACCGTTAGTCGTCTAGGGCCACAAAAATACTGGGTCATTACCGGTGGTTCGGTTCACGGTCACGACCTGGCCTGGCTAAAGACCCATCTTCTGCCCACAGACGATTCTGTTCGTATTGTGGATGTGTCCTCTAGCTACTGTTGTGTTGGTCTCTGGGGGCCAAAGGCTGAAGCTGTTCTTCAGTCACTGACCCAAATCGATGTGTCAAAATCAGCGTTTGGCTTTTTTACTAACCGTTCGTTTCATATTGGCAATATTCCAGTTCTGGCATCGCGAGTCTCTTATGTAGGGGAAGAAGGTTGGGAGATTTATGCCCTAACAGAATCAGGGTTAAAGCTATGGGACATGCTGTGGGCAGCGGGTCAAGACCATGGCATGGTTGCAGCCGGCATGGGCGCTTTTGACACATTGCGTCTAGAAAAGGGATTTCTTTTATGGGGCAGTGATATTCACACCGAATACAGTCCTTATGAAGCCGGTTTAGGATTTGCTGTCAGCTCCAGTAAAAGGGACTTTATCGGCAAAGAGGCATTGCTACAACAACAAGACTATCTGAGTCAAAAACTTTGTTATCTGACGCTAGATGATCCGACTGCAGTCGTTATGGGCAAAGAACCTGTTATCGCCGAGGGTAAAGTGTTGGGCTATGCTACCAGTGCTGGCTACGGCTATAGTTTAGGGCGATGTGTGGTTTACGCCTATTTGCCCTTAGGCTACACCACCCCAGGAACCGCCGTAACCATAGAATATTTTGGGCAGTCTCTACATGCTACAGTTGTCGCAAATCTGTTGTAGATTGTGTTAGAGGAATAGACGTATGGGCCTCATAGGGCTAGAGCTTTTGTTTGTGTTGCTTTGGAGTTCTGGTTTTCTGAGTGCCGAGTTTTGAATAAATCTACTCGCCCTTCGCGATCATCTATTGGAGTAAGTGACTACAATAGACACGTCTCCTGCACTACATCGCTTTCTATTTAACTTGTTTGGTTGTCTATGGCTACTGCTGACGACTACTACGCCCGGTTACAGGTATCGCCTAATGCAACGCAAGCAGAAATCAAAGCGGCGTTTCGACGGTTGGCCCGACGCTACCACCCTGATTTGAATCCGAATGATCCAGGAGCCCTTGAAAAATTTCGTGCCCTCCACGAGGCGTATCAAGTCTTAACCGATCAGGTGCAGCGTCAGCGCTACGACCATACAGGCACAACCGAATACGATGGCACTCGCCCCCAGACAGCCCATGATTTTTATTTGCGGGGTATTCAGCAGACCCTGGCACGTCGGTATAAAGGGGCTTTGGTTGACTTTGACCGGGCCATAGAGCTGCAGCCTGATTTGGCTGAAGCCTATCTGCGTCGGGCTCAGGTGCGCTACATCCTAGAAGATGATGGTGGGGTGTTAGCAGACTGCCAGCAGCTACTGCAGTTTCCTCAGGCCCTATCTCAAACGTACTACTACCTAGGGCTGGCCCGCTATCGACTGGGCTATACCGAAAGTGCGATCGCAGCTTTTTCTGAAGCCATCGCTCAAGAACCCGACGACCCTCAGGCCTATTTTCAGCGGGGGGTGGCCCATGTGGATATTCAAGAATGGGACGAGGCGGCCAGAGATTTTCAGACCGCGTCGGTACATTACCACGCCCAGGGTGATTTAGAAGGCTATCATAGCAGCTGCGATCGCATCCATGCGCTTCAAAAACAGCGCCGTTTTAAGCTCAGTTCCCCGCCTCACAAGGCTAATGTTAGACGCTGGAGCCTTCTAGGACGACTCAATCGGGGTTTATTTGGACTGCTGGGTAACCCCGCTGGAGAACTTCCTGCCCTTTACAGCCACCTCAACCAGCTCCAGGCACTGCGGGCAGGCTGTTTACTTGCCACCCTCGCCTTAGGTAGCTTTACCCTGGGGGGCTATGTCCTACAGATTGCACCCGCAGAAATTCCCACAAACATTGCCCTCGGTAGTCTATGGCTATCAGGGTGCGCCACATTTTTAAGCCTAATTTTGATGCTGACAATTTCTCGTCTATTGTTACGACGACGCGGTAGCTGGGCGAGCGACACCTTTATTGCCGGGGCCACACTGCTACCTATCGGAGTGCTTGTGTTGGTAACCCCTGTCGCTATCGTTTTACCATGGCTTTGGTTACTGCTACTAACCATGGCAGTGCATCATACATTTATTACGCTTTACAGCGGTTGCCATACCATTCAACACTATTCAAAGGTGGCCGCAACCTGGCTCACTCCCAGCATCTTGTTTGTCTGTCTGAGTGTTGGCTACATCGTCTTACAGTTCTTTATATAGAGCTAGACGGTTTAGAAAACCACTCAAAAGCAAGATTTACGCTGAGGGACCGCTGGGGGAAAGTGTATAACTCGACACAGGGGTGCCAGAGATATAATTTTTAGCTTGAGGTGCTCTAAATTACAAAAGCTTTTATTGTTCAGACCCATAGCGCCCAAAATTCGTGTTTGAGCATCAGGGTAATCTAGTCAATATTTAGGAAAAATTAGACGTTTTCCCAATGTATGTGAATTTTGTAATTGGTTATATCAAGTCTTCACTAGAAGCACGCCTTGCTGCCGCATAATTAAACGACACTAATAGTTATTTATACTGAATCTTTTTAGGGCGCGTCGACACTTTAGCTAAATTTGTTCCAATTAATAAGAGTTATTTATACACTTTAGGATAAGTTGATAAATTATCTCGCTAGAGAATATTAATACTCTATATCTAATCCATTTCTCAGTCCATTTCCATCAGGGAAACGTCGATTAGTCAAATGTATGGATCGTGGTGATAACGTCCTGATCATTGGGAAGTTGTTGCGGTTTGTCGCTCAACTGTCTATGAGCCTTGTTGCCGAGCTAGCTGGTTGAAACCTATTGAGTCCAGGCACCTGCGAATTTGAATCCAGACGCCTATAAACATTTGAATCTTTTTTATGAGTAAGAAAATTTTATTGATAGAAAACGATGCGTCAACGTGCAGGATGCTGCAAAGTCAGCTTACACCTCACGGCTATGACGTCGTTCTGGCCATTGACGGAGGCGATGAAGGCATCTTAATGGCGGTGACTGAATCGCCAGATTTGATTTTAATCGCAACAGATTTACCCGTTATCGATGGCTGGCAAACTATCAAGATACTCAAAGCATCTGCAGTGACCCGGCATATACCCGTAATGGCTCTGATGGCGCTTACAGCCGATAACGAATGGAGCAAGGTGGCTGAATCTGGTTGTGATGATTATGAATTGAAACCAATCGACCTAACCAGCGTCTTAACTAAAATAAATGCTCTTTTAAATCCTAAGACAAACTCCACTCTACCCAAAGAATCCCGCAGCCCTAAGAGTCTCACTCAAGTCGCTAACGTCACTAGTCAGACAACATCAAGTGAATCAATGGTGGTTTACGTTGACGACAGTCCGCTAGATAGTCGAGCAATGGCAGAGATTGTTAGGGGTGCCGGCTATGGCTACAACAATATCAGTGAACCGCTAGAGGCGATTCCACAGCTGTTAGAGCTTAGACCTAAACTCATTTTTTTAGATTTGGTCATGCCTTTTACCAATGGCTATGAGGTATGTGGTCAAATTCGACGGATATCTACCTTTCGCAAAACTCCGGTCATTATTGTCACCAACAATGACGGCATTATTGATCGGGTCCGGGCCAGATTTGTTGGTGCGTCAGGGTTCTTTAGCAAACCTGTCAAACAGAAACGGGTCTTAAAGGTGCTCAATAAACACGTGCCACCCAGCCATAACAAGGCATCCAACGATATTTCTCAAGGTGGTCTTCTACCATTTGTCTAATGTGTTTAGCGACTTGGCTAAACGGTAGTTATTAACGATTAAAGCTCTGATGTTGTGCTCAACATCGGAACTTGTCGGTATAAACACACTAAGCAGCACATTTTTTTGACTCCATCAGCTATGGCATCAACTGCTGTCAATCAACTACAGTCAGCTTTCCAAGAGACTTCACCCCTGGTAGATCCGTTGGGGCTTAAACCAATTCCTGAGGATACACGTCAACGGTTTCTGAGGTTTAAGCTTTCAGGCGAGAATGGTTCGCTACTGCCGCTAGAGACGATTGCTGAGGTACTACAGTTAGAGTCCATAGAAATTTTGCCGGTGCCAGAGGTGCCCGCACATTTGCTCGGTGTTTGTAACTGGCGGGGTGAGATTCTGTGGCTGACAGACCTCAATGTACTGGTGGGGTCTGCTCCTCTATGGAATCAAAAACCATTTCTAGAACAACCGATGGTTATTGTTGTCGAATCAGGAAATCGCAAAATCGGTTTGATGGTGGAACACGTAGAAGATGTGGAAAAAATAGCCCCTGAAACACTTCATTTGCCTACTGAGCTGGATTCAACCACACTGGCACCATTTGTCATGGGCTATTTACCAAACCACAGCGGCACGGTACTGGATGTTGATGTGATTGTTGAACGAGCACTTCAAGGGCCCCCTTAATTTCTCTAGATGGCTTCCTTTACACAAGACAAAGTTGGCCAATGCTTTAGCTAAAACATTGGCTGAAATTACACACTAATAAGACAACCAAGATACCCATGACGGACATTACTAACACCAGTTCTGAGGAACTATTAACAACAGTTGACAACTCCCTTACAGAAGAGTCGGAGTCTTATCCAGAGCTGATGCTGACGGCGGATGATCTGACGCTGAACCCGGCAGAACCACCGACCGAAGTTGCACTAGCCGTTGAGTCCGTGCCGTTTCCCCGCAGCCAAAACAAACGGCCATTTGCGATCGCAAATGCCATGGCCCAAGCCACCAATCTCGAAAATCTGTATCAAATCACTGTGACCGAGCTGCGTAAACGGTTTGCAGTCGACCGGGCACTGATCTATCAATTTCAGTCCGAAGCCCAAGGGACCGTCATTGCTGAAGCATTAACCACAGGGTACAGCCCCGCCCTAAGTCAGTCTTTACCCGCCCTGACCTTTGGTCGAGAAACCAATCAGCTTTATCAGCAGCAAGCCGTTGTTAGCATCACTAATGTGGCTAACGACGCAGTCACTCCCTATCAAATGCAGCTGTTCCAAAGCTTTCAGATAAAGGCGAGTTTGAGTGTGCCCATTTTTGTCAATGAGCAAGCTTGGGGTCTCTTAGTCATACAAAGCTGTAAGGGACCGCGTCAGTGGAGAGACAATGAAATTGCCCGACTCTATCAGGTGGTCACCGAACTCACCCTCAAGCTGCAGACCCATGAGCTGCAGCATCAAAGCCAGCAGGAAGTCATTCGCGAGCGTCTGGTTACCAATCTAGTACAGACTATTCGCATCGCCACCGACACCCAACAGGTGTTTGACACCGTAACCCGAACACTACGACAGTTTCTCAAAACTGAGCGGGTCGCTATCTTTAAGTTTGCTCCAAAGCATGAGGGCCGTGGTGAAATCATGGCTGAGAACGTCCATGGTGATTTTGTCTTCATGAAAGACGTGCCAGTTAAAGACTATGGGTTTGAGCCCGCAATGCTCGATGCCTACCGCCAGGGAGACTGCTGGGTCGCGGCAGATGTTTATACCCAAGGATTACCTGAGCAACATTTAGACGTTCTGACTCAGTTTCAGGTACGCGCCAGTTTGGTCGTGCCATTGTTACAAGCAGGACAGCTGTGGGGATTACTCTGCGTTCATCAATGTAGTGGGCTACGACAGTGGCAAGAGTCTGAAGTTGCCTTTGTACAACGGATCTCCAGTCAGCTAGGGCTGGCCCTAGAGCAGGCTGAGTATCGCCACCGGGTCAACGACATGGCAGTGCAAGAAAAGCTGTTGTCTAAAATTACCGAGCGACTGCGCAAGAGCACCGATCTATCAGAAACCTTAAAAGCGACGGTGCGCGACATTCGTCAAATTTTTAAAGCTGATCGAGTAGGCATGTATCAGTTTGATGTGGCCACCAACTACGCCGTCGGCGAATTTGTCGTTGAGGATGTGGCTCCGGGTGTCTTTTCTGCCATGGCCGCTCAGGTAAAAGACCATTGTTTTGCCGAAGATCAAGCTGAGAACTATCGCAAGGGTCGCCACTGGGTCGTTAACGACGTGACGGCTCTGAATCTGCCCGATTGTTTGGTGGAACTACTTTCAGAGCTACGGGTACGGGCCAGTTTGGTCGTGCCTTTGTTAAAGGGAAACATTCTCTGGGGTCTGTTCTGTGTGCATGAGTGTAGCGGTCCAAGAGAGTGGCAAGACTCTGAGGTCGCCTTTGCCAAACGAATTGGGGCTCAGCTAAATCTGGTACTCCAGCAGGCTGACTATCTAGACCAGGTTAAACAGAAAAACCAACAGCTAGAGCAGGTTGCAACCCAAGAACGATTAATTACCAAGATCACCGAACGGCTGCGCAAGACAACCGATCTGCCTAAAACTCTCAAGGCAACCGTGCGCGACATCCGCCAGCTGCTGAATGCCGACCGGGTGGGCATGTATCAGTTTGATGTAGCCACCAACTACACGGTGGGGGAATTTGTAGTGGAAGATGTCGCCCAAGATGTCTTTTCTGCCATGGCGGCTAAAGTACAGGACCACTGCTTTGGTGAAAGCCAGGCCGAAAGCTACCGTAAAGGACGCTACTGGGTAGTCAACGATATTACCACTCTAGATCTGCCAGACTGTCTGGTGGAACTGCTTTCTCAGCTGCAGGTGAGGGCCAGTCTGGTGGTACCCCTGCTAAAGGGCGATATTCTTTGGGGTCTGTTTTGTGTACACCAGTGTCGCGGCCCTCGGGAATGGCAAGAGGCTGAAGTAGAGTTTATTCATCGCATCGGGGCACAGCTTAACCTGGCACTGCAGCAGGGAGAATATTTAGACCAGCTCCAGGCCAAAAACGCGGCCTTAACCAAGATTGTTTTAGGGGTACAAAAAGCCGCCGACCAGGTGGGGCAAACCTCCAAGCACAATGCCGTATCTATCAGTCAGCAAACGGCTGCCCTGACCCAGGTGCTCAAGCGAGTTCAAGACTTGACACGGCTTTCAGAAGGTGTCGTGGGTGACGCTCAGCAGGTAGAGGCCGCAGTACAGCAGGCCAATCTAACGGTGCGTGTGGGCGATACCGCCATGAACCGAACGGTGGACGGCATCATGACCATCCGTTCTACCGTGGCAGATACAAACCAACGGATTAAACGTCTGAGTGAGTCATCTCAGAAAATCTCAAAGGTGGTTAATCTGATTAGTCACTTTACAACTCAAACCCAGCTGCTGGCGCTTAACGCCTCCATTGAGGCAACCCGCGCAGGTGAATATGGTCGAGGGTTTGCTGTGGTGGCTGATGAGGTGAGATCGCTAGCGCGTCAGTCTGCCGAAGCCGCTACCGAGATTGAACAGCTAGTACAGGAAATTCAGGTGGGTACAGCGGAAGTATCAACCGCGATGGAAACCGGTATCCAACAGGTCGCTGAAGGGACAAATCTAGTGACAGGCACCCGTCGGAATTTGACAGAGATTGTCGAAGCCACCAGCCAAATTAGTAGCTTAATCGAAGAAATCAACCAAGCTACCCACAAGCAAGCGGCTGAATTTAAGGGAGTGACTATTTCAGTGACGAAAGCCACCGAAACAGCCAACCAAACCTCTAAAAACTCAGAACAATTAACCCAATCTATTCATCAGCTGCTAACGACGGCTAAAGCACTCCAAGCTGGAACAGGCACATAATTATTGTTCTATATGTCGTACAATGCGGTGCTCTGATGGGTCCCTAGCAACAGAGCGCCACAAGGCTTTTGAATGTCATAACAATCTTGTTTTCAGCTAATGATGACTTCTGATTCTGTAAGCTCTCAGCCAGTACCTTCCTATTTTCTCCAAGAAGCCTCCGAACTGCTTCAGCAGATGGATAGTGAGCTACAAACTCTCCACCAAGACTTTGGTGTCCAGAAAGTCTATGCGCTGATGCGGATTGCCCATACCCTAAAAGGAGCAGCCGCTAGCGTCGGTTTGGACCACATCAAGACCACCACCCATTCCCTAGAGAATGCGTTTCGTGCCCTATGTAATCCAAACGCTACCTTAACAACAGCCACAGAGTCCCTCATTTTTGAGGGATATGGCTGTTTACAGCTGTTGCTCTCGGCCCAAATAGCCGAAGCTCAAATCGATGAGACTAGCATTCTCAAACGAATGGCAGATGTGGTTTCTAAATTAGAAAAACATCTCGGTAATCGGTTTGGTCAAGATGGCTATCTGCCAACATCAGGTGAGCTAGGAGTAGACATTACTCAGTCGGTTTTTGAGAAAAGCGTTGCCAAACGTCTTCAAGAGCTAGAAGACGCCCTGGAAACACCCGATCCAGCAACCTTGGCTACCCTATTACGCGCCCATGCTGATGTCTTTAGCGGATTGGCTGAGTCATTTGACTTACCTGGCTTTAGAGAGATCGTTAAAGCCACGCTCAGGGCTCTAGATTATCGACCTGAGCTGGTGGTACAAATCGCTCAGATTGCTTTAGATGACTATCGTTCGGCTCAGAATTTAGTGATCGAAGGTGACCGCACCCAGGGTGGCGAGCCCAGTCTTATGCTCAAAAAACTAGGGTCACGCCCCAAGTCAGCAAAAGGCAACTGGCTGGGTCAGGTGTGGAATGTCTTGAACCAGCCCATCTCAGGTACTGCTTCTCTTGCCCCAACGACCGCAGGAAAGCCACAGCCAGCTTCAACCCCCAACTCAAGCATGGTTGAAGCCTCTGAAAACGAAGGGGCATTGGATGATTTATTTGCAATAAAGCCACCTGCATCTGTTGTAGAGGCGATTGACAATCTGCCTGATAGTCCTGTGCTACAGGGTTTTCCGTTTCCTAAGCCTGGCTCTAGTAGTACGCCTACGACTATTTCCAGGCCCCGCGGTTCTAGTCTTAAGATCTCAGTCGATCACCTAGAACAGATTAATTATGTCATTGGCGACCTTCTCACCCAGCAAAATCGACAGGCACTCCATAACTCTCAGCTAGTCAATATCACCAAAGAGCTACTCAACCGGCTAGCTGCTCAGCAACAACAGCTGAGCAAGTTACAAAGTCAGGCAAGTGCCAACGCTTTGACACATACTTCTCAGCGCACCACCGAACATCAGTTTGATACGCTAGAGCTAGACAATTACAACGATTTGCAGCTGCAAATACAAACGTCGTTAGACACTCTGGTGCAGCAGATAGAGAGTGCCGAGGCGATTGAGTTATTTGTGCGTCAGAGTACTCTGACGACAGAAAAACAACAGAGGCTGATCAATACCCTGAGAGAAACCGTTGTTGACGCCAGAATGCAGCCGATTGACAGTGTATTTCAGCGCTTTCATCAGGCATTAGGGCGTCTGGTGGCACAGCAGGGTAAACCGGCAGAGCTAAAAACTAAGGGAGGCCGCGTACTGGTCGATAAAGTAATTGCCGACAAGCTGTATGAGCCACTCTTACACCTGGTGCGTAATGCTTTCGACCATGGTGTTGAGAGGCCTGAGGAACGAAGCCAGCAGGGTAAAACGGACGATGCCCAAATTTGCTTATCGGCCAGACAGGAAGGGCAATACTTGACCATTACTGTTCGAGATAACGGTCGAGGGCTTAACCTCGAAGCGATTCGACAAAGGGCTATCTACAGCCAGTTGATTACCACCGCGGCAGCGGAGCAGCTAACCGTAGCCCAGCTGAGTGATCTAATTTTTGAGCCTGGGTTTTCCACATCCACTCAGCTAGATGACCTGTCTGGACGAGGCTTTGGGTTGGATGCAGTACGCGCCCAGATCCAGGCCCTCCAAGGTAGAGTAACCGTCACCCATAAACCCCATGTAGAAACCTGTTTTACCCTGGAAATCCCAACCAATTTAACCATTGCAAAACTATTGCTGTGTCAATCGGGTGAAGCACTGTATACGTTTATGACCGATGCGATTGAGCAAATTCTGATCCCTCGCCCTGAACAGCTCAGTACCCGCAACGGGAGTAAAGTCCTAAGCTGGCAGACTGAGGGAACCGAATACTTAGTTCCAGTTATTTCACTTTCAGATGCCTTGAGCTATAACGCGACGCTTCCCAAAAGTCACTGGCAAGAAAGCAAACACGTTTCAGATACTCCTAACCCGATTATTTTGATGCGTCACAAAGATCATCTAATGGGTTTAGAAAGCGAACAGCTGCTGGGAGAACAGGAGCTGGTCATTCGTTCCTTAGGAGAGATGGAGGCTACTCCCCCGTATCTATACGGCTGTAGTATCCTTCCCGACGGGCGTCTCAGTCTGGTGATTGATGGGGGAGTTCTAACCGTAGATGTTCTAAAGCGCTCGTTTCAATCTTCTGATCAAACCCTGGTGTCGTCATCTCGGCAAAAACCAAAGCCAACAACGTCAGAGAAACAAATCATTTTGATTGTTGATGACTCGATTACGGTTCGTAATACCTTAGCTCAAGGGCTACAAAAAGCAGGCTATTTAACTGTCCAGGCGAAGGATGGGGGTGAGGCGTTGCAAAAGCTAGAGCAAAATCAGGTGACGACCATTCTATGTGATTTAGAAATGCCTGGAATGAATGGGTTTGAATTTCTCAGAGCCCGTCAACAAATGCCTGATATTGCCTCAGTGCCGACCATTATGCTGACTTCTCGCACAGGTGATAAACATCGTCAGTTGGCAAAAAAGTTAGGGGCTAATGAGTATATGACAAAACCCTATCTCATACCTCAGCTACTAAAGTCAATAACGAGTGTTCTAGCGACTAAGGGATAAGGATTTGTCAGATCCAAAAATTAATGCTGGAGAGACGCTGCGTGCAACGTCTATACATCCAATCGTAGACCCTAATTAATTTTGTTTCTTAAGAACTAATGTTTTGTGCAGCCTTTCTAAAGGAGTTATGGATATTAAGACACCAGAGATTGGAAAATTTATCACATTTGAAGTGGCAGGCTACTGGTTTGTGTTGCCTGTCACGGCCATCCTAAAAATTGTTAACTGCCCTCCCCCCAGCCAGGGAGGAACCATAGACATCGGGTTGGTACAGCTAGGCTCTCACACCATTCGACTATTAAATTTGCACCGAGAACTTAGCTATACTGCCAAGGTAAAAACTGCCCCTTCCGGCAATGCCCCTTTCTTGGTGGTGGTGCAAGATCCTCAAAAGGAACTCTGGGGAATTACCCTCAACGCCCCTCCTGATTTAGTGGAACTGCCGCTAACACTGTTTAAACCAGTTGCCCTTGAGACGCCATTTGATCACAAAACAAACTGGATTAGTCACATGGCAATTGAGTCAGGTAGCGATCGCACCTTGTTATTGTTAGATGTGCACGCCATCTTTCAGCAGAGCATTGGCCAACCTGTTGGTACCTGACCGTTAGATTTGAGGAGGTACGTTAATCTCAAAATGGATATGATCGTCATGGCCGCTGGCACGTCGACACAGTCTTTTGCTAATTAAAGCCGGGTCGTTAAAGTACAGAGTGTTTTTATCAACCCAGGGCTGGGCGCGTATTGCTTTAAGAATTGCCTCAGTTGCGTTGCGATCGTAGTTTTCATTTGTCCACCGTGTGCTGCCAAATCGCCCCCCTTTACGAGGCAGGACGATATCACCCGCATTACCACTTTGATGCCCAGAATGGTCTGGTGTACGCCCGCCTTTTGGTAGACTCACATCATTAACGGCCATCGGAGCAACATCAGAGCGGTTTTTGCGATAGGCTAGCTCATAGTGAATACCGGCAGCACGAATAACGTTGCTAATCCAGTCGATACCATAGTCGTGGGTATCCCCTGGCTGGTCTAACACTTCTACGTTATAAAACCCCACACCTTGGCCAGGCATACGCATCCATTGGGGAGCATTGGCAGCCTCAAGAAATCCTTGGGTTCTGCCGCCCACATCCACTCGACCATCTCCCCGCAGCGTTGTACTCCCCGAGATAGCAGACTGAAACAGCTGAATCGCCTGGATTAGGTTGTTGATGGAACTACCCTTGGCAAAGTCATAGCCCAGGGCTACCAGGCGATCTCGCACAAGTTTGACATCACTGGCACGATTGGCACCACGAGAGCCAACGCTTGCACTCAGCGCTAACTTTTGAGCCCCTGGATGTTTTTCAAGATAGGGCGTAAGTGTCAGGGATGCGATATCTGTAGCCTGGCCAGCAACAACCTTCAGCCGACGCAGCTGAGGTTTAGAAACTGCCAAAAAAACAGACTGAAATGCCCACTGTTTATTGGCATTGACTGTCGTTGTGGCAATCGGCTTTTGATTGTTGTCAACGTATAGATTTACCTGTTTACCCGCTAGATCATCGCTGGTGGTGCCGGCCAGCTGATAGGGGTGATAAATTTTGACTTGATTAGGTACTTTAGTGATTGTAATACTCTGGCTAGCGGCTGGTTCAGGTGTCGCTGGCGGTGGCGGTGGCGGCGCAACGGGCTTTGGCAGTGGCTCGTCGGTCCCTGTACCCACTGAAACTAGAAAAAACCCCGGAGCATCATCGCTGTTGAGCCATTCCTTAAGCTGCTGAGTGCGAAAGAAAGTTTCACCGTCTACTTCGCCCTGACGTGGGGATTTGTCAATTTTCTGACGGTAGTGGCCACCTTCCATCAGGTAAATGGCTTTATCAGTTTCCTTAATCCAAGTCCCCATGTGCCCTCCAAATAATGCAGACAGGATATCAACTAAGCTATAGCTACTGCAGATGTTAGCAACATTAGCTGCCCAGAGACCTAATAAATAAAGATTTGTTGGTTTTTTGAGGTTTGACTAGATTTTACGATGTTTATCCTGATTGACAGAGGATCACTAAGCTTGAGACCCAGATGTCTGTTTTGAGCCCGTTGGGCTCAAAACTTGATGCAGCGGGATGGGAATTTCAATAAAAAACTGAGTCCCTGGCTGGTCTAAATTAGGCTCACACCAAAGTCTTCCGTTATGGGTTTCGGCAATAATTTTATGACTGATGGAAAGCCCCATCCCTGTGCCCTTACCGACATCTTTAGTGGTAAAGAAAGGATTAAAAATTTGCGATCGCAAATTTTTAGGAATCCCTGAGCCATTATCTACAATCCGAATTATTAACCGTTTATCCTTAACTTCGGTTGTAATTTTAATCGTGCTGGGTTCAGCTAAGACTTCTGCCACCGTACGGCTAGTGTCCCGTTCATTTATGGCCTCGATAGCATTACTCAACAGATTCATAAATACCTGATTAAGCTGTCCCGCATAGCACTCAATCAACGGTAATGAACCATACGCCTTAATAACTTGGACATCAGGATAACCGCTACGCTGTAAGTTCCCCTGCAAAATCGTCAGGGTACTATCGATACCTTCATGAATATCAGCCCATTTAACCTCTGACTCATGAAGCCGTGAAAATTTCCGTAGAGAAAGCACAATGTCACAGATCCGGCTAGTACCCAGACTCATGGAGTCCAAAATTTTAACCAGATCTTTCTGAAGATAATCCAGATCTAGCTCTTCCGATTTATCTAAAATTTCTCTTGGTGGATTAGGAAAATGCTGCTTATAGAGTCTAATAATGCCCAGTAAATCTTCCACATAGTGTTCAGCGTGGTGGAGATTGGCATAGATAAAATTTATCGGATTATTGATTTCATGGGCAACACCCGCCACAAGGTGCCCTAAACTCGACATTTTTTCATTGTGCACCAGCTGAATGTGGACCCTTTTAAGCTCATCAAGAGCCTCATGAAGTTCTTTCTCTGTTTGCTTTCGCTCAGTGATCTCATTCAGCAGCTGCATTTGGGTGTGTCGAAGCGCTAAGTGAACCTTAATACGAGCAAGAACCTCATCAGGGTGAATGGGCTTAGTAATATAGTCAACAGCGCCTATGCTGAGCCCCTTTACCTTATCCACCTCATCAGTCCGAGCGGTCATAAAGATAACGGGAATATCCCGAGTTTCAGGATTGCGCTTTAGTTTCTCACAGACCTCATACCCATCCATACCGGGCATCATTACATCCAATAAAATCAGATCCGGTACGATTTTCTCTAGCTTCTTAAAGGCACTTTCCGCATTTTTTGCAATTGAGACCCTATAGTTAGATTGCTGTAAGAACTCATAGAGAAGCTTGATGTTAGTAGGAATATCATCAACAATCAAAATCTCACTTTGATGAGAGTTCAACATAATCTAGCGAGGTCCGGAAAAATAATGAGAGGAACTCAAAGGGCTTTCAAGACAAGCGTATTCTTGGCTAGTCTAGTAAACTTAGATTGCCCAAAAGTTGACGCATCCCTAAAAGGAGACCACCTAGTTTAAAGGTTTACATAGGGTTTTACTAATTGCACAATCGCTTCATCATCAAACTCATCAACAAGTTTTAACAATTTATCAATAAATGCTCTCGAGTCCGGATAAGCTATCTGTAGCTGGGCAATCTCAGCTTGAATATCCGAAATATATCCCCGTTCAGCAGCTTCATAGAGAGGCTTCAGCATATCTGCAGGGGGAACAAACAACCCATTGCTCACGGGACCTGACAAGGATCCTTCTGATTTAAGCTGATAATGCCAATCAAGTTGCAAACTTTGCTGAAGCTGTTTGATCAATTCCTGAACTTTTATCGGTTTAGGTAAAAAACTACTGAATCCATGTTTGATACTGGCAGCCTCATCCCCCCCAGACAGATGAGCTGAGGATGCTATAACCGGCACTGACTGGAGTTCTGACAGCCCTCGAATTTGTTCAAGCAGCTCATAACCACTTAGGTTGGGCATCAGTAGATCTGTAATAATTAAATCTGGCAAAAAAGACTGTGCTTTTGTTATTCCCTCTTGACCATCTTCTGCTTCAAGCAGATCAAATCCAAGCGGTTCTAGAAGATTGACAATTACTGAACGATTTGCCCATCGATCATCTACCACTAAGATTTTCCTACGTTTACCCATATATCCAACCAGTTGCCCCACACCTGGCTGTTGCAAATCAACTTGTATCCAATCCTCCGCTAAAGGACAAGAGATTTCAAACTCAAAAAGACTTCCCACACCTAGGGTACTTTTAACGCGAATTCGACTACCCATGAGTTCTACAATTTTCTGACTGATGGCCAGACCTAATCCCGTTCCTTCAGTTACATACTTTGTAGTATTGGTTTGCTCAAAAGGAGTGAAGATTTTTTCAAGATCTTGAGCCGCAATACCAACACCAGTATCTTCAATCATGAAATGAAGCATAGTCAGGGTTGGATCTTGAGAATCAGTCCGAGCACCAACTCGTAATGTAACATTCCCCGTATCCGTAAATTTAACTGCATTACCAATGAGGTTTAACAACACCTGACGCAGGCGCTTTTCGTCCGCAACAATACCAGGAGGTAATGTATCAAGTGTTTCAAAACTTAGCGGTAGGTTTTTCTGATCGGCTCGAATACGACAGATCTCAATTACACTCTGTAAAAAAGATGGAAAATGAAACGGTTTAGAATTTAACTCAAGCTTTCGAGCCTCAATCTTTGAGATATCTAAAACATCGTTAATTAAGGTTAAAAGGTGATTGCCACATTGAGAAATGGTTTCAATACTTTGTCGGTCTTTATCAGAACGATTTTTTTGAAGTAGC
>ERZ1740070.1053-NODE-1053-length-17776-cov-4.618306_pt1 | contig 17776 bp, 12 predicted proteins | sample MGYA00581734_ERZ1740070 | MGnify/ENA primary metagenome ERZ1740070 (study PRJEB43018, sample SAMN04849744) | marine metagenome | isolation source: floating plastic debris | place: Pacific Ocean | collected 2008-09-01 | study: EMG produced TPA metagenomics...
AATGCAACAGCTACAGAGTTTTTGCTTTCGTTGAGTTACCAAGCTAGTGATGGACTGAGCGTTAATAATCCCTTGAGGTGCGGGAATATCAGTCATAGCTCAATCAGTCTAGCTAGTTCTCAAAACCCCAGTCAAAAAACCAGCTCCACTCCATTTGAGCTGAGCTATGAGCGCTGCATGATTGGACTACGCTCATCCTGAGCATCATCATCACCGCTGGAATTAAAATCTTTGTCCGCTAGGGCACTAGTTCCGCTAGCAATATGACCGAGCACTCAGCGGACGAAATAGCTCTGTTAATCTCTACAGCTGGAGTAGTGCTCAAATCCAGAGGTTGTGGTGCATTGAAACCTCTTTACAGAGCTTCGCCAGAGTAATGCCTGCTTCAGGATGTCAGCCATATTTTATGATTTGGCAGCCTTTGCCCGAGTCACCTGCCACAGTAGGAACTCACCTATCAAAATAAACCACTTGACCAACATATTGGTTCAGTCTAACCAATATGTTGGTCAAGCGGTTTAGTGCTTTTAACCTTCAACCGATTCACTGTTAATGCATAGCATATGAGAGCTTTAACAGCATCAAAATTATTCTCTAGATCGTTAATAAACACCAATTTCTCAACAACAGTTATTTTCAGATTTAGACACAGTTGCTATCTATTCAATAGGCAGCCTAACAGCTGTATAGTAGGCAGAGACTGTTTTTGCTCGTTAGCTCGTCCATAGCCTACTAGGGGATGACACTCCTAATAGAGTATGGACGAACAGCTACTCAACGAATAGTAGACTCTCTTGCAGCAAACATCTTATATTCTGAGAATACATGTCTCAAAATCAAACCACAGAAAACCAAGTTTCCAATTGTGTATCGTCTCCACAAGCGTCTTGGCTCCATTAGTAGTCTCCAAGCCCACTCAAACCCACACTGCCTTACAGCTAAGGGAGCACGAGGAACTTGTTCAGCCATAAAATCAAATAGACCTCCAACTCCCATACAGGCTATATCAGGAAGTCGATTGGCATGGAGATCAATCCAAATTTCCTGGCGTGGCACACCCATAGCAACGAGTAGTAAATGTGGGCGAGCTTTACGAATTTTCTCAAGTACTATATCAGTCTCTGAATCTTTGAAGTATCCATCCTGTACGCCTGCAATTTTCAGACCTGGATAGGATTCAGCCAGTTTTGACGCGGCAAACTCAGCAATCCCCGGCTTAGCTCCAAGGAAATATACTGATAGGCCCTCCGATGCACCTAATTTGCAAAGTGCAGGGGTCAAGTCGGTCCCGTTTAGATTATAAGTAAGCGGATTACCAAGAAGTCGACTACCCCACAGCACCCCACTACCATCAGCGAGTAAAAGATCGCATCGATTTAGAGCTGTGGTTAATGCAGGACATTTCTCTGCTGTAACCATTGTGTGAGCGTTTGCGTAATAGATCCGGCTGATCCTTCTCCCCATTATTCTAGGAAGCAAATCCTGAACAGCTGCTTCAAAAGATAGTCGATTGAAACGCACATTTAAAAAGCTAACTTGACTGATCATGTTGCCCTAAGCTCAAAACTCCAAAAAAGCATGTAGATAAGACTGGACTCCGGCAAATTCAGGGATTTAGCGATTAGACTTGCCAAATCCGTCATTTTGTTGTGTTGTTTTTCCAATAATTAGAAATTCTCTAAAGAGGACAGACCAACTATTGAAAATGAATCCTGCACAAGCTAAACGTTCTTGATTTTAAAAAGATTGATGTTTTATCGTTCCTTCATACTCTAACTATTAAGACTGAGCCTTGTCAGGCAAGATCATCTTCACTAGAGGATTAAGGCTTTAGCTACAAAACTAAAAAAAGTAGATCTTTCTAAAATCTATCTACGGCAAAGGTCCATGCAATATTGTATGAAAACCAAAATTGGCACAGGAATTTGATCACAAATCTTGGTGAAAGAAGGTTTGTACATGACCCAACTAACAATGCCTGACTCCAAGTGAGATTACCGATGTCCCTATTCAGCAAAACTCTACTATCCAACAAGAGAGGAGTTGATAAAAATATCTAACTCCAAGTGAAATTACTGATGTCCCTATTCAGCAAAACCTTACTGCTCAGCTAGCAGCAGCTCTCTTAGTCGGCTAAATTACTCTTGTGCTGTCAATATATTAGAGATCCCAGAATTCACTCGAGTACTTTTACGTATTTCACAAAGAAAACATATACTCAAAATCACTTGTATATTCTTTATAAAGAAGCTCAATTATATGGCTCAAGAGCTAGTTTTGTGGGGGTCAGCAGGTCCACTACCTAATACACCTAGGCAAAATACAGTTGCGAATTTTTGAGTATTTAGGAAAAGACATTAATTGGTATGGAGAGCTACCGTCCTTCTATTGAGGACTAATCTAAGTCAGTGTAGAGTGATTCTGAGACAGCTGGCGTGCCGATGCCAGCAGGGCTTGAGGGTTAAAGCACTCAGGGTCTCCGGATGGCGTCACTATATTCCAAGTATGCGCCTCGAAGAGGATTCACAGCTGCTTGCTCATAAAGCCTCTTAAGGACGTGAGCTGGGTTGATATGAGGAGCTTCGAGGTCAAACTAGAGAATTATTGTATAAAGACAATGCGATTACTACTGATATTTGAATATAGCAACGATAAAGTCCAGGTGTTTTAATACTAGCGACAAGCTGTATCAGTGGTATGCTGTGTTCCCTGGCTGAATCGGGTTATCTATGTCCGGTACACTTGGGAAGTCAAAATCAGATGTAGCAATCATGAACTCTAGCGCTGATGAAAACTATATTAGTTTTGGGAAATGAGTAGAACTCTTTATGAAATCAGCAGGCAACAATCACCAGTGATCACCCCACAACGGCTTGATCAGGCCCTCAAGCCATCTAACTGCCAGAATACTGATCTTCGAGCAAGTAAGATGTGCGAGCAAAAGGCATTAACACCCACTTATCAGTGTTTTCCTTAAGTGCAAGACTGTTATCGCAGCGTCAGAGACTTATGTCGAGAAGAATGGTAACGCTTTTGACAAAAGCCAGATTAATTTCGAAGTAGATTGCCTCTTTCCAAGCAGTCAAAGGAAAGCCCACTCAGGCATCTCATGAGAAGACTGTTCGCGTGCTTGATTCTTTTAAGTTTGTATATAGAGCAGGAAATGTTAAATGCTTTTTGAGGAAGCTTATTGAAGATATTTTTAAATACTCCCTAGAATGCCTGTTGAGCTTATAGTTGTGATATATGTACAGTAATGAACTCAATAATTGAGTCGTAAATATCTTTCTTCTTACCTATTTATAGATATAAGAGACATCATGTTAAACGCAATTAAAGAGCAAGCTAAACCTCTCTTAATGAAGTTTACACCAACCAGAAATTATATACTTTCAAAACAGTTTAGCGTTGAGCTAGATCTCATCAGAGGGGTGCATGAGAATAAGAATCAGCATCCAAGCGTATTACATTTCTCAGTTAATAAATCAGCGACACAGTATGTGAAGTCGGTGCTTCGAAAATGTTCATCGGCCAATGGATTGGTCAATGTAGGCATTAATGAATATGCGTTTAAGAGCGACTTCCCCTACTTAGACAAGCTCTCTGCGCATGAAATGCAGCAGTATCACCATCTCTTTAAACCAAAAGGCTACACGTACAGTGTTTTTGGTGGCATGATCGACGGCATTCCCAACCTCGATAAATATTTAGTTATTTTGATGGTTAGAGATCCTCGAGATGTTTTAGTCTCTGGATATTATTCAGTAGCATACAGCCACCCTGCACCCGCCTATGGAACCGACAAGTATCATGCCTTTATAAAAGATAGAAAGTTTTCACAGGAAGCAACTGTCGACGAGTATGCGATCGCACAGTGCAACCACATCTATGAAACATTTGAGCGCCATAGAAATCTTCTTTTGGGAAGATCCTCAAATGTACACATTATAAAATATGAAGATATGGTTTCAGATTTCGAAGGATGGCTTCGTTCTTTGATTAATTACTGTGATTTTCAAGTGAGTGCTCAGCTTTTCGAGGAGTTACTCCAAGAACATGAAAGATTGCGCCCAAGTAAAGAAAATGTGGAAAAGCACATACGTAAAGGCAAACCTGGAGACTACAGAGAGAAGCTGACGCCTGAAACGGTAGACTTCATCGAGCAAAAGCTTTTGCCATTTCTGCAAGAATTTCATTATGTTTAGGGCTATCTTAGCTTTGACCATGGGACTTTGCCTTCTTGGTATCACGTTCTGAGCGTAGTCAGCCCTTACTACAAATCCGGAGTACTGCTCTAACAATAGGCGCTTATAGAAATTCCTAGAGATTATATTCCTTATGAACAGAATGCTAGATGTAGCATAAGACCTGCTGTAATTGTCCCAGAGATACCGTTGGCTGAGCGAAGTCGTTCGCTCGCGAAGCGTCTCCTTCGGAGTTAGCCAGTCCCCTAGCCAGCAACCCCTCCGAACCGTTCAGGATAGGTGATTACATCCCCTAATCGACTGAATATCCTTATATCTTTGGGACTACTTAAGGTTTTATGCATGAAGCTTTGGGAATGTTACTCGCTAGCCGACCCGTGCTAGCCATGGTCAGGTTAGATATCGACCGTGCTCTGTTCTTTTAGCGGATAGCATCTAGTCCACCGCTCATGATCAACAGACCCATCACATGCATCGCATTATCCATAGAGGTGTCATCCTTTTCTAAAGGAGCCAATGCGAGGAAATCATAAATTTCATTTGTCATCTCAATGTGCCCTGCTGCCATAGCAGGAACTCCAGCCGCAACCAACATGGCTTCAGATATTTGGTTGCGATCGCCATAGGGTTGACCTGCACGATGCTGTTCTGTGGCCATAAATCGATATCCCCGCCGAAGATGAGTAGGCGAAAAATTTCCGGTGTTATAGCCGCCTCTACGTTTCCCAGCTTCCTCAAAGAAAGCAGTAAGTTTATCAACCCAATGTTTTGCATTCTCATGCCCGGACGTAAGATAATGCGATGCAATGCGCCAATTGGTCCGAGTTGCACCCGTATCATGACGATTGGCCTGAGAATTCCAAGGATCGTTAGGAGTAAGAGGCTGACCTGCTTCATCCACAAACCACGCAGGCAGCTCAAACTGCTCAAAGGAATAATTCAGCAGACGATAGGTGTTAGGAATAGCAATCGTACTCCAGCGTTCATCGCCTGTACGATTGCTAAAGTGCTCCATATAAGCTGTTGCCAAATAATTTAAGTAAATGCCACGCTTCCACCGTGGCCATTCTGTAATGTCAATGGGAGCCGTTCTCAGAAAACTATTTTTCTGGGGAGCTATTGTACTGTTGATATAGATTTCAGCATGTACATCCCAGCCTCTCCCTGGCCATCGTCTTGCAGCATAGTCAAGCGCCATGGCAATATCCATATCTCCATCCAACGCTGACTGTCGCCATTCAGCGTTACCGGATGCATCGATGTGCCAGACCATCAAGCCACCATCATTCTTGTAATACTCTGCATAGTTCCAGAGTTTTTGTAAAATCGCATCATCCTCTTCTAGATGCGCGGCAAATAGCATCCCATACCCTTGATATTCACTGGTTGTGGCTCCCTGACCATCGTGCGTCGTACTAACACGCAACATATTGGATGGGTCTGGAACACCGCTCGAAGTGATATATAGGCTTTTCCAAGTTTCATAAGCCGCTTTGGCATCTGCAGTATCCGCATTTTGAGGCATAATGCCATATTGATAGGGATCTCCTGCTTGAGATATCAGATCGTGAGATCCAGGACTTTTGGTAGATTCAGAGTTTTTGGTAAATAGAGAAAGTGCCAGATCGCCTCGCGAAAAAATGTGCGATAACGTAGGCAGCGTTAAAAAAGAGAACACCAAAACACAAGTGAACCTGAAATAGGGCCACCTACGTGCCAGCAGAAACCATGTTTTCAGCGCATTCAATTGCCCTGACTTGTATTTATTTTGCATAAAAAACGTTGATTATTCTATTTGAAGACTAAATGCCTACAAGATATCTTCACATTGCCATCAAAGAGAGCCCACAGTACGGCAAAATTTGGCCAGAGCCAAATTGATATAACGGCCCCACTCAGCAGCTCTAGATATTTGGAAAAGCAAATATATTCTAACTAAGTAATCTCAGTAGAAGCAGTCGATTTTGAGGTTAATCAATCAAAACCCATTAAGGAAGCACACATCCTATATTGTTCTCGTAAAGGCTAGCAAGGCACTGGTTCCGTACAGTGGACAAGCCAATGCTGTATAGAGCAGCCATTTGTAGCACACGTGTATAAACGTACAATCACTGTGGGAAAGGCTACCCAGAAGATCGGATGAGCAGCGGGATGAGTATGTAGGTACAAGGCAGTTACCGTAACGCCTGTGCCAGTGCACACGACGCTTATTACTATTTAATAAAGGAAATAGTCGCAAACGGTAAAGATATAAATAAGATCAGTATAGATACTTATTGGTAGTCAGGAAAAGGCTGCTATAAGTAGTGAGCAGCCGAAAAGTGGTTTAGAATCCTTGATGCCCAGATTTTATTCTCAGTTCAGGCTTTCCTCAAAGTAAGTTAGAAAAATCGGGAGTACTTCATTCACAATATAGCTAATATATTAGCCTCTTTAGTTTTGTCGTCGACTTTTTAGTCTTTTTAGGCCCTCAATCCTGAGCGTTCATGGGCAAGTTTACTTCAAATATATATTTCTTGTAATACCCTAAGGGCCGATTTAAGCGCCCATTAAAACCTTCTGTTCACCGAGGCTTAGCGACTTAGAGAGCATCAGCTGTAGCTGAATAGTTTTTACAGCTTCTGAATTTTAAGATGAAGAGAACAGCAAGAACCAAAAAATAGTGGCGTGACACGTATAATTACTCTACAAAGGTTTTCTCCATCTAACAAAGTGTAGTTTGTGAAGGTGTTCAGAGTTTATAGAGATTTGCCATCCCTCACCTAAAAAGAACTGACCATAGACCTTTCTACTATATCCTTTCTATTTTAGAAACGTATATCTGCATCTTGACAAAGATGATGACCATTTATTTTAAGATTGCCAAATGACTAGCAAACCTATCTTAATTACTGGTTCACACCGTTCAGGATCAACATGGGTAGGTAAAACAATTGCACACTCACCAAACATTGGCTATATTCACGAACCATTTAATTTATTATGTCGTCCTGGTTCCTGTAATACACAGTTTTCTCGATGGTTTACCCATATTCCTGTAGAAGACAAATCTAATACTTATCTTGCTATTCGCGACACCTTAAACTTTAAGTACGGCATAGGGGCCGAACTAAAGGCATGTGAATCGTTCAAGGATTTTCTAAGAATGGTGAGAGATGCCCGTCAAACCACAGGCTACCGAGTGGCCAAAGTTAGACCTCTCATGAAAGACCCAATTGCTATATTTTCAGCAGAATGGTTATTTAACAAGTTTGATATGGATATAGTCGTACTTATCAGACATCCTGCAGCATTTGTAAGTAGCTTGAAGATCAAGGACTGGACATTTCCTTTTGAGCATTTACTTCAGCAAGATGCTCTGATGGATACTTTTCTTCAGCCTTTTGCGTCAGATATTGAAGAATATTCAAATATCGAGCATGATATCCTTGATCAAGCAATTCTTCTTTGGAAGCTGGTTCACCATGTGATCTTGCAGTATCAGCAAAATCACCCTGAATGGTTATATATTCGACACGAAGATATCTCACGGGATCCTGTGCACTCATTTCAGAGTATCTTCAAGTATTTAGATTTAGAGTTTGTACCTTCTGTAGCTGAGGCGGTGACTAACTCAACTAGCGCCTCAAATCCCAAGGAAACCTCTAGCAATATCCATTTTGTTAAGCGTAACAGCGCTCTAAATATTTGGAATTGGCAAAAGCGCCTGAGCCCCAGCGAGATAGAGCGCATACATAGTGGGGTACAAGATATTGCAGAAGCTTTTTATACATCTGAAGATTGGCAAGCTGACACATCTCATCTGGCAAAACATCCTGTGTGATAGAGCGAGAGATAAGCCAGACTCGTCATAAAGAAAGTTCTGACGATCTATTCAAAAAGTAAAGCACATAAAGCATTCACTATAAGTCATTACCTATATAGTCTGACTTTATACAATCCCAACAGTTATAGCTGGAGTTTGATTAAATAATGCAATGTCCCACATTAAAAGACTTACCATCACCACCAGAGGGCAAAGTCGGTTGGCCATGGACAGAAGAGAGTCCTAAATTACCAAAGTATCAATCTAATGGCCAACCATGGCCCAAAGTGAGTATAGTCACTCCCTCTTATAATCAAGCAGACTTTATTGAAGAGACAATTCGCTCTCTGTTGCTTCAGGGATATCCAAATTTAGAGTACATAGTCATAGATGGCAACAGCACAGATGGCAGCACCGACGTTATTCGGAAATATGAGCCTTGGCTATCCTATTGGGTAAGTGAGTCAGATCGAGGACAGACCCACGCTGTCAATAAAGGATTTTCTAGATGCAATGGCGATATTTTGGCCTGGCTTAATAGTGATGATACCTATGAGCCCGGTGCGATCGCCGCTGTGGTGCAGAAGATGGACCAGGATCAAGACATTGATGTTCTATACGGAAATGTCAAAATTACTGACGAGGGAGGACAGACAACAATGGAAGTCCGCTCTGTCCCCTTTCACCCTCAAGCATTCCTCTATGAGACAGTGCATATAGTAGCGCAAAGCGCTGTCTTCTGGAGGCGAGATATGCAGCTCAAAGTAGGTGATGTTAATGAAGAACTTCACTATTCTATGGACCGAGAGCTTCTGATTCGGTTCATGAAAAAAGGAGCGAGGTTTACGTTCTTGCGTAAAACGCTTGGAACCTATCGTTGTCATAGTCAGGCAAAGACATCATCTGAGCGATCGCGCACTGAGTTGCTCAGTATTCCTCAAATGGCGGCAGTGGTCAACCGCCAAGACTATCAATTACGCAGATCCATTTATCGGCTACGTCAATGGATGTTTCTTCTAGTACAAGGAGACTTTCCATATATGATATCTAGAGCAGTCGCAAAGTTAACTCGCCCAACAGCCTTTGATCGTTTAAACGACCTATAGTCTAAGTATCTAATAAAATAACTGGAGGTTCAGCACATAGTGGTTAACAGCACACCAAAAAGCTTTCCAGAAGTCGACGTCATTTTACTTTCTTGGAATCGAACCGAGATGACAATTGAGACGATTGAGAGTCTCCTAGAACAGCAGCAAGTAGATCTCAAAATATGGATTGTTGATCAAGGAAGCGAGCCAGACAATTTTCTGAAGTTACAGGAAGCGACAAAAGCTTACGACAATATCTACATCAAGGCTCTTAAGGAAAATGTAGGTGTACCCGGCGGTCGAAATATTGGCATGGCATTGGGTACTTCTGAATACACGGTTAGTATTGATAACGACGCTGTCTTTGAGTCTCCCTGTGCATTGGCTCAAGTTATTGACACTTATGATAAGAATCCTGACTTAGGTATCATTGGCTTCCGCATCATGAATTTCTACACTAATCAAGATGATGAATACTCCTGGGCATATCCCAAATCATTGAAAAGCTCTAGGGATAAGCAGTTCCTCACTACTTGTTTTTGTGGATGTGGGCATGCAATTCGTCGCAGCGTATTCGATGAAGTTGGAGGCTATGATTCAGAACTTTTCTTCTATTGGGAAGAGACAGATTTCTCCTACCGAGTCATCAATTTAGGTTATAAGTTGATTTATGATCCGTCCATTATAGTTCGCCACAAAGTCTCTCCAGAGGCGCGGGTTCGCTGGGAAGATAAACGATTTTACTATCTTGTTCGGAATGTGATCTATGTGCGCCTGAAATATGAAGCTAATAAGCTTAAGATATTTTTCTTTATCATAGGATACTTGGCTAAAGGAATATACAACTCCCTATTGTCACAGACAATTCAAGGGATTTTTGATGGTTTATATATGTACTGGAGACTTCGGGGCAACCTTATGGAAGATTCGCCGCACCTATACAACCTTACTAACGAGGCCAAGAATTACCTACAAGAAAATAACTTTCGCCATCGAGGTAGCCTCTGGCTTAGAATAAAAACTGAGGTTTTAGCGACGCTTCCCGGAGATAGTCGTAATATTGACATAACAAAATCTAAGGCTTAGTGACTGCAGGTAAAATATATTTTCTCACAGCCTTAAATTTGCGAGAATAAGTATTTTTTATCCTCTCCCGAGCCTCTATATGTGCATTGGCGCACACGAGCTTCTAGATGTAACAAGTAATTTTATTTGAATTATTTTCAAAGGTTTAGATATGGCAAGAAAAAGCCCTCCCCTTGTTAGTATTGGCATTCCAACTTATAACAGAGCCTCAACTCTGAAAAAAACGCTAGACAGCCTAGTTTGTCAAACTTATGACAATATTGAAATCATCGTATCAGACAATTGTTCTCCCAACGATGAGACTGAAAAGGTTGTAAGAAGTTTTTCTGATAGAGATAATCGTGTCAAATACTATAAGCAAGAAGAAAATCTAGGCTTGTACTATAACTTCAAGTTCGTTTTTGACGTCTCCAAAGGAGACTATTTTACATGGACTGCTGATGATGATTCCCGCTCTGAAAAATACATTGAAGCTTGCATGACTGTTTTTGAGGAGTTGGACGATTCATCTCAAGTTATTTTGGTTAATTCCTTTTCCAGCCTTCTTGATAAGCAGAGTGATGAAATTATTAAAGTAGATCGGGGATGTAACACCGTCGGCCTTCAGCCAGCGAAGCGATATTACAAATACTTAAAGTCAATTTATACAAGTCAGGCGAGCGTGGGCGACTTAATTTATGGCGTTATTCGACGTAAGTCAGCACAGGAAGCCTTTGATACTCAGCCCAACATTTTAAGCTGGGATCATATATTTTTAGCAAACCTAGCATTGAAAGGGGAGTTTTATACAATACCAGAGAAATTAATGGATTCTGCTCCAGGTGGGGCTTCGTCTGCCAAAGATGTAGACAAAATGGCTCGAGTGCAGCTGATAGAAAACCAGTTTTTCATTAAAAGAGCAAGGTGGGCTCGCATGCTATTTCTACAAAAGCTGGTTCACTCTTCAAATAAGCTGTCACCTATAGATAAACTCATCTTAATTGTTTGGGTGTTCTATGATACGGCTTTCCGCTTAGTCACACAAAAGATCCCATCGAAGCAGTAGCTTAAGAGGGGCAACTGACTCAAGAAGTTCCTGGAAGAAAGGTTCTCCTAAAATAGGTCAAAATATCTATATAAATTTCCTAAATTCTAATCTAAATATTTATATAGGCTGAACCTCTGTTGTCTGTTAAATATGTGAACCATCATATCCAGTACATCAACAATATATTAAAGGCGATAGTACATGGCGTTTATCTCAAATAGCAAGAAATATATATTTATACATTTACATAAGTGCGCTGGGACAAGTATTGAAAAGGCACTTGAGAACGAGATTCAATGGAATGATATCTCTTTAGGCAGCACCGCTTACGGCGAGAAGCTTCAGGTTATATACAGCAATAAATTTGGCTTAGATAAGCATAGTAGCGCCCTAGATATTCAAGAAGTGGTTGGTGATGGTATTTGGGAAAGCTATTATACATTTGCATTCGTGAGACATCCTCTTGACCGTTTGATATCTCTTTACGAATATTTCAAAACATATTATCTTTCTGGGTCAAGAGGTTTAGCGATGCAGGGATTATTTTTCTTAATGCAGCGTAACCTACTTCCTCCTGCACTGTCTAAGATGCCTTCTCTTGCTGCTCCCTTTAAATGGCCGGGAGTTCAAGCAGCAATGACAAGCGGTAGTTTTTCTGAATTCATTCATTCTGAGTTCTTGGAAAGCGCTCCTGCCGCCTACCCTCAATTTTATAGGCTTGCCGATACTACTCGAAGCAAGCTAATTGTTGACTATGTTGGCAAAGTAGAAAAAGCTTCGGAAGACTGGGAGTTTCTTAAGGGGAAACTCGGAATAAATTCTAATTTACCTTTGAGCAATCAATCTAAGCGTAAATATAAGGATTGGCGAGAATATTACACTATAGATGACATCGACTTTGCTATTAACAAATATAAAATTGATATGGATTCATTTAGCTACTCAGTTTGATCTTAACATCAAGGGTATAAGCTCCCGAGCATTTGACTGATAGTTTTAAAGAGATAGAAGCGGAATAAATATGGGTACTTTGCTAGACAAATCGAAAGAAAGAAACGGTTTCTTACAAAAATTAGGTCGACTACTAGATGTTACCCTTTATCGATTTCATATTCGATACGAGCCATCTTCTCTATTTTCTTACGTAATTGAAACTGCAATATTAAATAGCTTAGGTTGGATACCGGGATTAGTCGGTGCTGCTCTGAGAAGTATATTATATCAGTTCATTTTTGCTAAAGTTGGAAACTTTATATTTATTGACTCTGGAGTCGATATCAAGTCTGCGGGTTCTATAGAACTGGGTAAGCGAGTCGTGCTCCAGGGCAATGTTCATTTAAACGGCTGGCATCTTGATAGCAAGCTAAGGCTTAAAGATTTTGTATATCTCGATCGCGGTGTCAATATTATGATTCATGAGAATGCAGATGTCGAGATTGGAGAACGGACATATATTGGTCCATATACCTGTATTGCGGGACCAGGACCTCTAAGAATCGGCGATAACTGCTTAATCTCCTCCAATTGTGGCATCTACGGTAATAATCACGTTTTCGAAGATCCCACGCAACTCATTCGGAAACAGGGCTTTACTAGTAAGGGAATTACAATTGAGGATGACTGTTGGCTTGGTACTGGAGTGAAGATTCTTGATGGAGTAACATTAGGCAAAGGCAGCGTAATTGGTGCTGGTGCTGTTGTTACTAAGGATATCCCAGCTTATTCAGTGGCTGTAGGTGTCCCTGCAAAGGTTGTATCTAAACGTGAGATTGATTCACTCGATTAGGCCTGCTTCTTTTAGCTTTTAGCAACTACTTTTTTAAGTCCATTAGTAATTATGAGTATTTCTCTCGAAACTCCTGTTGTCTTAATTATATTTAAACGAGTTGATGCAACTCAAAAGGTTTTTAACTCCATCCGCCAAGCTGCACCTAAAAAACTATTTGTTATTGCAGATGGTCCTCGACCTCACAAGGAAGGAGAATTAGAGAAATGTATGCAAACAAGAGAAATTGTTGATCAGGTTGATTGGGATTGCGAAGTATACAAGTGCTTCTCCGAGGAAAATCTAGGTTGTGGAAAGCGCATTTCTACGGGACTGAGTTGGGTATTTGAGCATGTCGATAAAGCCATTATCCTAGAGGATGATTGTTTGCCAGATCCAACTTTTTATAGGTTTTGCGCTGAGATGCTTGAACGATATCGCGATAGCTCTCAAGTGATGAGTATAAGCGGCTGTTTATTTGCCAAATCACCTGAACATGAGAGTTATTATTTCTCGCATTACCTGAGCTGTTGGGGCTGGGCTACTTGGCGTCGGGCCTGGCAGCACTTTGATTTTGAGATGAAGCAATTACCTGAGCTTCTTGAGCAAGGCTGGTTACACAACTATCTGCCAGATCATAGAATTGCCAGCTTTTGGGAGCGGCGATTTCGAGAAGTGCACGAATCTGAGCGATGTGATGTTTGGTCGTATCAGTTTCAATTTGCATCTTGGGTCCAAAATTCTCTCAGCATTAGAGCAAACAACAATTTAATCACAAATATTGGAATGGATGAAGAAGCAACACACACAACAGGCGGTGGTGATTCATCTCAACCTTTGAATTCTAATAATTTAGAGGCTATGGAATTTCCGCTTGTACACCCTCCTTGTATCGAGAGAGACATTAAAACGGACGATGTAATGGGTAGGGATTTGGCAACACAACACAATCTAATGCCCCGCATCTACCGAAAGCTAAGAAAGGTTTTGCTCAATTCATGAGCTATCTAAAATTAAAATTTGGCTTTAATCGTTATTACCTATTTTGCATATAAAGCAATGAACTTTCTGTTTTAAATTCTGTTTTACTATTAGAGCGATCGGGCCATGCAACTGATTGTTATAGGTATATTCTCAATGTGGAAAGTATAGTAAACGTCTTAATTAGTTATAGTGCAGTTTGGTTCCATTCTCGCAAGGGAACACCAAAGAGAGGAATAAGAGCAAAAACTCAGGCACAGCGAAGAAACTAAGTACTTTACTGGTAACTAAGCTCTGTGTGCACGATGAGTTGAATTTGGCCTGAATTAGGCTGGCATTTGATCGATTGCCGTATGTATTTAGTTTGTGGGGTTACAAGTGTCCAAGGATGAAGTGAATCAGAAGTTAGAATCCAAAGATTTCGGAAAGAAGCTGTTACGAGTCGCTTTTGGTTCGACTGGCTTTCGGTTCGCAAACATACTTCTTTCCTTTGTAATTAGTGCATTCTTGACACGCACTCTGGGTCTTGAGGGGTACGGTATTTATGCTTACTCAATTTCTTGGGTCTTACTTTTAAACGTTGTCTCTTCTTTGGGATGTCGTGGACTAATTGTGCGTGAGATTGCCGCAAATCGAACTCGGCAACAATGGGGTCTAATTCAAGGATTACTTCGGTGGTCAAATGGTCTAATACTCCTTACTTCTGTGTCGATTGCTATCGTTTTTGCTCTCATTACAACGAGAATGCAAGGCGTACAGGATGTTCAAACGCTGCAGGCTCTGCGAATTGCCTTATGCCTTGTTCCTCTTATGGCCTTAACTATCTTAAGGCAGTCTTCCATGCAAGGGTTTGGATATATTCTTAAGGGGCAATTGCCAGAGAACATTTTACAACCTTTGTTATTTATCGCCTTGCTAGTACCTAGCTATTTTTTACTAAGCCAAGGCGACTTTAGTGCTGCTAATATAATGCTCTTGAAAGTGGCTTCTACTTTTATAGCATTTATTATTGGCGCTCTATTACTGTATTACATAGTTCCAAAAGCCGTTAAGCACGCTGAGCCTGAGTACAAAGTTGGTGAATGGCTCCCAAGCATGATGTCTATGCTATTCATAGTCGGTACCGGCGTCATTTACACTCGCTCTGACACAGTTATGCTAGGCCTTCTGTCTGGACCGAGTGCCGTCGGCCTCTATGCGGTTTCCCTACGAGGAGCCAACTTCATTTTAATCAGTCAACAGGTTGCTGCTAATATTTTAGGCCCCCACGTTGCTAGTTTACATGCTTGTAATAACAGAGCTAGGCTTCAGGAATTAACGACTAAGAGCACTCGGTTAGTCATGGCCTATGCAGTCCCTGTGAGTTTGGCATTTATCTTCTTAGGGCCTATATTTTTATCTGTTTTTGGAGAAGACTTTCAGGCTGGTTACAGTGTGTTAGTAATCCTCTGCGTCAGTAAACTTATTGGTGTTGCTGTTGGTCCCGTTGGCCTACTTCTAACGATGACTCATAACGAACGTGACAACGCTGTCATAGTAGCTATCGGGGCCATTGTGAATGCGGCATTAAATTATTTACTTATACCTCAGTATGGTGCGGAAGGAGCTGCAGTAGCGACCGGATTTTCCTCTATTGCTGTTAATATTTTCTTGGCTGCTATAGTATATAAACGATTACGTATTAATTCTACTATTCTAAGTTTTTAGTTGGAAATCATAGGATTTCATTGGAGCAGTAATATGGTGATGCCTAACTTTTTAATTATCGGTGCTGCAAAGTCTGGAACTACAGCACTTTATGCATATCTTAGACAGCACCCAGATATTTTTATGAGCTCCGTTAAGGAGCCTAGGTTCTTTGCATTTGAAGGAGAAAAACTTTCATTCAGTGGTCCAAAGGACCATGGAGAGAGATTTAACCGAGAGACTATTACAGATCTAAAAACTTATCAGTCCTTGTTTGATGGTGTCGCTGGAGAAAAGGCAATTGGTGAGGCATCCCCTGCCTATCTTAGTAGTGCGGAAAAGGCCTCTAAGTCAATTCGGCATCACATCCCAGAAGTTAAACTAATCGTTATCTTACGACAGCCTGCCGAGCGCGCCTACTCAGCATTTCTACATACAATCAGGTCTGGGCGTGAAACAAACATGAATTTTGAGTCTGTTCTCAAGTCAGAAGAAAAGCGCATTCAAAACAATTGGGGAGCAATTTGGCAACACAGGCGCTTGGGATTCTACTATGAGCAGATGCTGCCCTATTATCAGCTGTTTCCCCAAGAACAGATCAAAGTTTGCCTTTATGATGATCTGCGGTTAAATTCAGCGTCACTTATCCGAGAGCTTCTGACGTTTCTAGAAGTTGATAGTACGCTGCCTTTGGATGTATCAAGACGCGTTAACGTATCTGGTATTCCTCGAAGCACATGGGTACAAAAAATTCTCAAAGTCACACATAAACAAATCAGCGATATGCTCAAGCAACAAGTACCACACAAGCATCGCCGCTCCCTTGTCCACAAAGTGAAGGAAGCAAACCTGATACGCCCAGATCTACCAGAAGAGACGCGCCGTAGACTGACTTTTGAGTATAAGGATGATATCTTGAAGCTGCAGGATTTGATTCAGCGAGACTTGTCTAGCTGGTTGAATGTATGAGCTGTGAGCTGTGAGATTTATGCCTTTCAGGAGGCTATCATCAGAAAGTTTGTATTTGATTGGTTGAGATATTTATTTGGGCTCACGTCTTTATCAACTGTTTGTCTCCTGTGATGCATTGTGAAACAGATAATTATATCTCTGATAAAAAATCCTATTATTTTAGGATCAATTGCATTAATGGTTGTTCTATATGGGATTTCAGTAATTGTTCTAGTTCGTAGGAATAACGTTCTTGTAGAGCTGTTCGAGAGTCTTTCCATTCGCTTTCTGATTTTGTGTCAGAGTGAGCTTATGCTGACTCCTTTTGTGCACTGGAATACCTTATACCTGATTGTTCCTCCAAATAATAAACTGATTACTGCGTCTCAAGGTGTCATTTACTTATACATAATCACTGCTCTCTATCCAAAAATTAATAGGTTCTTACGAAACCATTTTCAGGAATTCTTACTCAAAGCATTACTGAACAACCCATTCATATGGATTCTCTCAGTATTAGCAATTATCTCTTGTGTGTGGTCAGAGACGCCTTTAGTTGCTTTAAAGGGAGGGTTAGTGCTCCTGGGAATCAACCTAGTTTCCCTTTACGTTTCGGCTTGCTATTCCTGGGGCGAGATATTTGGATTTATTCGATGGAATATTGCCGCGATCGCTTTTCTAAGCTTTGTTGTAAGACGCAGGACAAATGCTGGGACGACTGAGTCTGGAGGTTTAGCAGGTGTTCTTCCCTCCAAGAATACCTTGGGTGGAATTATGGTATTGGGGGCAATACTTTGGATTCTCCATACAATCGGAAATCGCAAGCATAGACCTATTTCGATTGTAATGTCTTGTGTCTGCTTATTAATGGCAGTTCAAGCAAAATCTGGTGGGGCTATATTCTTATTCATAGTCTTACTTTTTGCCACGTTATCTACTCGATTTTTAAAGTCATTTAGATTCAAGCATGCCGCAGTAATGACCTCAGTATTTCTTCTTGCAACTACTGTAATTCTTTTCCTGGTATTTTTTAACCTTGAAAGTGCTTTAGGGGCCGTTGGGAAAGATCTTAGTTTTACTGGTCGTAGTAAAGTTTGGCCTGCTGTAATCAGCGCTGCCTCAGAGCGAATTTGGTTGGGATATGGGATGTTTAGCTTCTGGAAATCCTGGCGAGGGCTCGAT
>ERZ1740070.1055-NODE-1055-length-17758-cov-9.354403_pt1 | contig 17758 bp, 12 predicted proteins | sample MGYA00581734_ERZ1740070 | MGnify/ENA primary metagenome ERZ1740070 (study PRJEB43018, sample SAMN04849744) | marine metagenome | isolation source: floating plastic debris | place: Pacific Ocean | collected 2008-09-01 | study: EMG produced TPA metagenomics...
TGAATTTCAATTATATAAGCTGTCATTGTCAATATCACCCTGTATTAATTGAACAAATATAATTTTCATATTTAATATGTAGCCAACAAAGGCATGCATATTTTTAATGTTTTTCAGTTATTACTAGGTCTAACCCAAAACCTGTCTTATGAGTTGTGTGACGGAACGATAATTTTAGTGCAAAAAATGTACTTCATTGGATGTTTCAGGGTTCATTCATTGTTTTTTTTGTGAGTGAGGTCAGAAACCAAAAAGTACCAGTAATGATAAGAAATTTGAGCTTTTGTTGTAATTTATTTGTTGGGTACACTTATAGAGAGAGGTTTGTTGGTGTTTCGGGTATGGATTGGCAGAGATTTTGTCATCAAATCAGCCTCTGATCAAGTGTCGGCTTTATCTAGCAAATTTTAGCTTTATCTTTACTAGCAAATTTTAGTAAGACATCTTAAAATCAATGAATACACTCAAAAGCATATTTCCTAAATTCAACACTCTACTAATATTAATCGACAGAAAAATTTGCCATTCTCACCATCTGAGGTAGCGACTTGTTAAATTTAGCTAAATCTGTCAATTTATTTTTATCTTATATTTGCAAATATTCCAAGTAGCTAAAATTAAGTAGGTAGCTCACCTGGCACCCTGAAAACTTTCTGCTAGCTAATTATTACTGGATTTAGGGTTAATAATGCAGTCATCAAATATAGGTAGATTTGCACATAGGGAGTTAAAATCCGAGTTTCCTACACACATTGTATTGATCTATTCCCATCACAATCTGCAAAAATGCGATAACTTAATGCATTTACTAGTATTTACCGTAAAATAATGACCATATTTTTCAAATAATTTCTCAACCTCAGAATAATCATTTTAAGTAATATGCTTGGCAAATGAATTTAGTTTTGGATACTCTTGATTTCTTTTGGTTTTATGAAAATAAGTTCTGATAAAATAGGCCTGCATATATGCTTATAATTCTAACGGCATTGAAACAAAAAAGTTATTTTGGATAGAAGCCAGCAAACTTCGGTCAACAAAATGTGCTGCTGCTATGTTATATTGCAGAGGGGACATCGCCTTCAAACACCATCACTTCACGGGTAGTGTTACATTAATTTTTTTGCCAGGAAGTGAAGAATTATCTGCAAGATGATAATATGGGGATAAATGTGAGAGTGATGAAATTTACTTTAGGTTTGCCATATTATGCTGGGATGGTTTGACATTAGCAGTGATTTGGCATACAATTTTAAATAACATTAAATGTGAGAATGATTACATAACTCAAAAGATTGGAGACCTGCCTGGAGCTACAGCCTATCAACATTTTCAAGCTTAAAAGATATTCGGCACTTTGACATTTTCCACAACAAAACTTAGAAGTTGGAAATGTATTGAAATACAAAATTTCAAATTCTCCAAACCCTTAATCATGTCTGATTTCTATGTATCAAAACACAATGCTAAGACCATTGAATTGTCTCAAGATCAGCAGATCAACAAGCTTAGCAGGATAATGGTGGTTGGTCTTATTTGAGAAAAAGAGTTAAGAGGCTTTACTCATTGCAATGGGAAAGTGATACAAAGGCATTAAGGGGCTGAGAGCTGTCCATAAGCTTTATTTAGAAGGCCTTATTAATTTATTAGAATGATTATACGGGTAATTTTGTGATTAGGGCTACTTAGATCATTGTCAAATTCAACAATGTATGTATACTCTTCTCGGCAAATAATTGAAGCAGACCTCAGGGTTTAGGAAAAAATGTTCCTTTACACACACACCAATGAGTCACATTGTCAAGAGACGATGGGCAATTTCATTTGCTCACATTGGGTTTATGGTATTAAATTGGCTAGATATTACAGTTTACATATTTTCGATTAAAAAATTCCTTGCCATTGAGAGGATTCGTGTTTGTGGTATTAATTGTGCAGTCAGACTGTGTATGCCATCACTCTTGCTCATTATTGTTTTGCCAATTTGTGAATCCAGCTGCGCAATTGAAATTATTTTGCGAAGATAATTGAAATTTCAATCCATGTTGAAACAAAAAGATCGGCCAATTATTGGTGATGGGAGCACCATAATAAAACATCTGCAGAATACAAGCAGCGTGAACACAGACAAGCTTATTAATCTAAATTGGAATGTTGAATTTCTTCCTTTTTATTCGGTTCAATAATGACCTGTAATAACAATCACAAACCAGCTATAATTGTTATATTGTGATCAATTCCAATGAAAACACAACCATGTTATGGCAAAAAAGTGGGAATTTTGAAAAATAAATAGAAATTCATACGATTTTAAGTAATACTCTGGACGCAATTCTTGGTTTCAAAATAATGATGAGTTGGTGCTACAGCTTGCACCATATTATTGTCATGGAACTACAGTATGTACAAAGAGAATAGAAATAAGTAATAACTTAACAGATCCGATAAGAAAATAAATTAGGATGCAATATCAAAAAAGAAAACCACATCAAACGTAATGGATGACTCGATTCCAAAACAGAGAAATATGATTTGAGCCAATGAGGATAGGTTTTAGATGAATTGCATAACAAAGAGATACGAAAAATGGGTCCCAATGAGACAATAAATAAGAGAGATGATTTTTGCAAATAATTATACAAAATAATAATAAATAGTATTGATACAAATAGAGTATTATTTGGTACAACAGAATTGAGTGAGATGGGTCTGCGACTAGCATTCATGCTTGACTCTTAATTGGGTTGACGAACTCCTTAACCTGTATCTCATTTGGACATCGTTTGTTGCAGGAACTATTTCATGACCAGGATAGCTAGTGTCAAAGTCACAACGCTCGCCTTCTAACAATTCAATGTCATATCTTTGTAGCATTGAGACTATATACCATTTAGTTTGGAGTAATGCGATCTTCCTTCCTGGGCAGATTGATCCAAATGGGATTACTGGGTTCTTCAGCTTCATTCCGTTTTTGTAGAAAGATTTTCCAATGAATCTGTCATATTGGAACTCCTGAAAATGCAAAGATAGACACTGTTAAGCAATTGGTTATATATTTGCCGTGGCCTTCGTAAATTGCTGGTCACTGCATGCTCTCATGTTCTTAAAATATTAAGCTTGACAAACCACTAAACTCCCATCATCCCTCAGGCATTTTTGGTCTCGCTCATTCAAAAAAAAATATGGGCAATGTTCTCTTAAGCCACCAAACTATTATCTGTCAAACTTAATTATTTCTATCACCAATATAAATTTGCGTCTGCTTACCTCAGGCTTGTCAAAAATCTCAGGGTCGTTGTGGAGTGCAGGAGGATACATCATCACTTTATCTCCGGCTCGTATCTTGTAGGTTTTGCCAGAAGAAGCAGCGGTGAATTGGGTGTCTTGTTGATTGTGTCTGATCATAAATACTCCGCTGCCCATTCTGAATGTTTCCATTACAAGGCTGTCTGTAAAAATCAAGTGGAAGAAACCTTTAGACATGGTGAATCAAACCACAGTAATGGAGCAAGCGATCATTTAAAAAATTATTGCAACAGAAGAAAACTCCCAAATCAAACTTATCAAGCAAAAAAATTCTTCTTCTCACTTTTCGTAGTTTAATACCTCAGAACGCTTTATGCAGTAAAATGGTTGCATGTGTTTTCCATCTACTTTTATGCTTACCTAATGTCTGGAGGTCATCGAGTTCTTTAGGTGAGATTGAAACAAATGTATCCTCTCCATTGTAATCTTCATCTTTGTGGCTCTGGATGAAGTCATCTAGCTCCTCACGCACTGCGGCCATGGCTGCTTTGTGGTTCATCAGCTGGTACAGGCACCAGGTGGCAATTTTGAATGTGTTGATATTGATATGCAGGAAGACAAGGTTGTGGCATTTGATCTCTTTTTCTGTCAGGTTGTAGCTCTGTAGGTATTTGATTGCCTCGCGGAGATAGTCAGAAGTGCCTTCAGATTCGATGAATTCTGTTGGTGTGGGTTGGTCGAAGAGCTTTCCAACAGCTTCAGTGGCTTCAGGGAAAAGGCAGTGAGGTAGTCCTAGCCACAGGAAGCTGAAGTATTTGTGGAACACTCTGATATTGTCATGATAGAGTTTGTAGTTGAAGTTTGGTGTCTCCTTATCATCACCAAATATGCTGTTGAAGATGGTTTTGAATAGAGTCTTGTTGGCAAGATGGTCTAGACTGTCAGTGACCCAATCATTAGATGGTGTATGGTCTTCAAGGCTTGTGTATGCTTTATCAAGGTATCCAGAGAATGAATGAATGTCCTTTATGATCGCTGAACCTCGGGTGGTCTTTCCAACAACTTTTATCATTTTCTTAGGCTCAGGCACTTGGAATCCGAATATGTTACCATTCACCTGCTCTTGAATCGGCTCGAAATCAAAGCTCTTTTCTTTGCTACAAAAAGTAAACAGGCCAATTAGAGGTATTAAATCTACTAACTGCCACATGGGATTATCATTGCCAAACATACAAATCCATAGCAAACCGGCTTAAAATTTTGTGACCAAGCAAACACCAATGGCCAATTAACAAGTATAATTGTTATTTATGATGTTTACCTGAATGCTTCGAAGCTGTGTGGGTCAGCAATCACCGTCATGTAGTAATGTAACATTCTTATCGAAAATACGTCTCCACACTTTCGCTGGCTGTCCAAAATGAACTGTGTTGAGTTGTCATTAAACTGTTGACCGTTTCCCCAAAGAATGTGTCCAGGAACTATAGGTGGCTCGTCATCTTTTCTAAAATGGAAATCAGTCATAGACTATTTAAAAAAAAAACATATAAAAATTAGTATAATAATATTGACCAATGAATGAAAAACAACGTTCAAATGGCTGATGCATGTTTCAAATTAAAACGGCTAATATGGTTACGCTAATGTGTTTGTGTCACCATCGTTGGCACTAATAACTGTATGTACATGTATTTACCTGTTTCTGCCCCATAGAATTCCTTTTGTCTTGTAAATACAGAAGCAGACGCCTGCTGTGATAGCTAGTATTAGAGATAGCATGGTGTGAGTCTGTGTGTGTGTTCTCTCTCAAATAAGATTAGAATCCCTACAAAATAAACAGTAGAAAAATAATGTTGCGTCTCACAGTCACCGGATCAAGATAAAATAATAATTTGAAATCAATCATACAAAAATACACAAGAAAATTCTGTACAATTAATCACATCATTAGGCAGCAAATTGCCGCCACTCGCAACACTCCTTTTGAGAATTTGCTAATAATAATCATTATGAAACCTGTCAGGGTCGTTTAAAAACATATTTAAATTTAATACTTGTGAAACGAAAATATTGTTTTATGGGGATATTGAAGATGATTGTCACCCTCTTACAGATAATCAGCGCCATCAGAGAATTTTAGACTCTTACCTTTATATTACCTTTAAATGGTTAATACAACATTGTTGCTAATTAAACAACTGTGGGTCAATGGCTAATGGAGACTAAAATGTTATTTTAACACTTGGATTTTCAATTGGAGGCACCATTCATTGAAATTTAAAATCACAGGTCAGCATTGCTTTGTTTTCCCATGTCACCTTCTCAGACAGAGAAATCAAGTGAAAGCTATTTTAAGATAAAAAATTCCAGATTATTTCTAAATTTCAAGTGGCTCTTGATTGCAGCGTAAATATTTCACTGCCATAAAAATCCCATAAAGATGGGAATATGGGAAACATCATTGTATTTTGATTGTCAAAATGTGATAATGCTGCATTTCCCACCTTTCAAAATTTTGACTATTTGCATTATTCAAGAAATCAAAGGCCGCTATCAGCAATGATGAATGTGATTTTGTAGAATAAAATTTTTTCGCTATCATTAAAATAGCAAAAGTGCTAAGTTCCTGCCAACAGCTATTTGCTAAGAGCAGATTAAGATATCTTAATTGGGTGTAATTATGGGCAAACAACAAATCTCACTTTTTACATGAACCCGCCATTCAAAGCGGTACACCAAAGGAAGCAGATTTGAATGGTTACGAACACCAATGTATGACCTAATACTGATAAACTTATTTGGCTTAGAGTGGTTGTTTACTTGCTGCCTTATCACACTTCCTGCCTTGACTTGTCCAGTCAGGCAAAAAACAATTAATGCTGACCCTGCAATGGTGCTTCTTATCGGCATAACTAAACCAATTCGCTGAAAGGGGGTGAATGAATACAAATATTCCTGGTATTTTTTGCAATTGAATGAAAGACACATGGCATATTGTGCTTGCAATTTTTACTTGATTGTTTTATTCAGACCCCCAATAAAAAGCTGTATTGATTGGAAGTGATTGACTTACATTTTTTTACATTGAGTTTTGTACTCGGGTAAAAACTGCTAGGTTTTGATCAATATGTTAGTTCTTGTCAAGTTTTAGCGATGTACGTTCTAGATCAAGATCAGTGAGAGTCTTACCTATTCTGCTGTTTGCAGTTGTCGTCGTGATGTGACTGAGTTAAGCTCGTAGTTATGATGATATCCACAGTATGAATATTATTTCCATAAAGAGTTTTCTGATATGGGGTATGTTTGTAAGAGTGTCTATGCTGTATGCTAGAAGATAAAGTGAAAATAAGTCCTCGATATGGCAGCACTGTTATTAGATACTCGTAATAGAGAGGTTTAATGCCTGTCACCAACAATCTTGAATGTCTCAAAATCAAATTGTGATTGTAGATGAGCATGCTCGTGTGTTTTATAACGATCCAACATGTTCGACAAGATGCTAATTGATATGAATCATTGGAAGCCCGCCCCTAGGTCCGCCCACTTTTTCTTCACAAGCATTAGAGTATAAGGTTGAAGGAAACTACAGTAGAAATGTTGATCAATCAATCTTGTCAAAATAGTATCATTACCCGTTACTAATGATGAGATTAACAAATTTTAGAATTGCTGATCTGAACTATGATCCATTGTTTTCACGTGATTAAAATAACTATAGTTTGGCTTTACAATTGAGAGTTTCTGTTGTTTGGAAACTTGACCATGTGTCCATTTTTTCTGGAAACTACAATGTCAGAGTAAAAAAAAATAAATGAATGTTTATCATGTGGCGTAACAAGTTATGATCCTGGTTCTATTCTTGCTTGTTTCACCAATGAAATGGCATTTCCCTGGTTTCACTGTGGGTCATTGCTCAAAATTTTTTATGTTCCTTTGAACTATCCTTACTGTGATACGAAAATTTGGAATTCCTTTTGATTTTAATGTCACAATGGAATTATTTTGTGACATAATTTTATATCTTCATGTAATTTTTTTTCAATGCCCTATAGTATGTAGACGTAGAGCAATATGCCACAATAATAACCATGATGATTTTATAAGCCATTGTTATTAGCAAGTAGCCTGTTTCATCATGACAAAATATCGTTGGATGATAGTGGTGCGTATTAATTTATTCTTTACAAAATGTTCAAACCACTATTGTTTTTACACATTCCATCTTTGTTTACTTTTCAATATTTTCACCTGAAAAAATAATTTGGGCGAGGGTGGCAATAAACTGACATAATATTCTAACCACAGGTAACATGCCAGCAACTAAATTGCTAATGACCCCACCGCCTGTTGATTTTGACTACACTGTTTCGGAACAAGGGTGAATTAAAACTTGATGGTGTATGCCTATACTATAATTGTGACCTCTGCATAAATAAATAGAAGTTACGGTACACAAAACGGATTTTTAGAGTAAAGTTGTGGGCGGAGTGTAGCACTACTATGTTTCTCGATTCGATTGCTCAATAATATCAGGCATCAGTAGCACAAGAAAAAAAGCAACGCAACCGGTAGTTACATATAAGCAAAGCATCAATCTTCCATGTAATTTTATAATTTGATCCATATGAATTTTCAACTGTTAAATGGAGCTAAAACTGCTGTAACGAATTAACCTCAATACACACGACCATGTATTGTAGGTTATCTGGACTGCTTATTTCGTCATTGAGGTGGCCGTCTCTTCAGTCAAAAATTCATGCTGATCCAAATTTAGTAACAGGAAGGTGAGATGATTGTTTAATCCTATTTTTAAAAATTCGGTAAGACAGCTTATTTTGTGTTGCTAATTAGCATGAATCAATTAGAGGAAATCCAAAAGAACAACAGACAGTTGTATTAAGCTGACAGTTAGCACACTTGAGGAATAAGGTGTGTATTATCTTGTAGCATGAGCAGAGGGGTATGACTAAAACAATTAATCACTATCACAGTAATTAGCCAACAACCAGCTTTCCACCGGTGTCAGTTTTACATAGTATTTTACTAGAAGACAGTGAATGCAGTTAGTGTACAGGCAATGAGGGTTTTTTATTATGTCCAAATTATTTCCAATTATGAGTATATCAACAACCTATGTATAATATTAACAGAATTTCTTGTAACCCACTGTACATTATAACTTCAATAGCTAAGGATCTAACGAGAAATAAAGGGTATAACACCGTATTTGGCAGATAGTAGAAGTGCAAGAAAAAAATGTAGGAGATCACGTTAATGTGACAAATGGATTTTACAGACTTGATCTACAATAATGTACGTAGCATTGATATTACATAGAAATCTGCAGATACAGCCTCAACAATGAAGGCATAAAAAACTAAGCATACATTGCACAGGCTCACACACAATCACAACTTTATAAGCAATTTATACATAAAGCTACATATTTACAGAAATTCAAAAGTACAAAATATAACTGAGTAAACATAGTATGCAATTGAAAGATAACATGTAATCAACATAAATGAAAAAGTTTTCATAATAGCAACAATAATTATGACTCAAATTATAAGTAACAAAATGTCAAAATTAAAAATAAAAACACAAGAGGGCACTAAAACACAATCATTCCATAATGTATGTGAAATCTTACGATGGTAGGTCTACAATACTATTACATCCAGCTAGCTAGCTATACCAGTGTTAAGTGTGATTATGTATATAATCATGTAAATTGTTTGTGAATATTTCATAGTAGCATATCACAGAGAATTTCGTTTGAAAAAGCAGCTCCATCAATGAAGTATACCTCCGAAATCTTATTGCATAACAAATTTGAGGAGCGGCCTAACAGAACTACAGACTCTTGTCAGCGGTACTTCTTAGGTAGGTTTGTAGGCGAGATTGATCGATTACCACAAAACTCACGATGACTGCCAGCGGCTATGGGCGAAACTGACTGTCCAAGCATAACAGCTCCAAGCGATCCCTCTACAAAGGAAATCAAATTCATTTTTATTGAAAATTCATTTCTTCATTTTCTTTCCTCTATGAACCAGAAATATATACAATTTTCTTACATTTTGTTTTACGTTAAATACTGTGTTGGAAGTAAAATAATCATAGCTGTGATGACACTATGCCAGAGCCCGACAGTGTATCTACATGAACAAACCACCATTCCCACTAAAAACTGAAAAATCATCTTGGTACCATTTTTTGCAAAATTATATGCCAAAACAAATATCTATTTTTGTTTTTGTTTTTTCCAGACCCTAAAAAACATAAGTAGTGATTATCTAGAGCCAGACAGTTAATCAGTGAAAACAAAGCACCAGTCACAGAATAACCTAAAATAAAATGCTTGGACAATGGTAAATAAAAATAACAACTAAGCTCCATTTTTTCCAGGAGAATGCGGTAATTTTAATATAATTTGCTCCAGATTAGCAATTGGTGCGGTTAACTATGCAGTGTGGGAACAGCCTAAACACTAAGCCAGTATAATCCCAACTCCTGTGAAAAGTGAGAATTCATTCTTGTTGAGAAAACCGCAAACATGTTCATAAAGTGATAAATTATAACATTTTAACTTCCTTTACATAATTCTGAAGTTGAATTCACACAAAATTATCTTTTAATCCGTCTGTAATGTATATGTAATAATATGCTCAATATGCTCAACAGATGTCCTCTACCTCCACCACCCTACCCCTCGTTATGACAGCACATTAAAAGGTCTGACTGACAAAAAGGAAAATGTTAAACTCTGTGAATATTTTTGACTCCTTATTGGTATCGTAACACTAGGCCACCATGACCATCACAATAGCCTCTTCATTTTTAATCTTTCAATTTAAGCATTGGATTAGATCATCCTATAAAATTTCTCGATTTTCCATAGGTCAGTCTAATAAAATTTTATTGCAAAACTTTGCTTCTGTTCATGTCAAATCAAATGTTCCGGTGACTACTATGCACAAAATGAATGTAAGCTTATTGTTGAGTATCCCTTGAACCGATTTGGATTAGAGTCATGCCTATGTTACTGAATCACTACTAATGCGAAGGGGGGCAATTCATAATGCTGCTAATCTGGCGTTCATAGACGTTCGCAGAGCACAGATGACAATGTGCCCGTATGCGTCATCAATGAATGCGCATGAGGAATTTGTGTTGTTGACTGCATTGAAAATAGCGCAGTTCTAAACTTACGTTTTAGAGGAACTGGGCCTCCTTTCTGTTTGGCTGGGTTCTTGGTTGTTGCTGGATTTGGTGAGCCTCCATTACTGGATGCAGGTCTGGGTGAAGCGGCCTGGATATGATTGGTAGCCGCTAAAATACCGCTGCGTTCAATTCCACTCTCTGTTGCGGCAAACCCTGAAAAATATTCAACGGAAAAATAGTATTATTATATACATTACCTGATAAAATTTTAATACAATGCATGAGGTTAATTACATAAAGTAATATCAGGTATGCTATCGGGCCGCAGCTGAAAAATGTTTGACTGTCTAAAAGACGCAGAAATCTGCAACTAATAAAAAACTGTATCAAGGGCATAGTTGTCTTGTGTCAAAAATTGCTTATTGTCTAGCCGCTTCGCTACAATGCCATCTTTGATGGCGGGACTGCAGCTCATAACAGATTGCTTCCTTTGATGATAATGCGATAAAACTACTATATGTACAACACCTAGAGGAAGGAATAGAATATTGATGAAGTGAAATTGAAAGTTTTTTATCCCCCAGAGAACGCAGGAGATTATGTTAAAACCTTAAGCTGGGTGGCATAACCATGAATTGTCAGGTATTAACCATGTCAATCATTGCCTCTCTAAAATGCAAAAACCAAACCTTTTTTTTACTGTAGTACATGTGCAAAATATAAGATAAACGATTAATATTTTTTTGTGATTATAATCAGTTAAATCTATAGGGTGTAACCTTGATTCGCATTACTTCTACATGTGGTCTACAGAAACATATTTAACTTCAACAATTACTGGTATTTTGCAGCTGCTAATTGTACAAGAAAAGAAAACATTTTAGCATTCATGTATTAATACAACATTTAAAATATCACGACTAATAAGAATAAAAATAGAAGATGATCATTGCAACAATTATTTTAAGGCAAATCAGCTCAAGGTAGAGAAAAGTATTAGCAGAAGCATTCCCAAGGTTTTTACAAACTTTTTGATGAACACTAGTTTTGACTATATCACTCGATCTGCCCATAATTAATATCAGTATGATTCTGACATCATATAACATGAGGCGATACATAGACACAAGACATCTGTATGCCAGATAGCATGCACAACATACATGTTTTGATCAGTAACACTCAACTATTACAAAAACTCTACATCATTAACAAATGACGGCTTCATCCTGAACTTTTGTGTGCGAGGTATGCTCACCATTTTCTGATGGACGCATTGGATTAGCTTGTCGATTGATGGGTTTTGTCACAGGCATATTACTGGAATTAGCATCAGTTGTAGCAGGTCTCATGTTGATGACATTAGAAGGTGGGGGTACTGCCGGTGGAGGTGGTGGAGGGGTGTTTGATCGACGACGGTCCATATCCATATTCTCCCCCATAACACCTGATGAACAATTATAAAACAAAATGTATACGCCTTTACAGTCACGCACAAATCGGTAGTGCTTTGAAAACAAATTCGCATGATTATTCGCCAAGTTTATTGATACAAGAACCTAGCAACATCATTGCGCTGGCAGCCTATGGGTCTATGGCCTATTCATTTATCAACACTAATCCCTCATTGATGAATTTAAAATGTCATCTGAAGGACTACAAATGAAAGCGCTAAAGAAACCAAGAGCCAAAACTGGACTTAGTTGGTGAAAGCTACCGCCAGTCATGTAATAGGATTTAGAAATTTTCAAAGCGCCTGTCCCTCATGAGAGCCAAAATGGCATGGTAATGAGACAAAATAACACACTACACCGCGCGATTGACATGGATCTTGCAATTTAAACCTTTTCGAAACACAAAAACAGCAACCTATCCAAACAAAAAGAAAAATGCTAGATTACAATTGTTAGATATAATTCCTTTATTGTTCACAGTTGTACAATACAGCTCATTTTGGCTGATGAACAATGCATCACTGCTAATGACCACAAACAAGATTGATGAACATTTGTTTTGGAGAAGGACTACTACCTTTTTGTATCAACATCTGGTTTAAATCGAACTGCCAAAAATCAGCGGTTGATTACATAAACTATGACTCCTCTCATTGGGGCATAGCCAAGTAAGGAAGTTGAAAAGATCTTACCATTCTCTTTAGAAGTTTTAGGCGTCAAACCGAACTCGATGTTCAGTCTTTCGTCCAGGCTCATAGGTATCTTCATTATTTCAGGTTTAATAGGTTTTACTTCTGTAATGTAAAGGTCATTTTCACATCTTATACAAGAATTGATGAAATCATGACATAACTTGCATTACATACAATTAAATAATAGCATCTAAAAGAAATTTAAAAATGGAAATGCATAATTGCACGCAATTAGATATTGCCACAAACTCTTGCATAGAAGAATATCGACACGTTTTCCCACATTTGGACCAATTTATTTTATAACGGGAACAAGACTTATTACTGTCGTCACTAACCTTCTTTAACGTTGAACAGTGGCAGAGAGGGAAGGGTACTGGGGATAGACTTCAGTACTTCACATGCTGTTGGCAGTGGAGTATTTGGCATGCTTGTACTGCCGGAGCCTCCCGATGATGGCTGAACCTTCATACGTTTCCTGTACTCCAGTAGTGAAACCTGAAAACAGTGAGATGATAAACAGGATATGAGAGACAAATGGCCACCAGTCATGCTCAGACAAGCACAGTGTCACGACTTTAAGCATCATGAAGCTGCAAAGCAATGCAGCATGCTGAAAGTGATTTCCAGCATTATCCGCCCTTTCAAGAATTGTCGTGTGAGACTAAGCCTTTGATTTGATAACTTTGTCGCATTTACCGCCTGGTGTTATTATTACCTCTGCCCAGTCTTGTTCGTGATTGATATCTGGGGAAAATTCAGGTGGGCAATCAATGCTATTACTACAGACAGGAATATAAATATATAACATGTTACCATTTATTTATGGAAAAGTTAGCAGATTATAAGCATGATTTATAGAAAATATGCCTATTCATAATCACTCATTGCAGTGTAACACTCTGGCTTGTTCCCTCTCAAAAAATCAGGTGGGAAAAAGTTACAGCTATGATCTCATGGCCATGAATACCATTAATATTGATAAATTGATAAATTATCATTTTTCATTTATAACTTATTTACCAAGTCCTGCCACAAGGACAGATGGCCATTGCTCTAGGTTCCGTAAGATTATGTCCTAGAGTTTAAAACACAGTACAGTTTGTGTATTTGACTGGTTACGCCATCATGTTAATTTGTGTGATTTAGATGTCTTTTTCCGGTGTATTAGACACTTACCTTTTTCTTCTGAGGAGGGGTGTTGGGTACATCCCTATGAGAGTCATCCGGTTCAGCCGTACCGCCAGGAGACCTCCACACCTGAGGATATAGACCAGCTCCAGATGCACTAGAACTCATACTCAGTCCATCCTGCTGTGACATTGACGTACTAGAGAAATCTACACTCATACTGTGTGTGAATAGTCTACTGGGACTGTGCATCAGATCCTCTACCCTGGTGGCTGTGGGTACTATCTGATTTAGCCTGAGTGGTGTAGCTGGCGATACTTCAGCAGATGAAGATGAGGAGCTGCTTTGCGGGGGCGGTGTGCTCGGCCCGACCTTCACTGGGGACAAATACACACTCTGCTCAGTGTTGGGTGGCGATGATATAGGATTGTTCTGAGATGAGGCACTGGCTTCAGAGTTTTTATAATCATTGATTGCAGCTTTCATCATATCACTGAGGGTTCTGGGTTCCCTGGGAGACATCATACTCCCTCCAGGCGAGAGCAGACCAGAGTTACCCTGGTTAGAGGCCGTGGATTGTTCGCAGGGACTGGAGTTAACACACCGCACCCCAGGTCGAGCCAGCGACACGGCTTCACCATTGTCCACATCCATCACCGTAGTTGGAACATCATCATTCAGTTGGCTCTGTAGCGAAAGCAAAAAGTGGCATCGGAGGTTAGCAGCAAAGATATTTAAATTTGATAAAGAGCCATAGATTAATCCACATCACCTTGCACATTAATTACTCACAATATCATGCAAATCAAGCGAAACCACACCTGTAATGGATTGTAATCCTAATTTTTATTGATATAGTCAAAGCTTTAAATAGGCTGGGATCCGGCCACTGCTTTTTAAACATAGGCACAGGTGTACCATTTTGGCTGATGCATTATTTCTTTTTACAACTTAAAATGCCTCTTTGTCCAAGGCTTTTTTTATGACAAAGAGGCCACAAAGCTTGTTTTACTGCTGGTCAAAATCACAGAGAATTTCTAATGGGCAAAACAGAGAGCAGGAAACAAACCCTGTCCATCTAAACAAAGTAAATGATTCAAAACTCACTTACCAGCTGATGAGGCATGAGTTTTAGAGGACCATTGGGACAAATTATTAAACAATGATTGTTTAGAATTATTACAAAAGAAGGGGATGTTCCTATCCTAAGAGGATTGTAGGTTGGTATTTTCTAATTCAGATGCATTTGAGAGTTTACAAAACCCTTATTAAGTTGACACAACCAAGTCAGTTTTCCGCTAAATTAACCTCCTGTGCCCAATATATTAGTTCACAATTAGAACAAGCTTGCAATTTCAACAGAACACAAGCCTATAATTTTAATTTTAGCATCTCTACTGGTATGTCAGCTCAGCAAGACGCCACCAATACGCACCAGGTATTGTGAGCATCGACCCAATTTTAAGGCCCAGTATTAATAGAACCTACTATACTTACCACTGTACTATTAACAGGTGAGAATCTGCTAACGGTCTCTGGAACTACCTCGTCTTGTTCCGTCACAGGTATTGGTACATGACGATGACTTTCAGACCCCTCAACTTCTGTCTGCTGCTCGGCCTTGATGACGGTCGGTAAAACTACATCCTGCTCATTAAGCTGACTCATGTTTGATTGTTTGCTCGGCGAGCTGATGCATGTATCGCTATTCTCCTGGGTGGAGGGTGTAGGCTTCATATCTAACACAGCGTGATTGGCAGACTCTTCAGGAGGAGGCATGAAATTTGAGCTTGAGGATGTCTCCATGGCTGTGAGTGTTTGCTGCTGTTGTGCTGGGTTTTCTGATTTAACAACAGGCGTGACCAGAGGGTCAGAATTCTCAGGGCTTGTGGGATGGCTGTCTAGGGAATTTTGCTGACTTTCCAGAGATAACGACTCTCTAGCCATGCGTCGCTTCTTCAGAGGCGTCACAAAGTCAGTGTGTGAAGATGATGCTGACGTAAGTAGAGGTGCAGGGGTGGATCCCAGTGCAGTGGCAGGGGTGGAGCCAGGGCTTATAGGTGTGTCAGAGTTCGTATTTGAGATGGTAGATGTCATTGCTGCGGTGGTTTGAGCCTCGGGTGAGGAAGATTGTCCGTTATTCGCTGGACTAGCCAGAGTAGCATTACCCTGCTGGTTAGTAGAATCAACTTCCTCCATGGCTTGCTTCAACCATCTCTGTACAACAGGAAAAAAATAAATAAATGTGAGCACACAGAATCTTGTTGTTTGCATTACCTCAGCAAATCAACATGGAATACTTGGTACAAAAAATCTTCACACGTAACAATTTCATTTTTCATAATGCTATAGAATGTGGATTTATACGGATTAATAGCAGATTATTTTACAGTAAGTCCGCCTTAGCTTGCGAAGAAACAGTGTTTTATTATAGCAATATGAGTGATAAATCAAAATGCAGCATCGCATTCTCTGAATTGTTATGCGAACAATGCAAGTTATTAAACCACAAGCGAGTTACATCTGGCCAAGCTGTAACAAGATTCAGATTCCGTTACCGCGGTTGACACCAGAAAGGCACACATGTATCAGTATCAACTCAGATCAGCATATCATTAGCAGAGGTCAATGACTACAAACATAACTTCATATTTGTATGCATTACGCCCTCTCAGAAGCATTACCTTTTTTGCAGATCCCATGCTTGTATCCAGCTTTCTGGTTGGTACAATAGGGGTGCTTTGAGAAGGTTGTGAGTTGGTTGACATGCTGTTTCGTCTCAGATGAGCCCAGCTTGACCCGGGAGATGAGTTTGTTTTTACAAAGTCTATGTTATCTTCCATTGAGGTAGATACACTAAGTGGTCTGTCAGTGTTACTACGTTCCAGACCCTTCTCATGGTACCATTCATTCAGCAGATGCTAGAGAAAAAAAATTCAAATTAAGATATGAATCAGACATATGCAAAACTGGAAGCTTATGACATAAACCTGTGACATCCACTTATTAATTTGGCAGTGACATTAAACACAGTGCAAATATGAAATCATATCTGCAGTACATTGACAAATCTTGCATTGCAGACAAGCCACTCTTATTATGTAAATTTTATACTACGGTCACTCCAGGTGAAAATTCAAAACTACATCATGTCAGCTACGCGTTTATTTAAAGAACTTATCGTCATGTTACCTTTTTAGTTTTGGGGAACCTGAAGCCGACACTACCACCATTGCTACAAGCCCCACCAGCCGTAGACGAGGCTTGTGAGTGAGCTGCTATAGTACCGGAGTGTGTACTGCCTACTTCAGCGGGGGCAGGTACTCGAGTGGATGCCGGTATGTCATCCAGACTCGCTTCACACGATGCTGACCACGGGGCTGACCCTGCTGCCGTAGTGGAGGAGACAGCAGTGTTACTGTTCTCCTCGGTCTCGGCCTCAGACACAGGCTGACTGACAGTGGAACTGCTGGTACGTCTGCGTGTAGCTGGACCGCTCTTATTCCTCCTTCTACGCGGAGCAGGTCGAGAGTTCGTCTTCACCACAGGTGCAGCAGCAACCGGACTGACCACCTTAACGACAGCAGCAGTAGCAGCAGCAGATGGCTCAGCGGGTGAACTGTCAGTCTGATTGGTGGGGCTCTCTTTCTTCTCATTGATTCGCTGCAGAGCCTCTTTGCGTCTTTCTTCTCTCTTTTCCATCTTTTCAAACGCTTTCATGTAAGCTTCAATTTTCTTCTCTTCACGGCTCTAAACGTACATAAAACGAGCAGTACATTTATTAAAATCTACGACTTTAGTATTAGCTAAAGCGATTCATATCATGTCTATAAATAAGGTTTGAAATTAACACCTTTCTATCCGTGTTGTGAAAGTTCCTTCCTTGCAGGTTGTGTCGACGTACCACAGCTATTACATAACCTTACACCATCACATGTACCATGGGAAATATTTTACCGTGTCTGGAATTAGGGACAGGAACAACCAGACAGTATATTGATGCAACATGAAAACTAGAGCATTTTTTGTGTTTTGAAAGGTCGAAATAGGCTAAAGCAGGATAATTGA